>Ga0247760_1002926_pt1 | contig 11978 bp, 11 predicted proteins | sample UWRJL171409R4_FD_179936 | JGI IMG/M metagenome (GOLD analysis project Ga0247760, IMG submission 179936) | Plant litter microbial communities from Arlington Agricultural Research Station in Wisconsin, United States - UWRJ-L171-409R-4 | ecosystem: Environmental > Terrestrial > Plant litter >...
ACGAGGGGCTCAGGAGCAGCGGAAGTGCAGTTGCAAAGTGACTTGATTTGGTAGAAAAGGGGAGTGCGAAGCACTCCCCAGTTATATACAAATGGAAGCTCCCTGTGTGTGGGGAGAGCACATGATCTAAGGCCCCTGCGCTCCAGCCAAGCCTGGCTCGGCAGGGCACCTACGCGCCTGAGCGCGCCTGAGCGCCTAGCGAGGCGGCTGTAGTTCGACACTACGTCAACTCGAATTTCCCTCTTTTCGCTGAAAATTTTGTATCCAAGCAGGCGCCGTCTTCAGCGGCCTAGTTCATAGAGAACTGAAAAAGGGCGCTGTAGCATCGGTAGGCTACATCTATACCAGTTTTGTTCAGCGTCCGTACGTCTTGGTCTGACAATATCCCTCAGTGGAATATGTTATATCAAGGAGTTATTCCGGTGGCTATCTATCTGGACGCCTGCGACGTCGTTATTGGATATGATTATTTCTCTCCCAGTCTGCGAACACAGGTAGTGAACCTATTCTTTAACACTCAAGTCCAATTTACAAATTTATGTAGCCTGGCAACACAAAAACAATCACATTGAGTTGGAAGGACAGTTCCACGACGTTTCGGCAGGGAAATGGTTCAAGCAACCGGACAAGCAAATGAATTTATTCCAGCAACTCTTGCGTGACGTAAAAGGCTATTCTCGACACCACAACTAGTCGGCCTTCTCGACCCAAATCTTGGACTCGCCACTGCTATGATATCCCTCAGTAGCAACAATCTGGAAATCCAGCCTCCCAAATTTCACTCCAAACTTTTTCTCCCACGCGCCGAAATGCAGTTTCATGTTGACGGTGCCGGCGGTCCGTCCGTCCTTGGCATCGCGAACAGAGTATAGCTGGTCCGTCAGCTGACCGCCCAGGCTGACGAACCGGTATCTGCCGATAGCATACGTCGCACCGTCTGCCTCGATCGTGACTTTGGGGCTAGCGTTGTTGGAGAATATCTGCGTCGGGTCGAACGTGCCGTACGACTCGACGACGTAATACTCGAGGCGCGGATCCTTGGACCAGCCGTAGATGGAGAGGTATCCGTTACCGTTGGGCTTGAAGTCCCCAGAGTAGGTGATATTGCGATCTGCTGTGCCTGGGTTCCAGCCCTTGCCGCCGAGGAAATTGAGGCTGTTATTCCAATTTAGCGTGTAGAGCCCCTCGGGACCATTCTCGTAGTTGACCTCGCCGACGCCATCGGTCCAGAAATGCCAGTAGAAGCCGTCGTTCTCGCCACTCCCGCTCTTCAAGGTTCTTGTTCGTAGGCCCGTCGTCAGAGGCGTGGCACGGCTGCAAAAAGGGACTGCAAGAAATAATATCGCATTGAGAGTAAAAGTTTTGACCAAGACCATTGTGAACTACGGGCATCCTCCTAAAACCGGTAATGAATGGGGGTTATATTGTAATGATTATCTTGAAGGGGGGTAACAACTCAGTTTATATTAACTTCTCTGAGAACGACAGTACGAGAAATTGGGCTGCCCTTGCTAGCTAGAAAGTTTGCGGGGAAATCAGGCTAAATGATGCTTCGATACTCGATACCCTCCCTACCAAAAGCCTCAGGATACTCATGGAGCTAGTAGTTGCTCGCTACGATTTCCCAGATGAGGGGAAGCCACACCTACCTTACTTTAAGCAGTGGATGGTATTGGTCATCCGAGCCTGTGGCCTCGGGAATGACAAAAAAAAACCCCGGTAGGTAATATAAAAGCTTAGACGAATCTCCTTAGTTACTTAATTGCTATAGAGCGTAAAAGGGGCAGTTTGCCAATAGTAATTCTAAAGCGAAACTGCTCGGTGCGTAAAGGTAAAAATTCAAGGCAGTAGAATCCGAATATTGTCCCTTTTATTACCTGCTTTGCCATAACCAGTCTTCCCCTCACTTGGCTGATACAAGCTGGGTCATAACGTCATCGAGGGGCATAAAAATAGCGGTTGGTGGTACCATCCAGGGGCTGATACAAGTTAATTTCAGCTCCTGTCCCAAATATCACTAATCGGGTTATAGTTCGGCCAGTTATGACACCGTCTTACACGTTGCTTCTTCACACACCATTAACTAACTCGTTCAATGCAGTGAAATTGATATAGGGCCTCCTAACAGTCTTTAGCTTCCCTAAAACAGGCACCCTTGCATCTCTTCGTCTACCAACCTCGTCTCATCGACCTGAACTGAACCGCAGCCGTACTATGACCATTAAAATGTTCATTCCACTCACCTTCCTCCTCCTCGCCTGTAAATCTTTTATAAAAAAGTGCGGAATTGTATTTACATCAATCATGCCCTTTTGCTAGTTGAGGTTGAATCACATTTGGAGGAATGTTGTCAACTTGCGATTTGGATGCTGGTGCGCGAACCACTCATAAGGTGGTTTTTGGCGGGTTCGTGTGTGGGCTGCTGGGCCGCTGGGTTTTTTACCACCCTCTTTTTTGGGCAGGGAGGGGAAGAGTTTAAAACTGTAGTGCTGTTCACTTTAGGCCACTAAGCGCAGATTCCGGAGTCCCTGTCAAACGGAATGAAAGCCTCAGGCAGGGGGATCTCCTTACGCCCTGTTGGCCAGAAGAGCGATAAAAAAACTCGTCCCAGGCATTAATACAAATTAGGGCATGCCCGCATCCCGCAGGCCTCTTGGCCTCACCTTCTCGTTTGATCCCTTATCATGCAATCCCCCGCCTATGGCAAGTTGCAACTTCAGCACCTGCCGATTCTCGATTTGCTACATTCGTATCAGTAAGGGGCATTTGTCTTTTGTCTTTAATATGCAAAATATGCAACTTACTTCTTCGATGCTTTTCTTCACGATGTACCGGAAGACAGTCACGACTTTTTGTTACCCGAGTCTCGATATTCGACCGATCGTGTGACGAACCTGGGCTGGACTGGGCTGGTAGACCGAGGGAGGCGTGCCGAAGGCCAGCCATTCTTACGACATGGCAAATATCCTTTGACCGCATTCGATACGAGCGGCCCTCTGCAGCCGATCTGCTGTCACTGATATGCTTTCTCGACTCGCAGGGAATTCCTCGTAATATTTTGAAGCCTTCCCTGGCTTGTAAGAACGCAACGCGGACAAACACCCCAGCAAGTCTTGCAGATACGGATGTTGATTTCCAGGAAGATTTAGTAATGCTGAAAGATTACTTTCTCATTGTCTCAGACGAGACAGGAGATGTTTTTAGTATGCATGCGCTCGTACAGCTATTGACAAGAAGGTGGCTAGAGGCGCATGGGCGACAAGAGACGTTTCAACAACAGTGCATCGATCGGCTTGCGGCATCGTTCCCAACAGCAGAGTACGACAATTGGGAGACCTGCCGGCGCCTATTTCCCCATGCTCAAGTTGCGTTTGGCTGCCAACCCAGTGAGGATAAACTGGAGTGGGCGAGTCTCTTCCACAACACGGGGTGGTTTGCGCGGTTGCAGGGGAGATATATTGTCGCAGAGCTGATGACGCGCCGAGCGCTTCATCGGTGTGGGGCACTTGAAAAAGGCCACCCGCTTTCGTTGGAGTGGATGGCCGGCCTTACCCTTATCCTACACGATCAACGCAGACACAAGGAAGCGGAGAGTCTATGCAGCGAAGTCCTCCATATGAGGGAGAAGCTGCTCGGCAGAGAGCATCGAGACACCATCATAAGTGTCAGCAATCTTGCATCAATACTTTCGGCCCAGGGCCGGTACCAAGATGCAGAGAGGGATAATCGGAAATCATTGGAGGTGATGCAGAAAGAAACGGTGTTTGCAAAGGATGATCCAGACACCCTCAATACTTGGAGCAATCTCGCATCAGTGCTGAGAGAACAGGGAAAATATCACGAGGCAGAAACGATATATCAGCAACAACTTGAGGCGATGACGAGACGGCTCAGCAGGAACCACCCATATACGCTTGTCTGCATGAACAATTTTGCCTGGACGCTGCAGTCCCAGGCGAAATGCAAGGAGGCAGAGCTAATAAATCGGCAAGCACTTGAGAGAATGGAGGGAGTCTTTGAAAAGAAACATCCAACTACACTTACTTGCAAGAGAAACTTGGCAGTGACCCTGCAACACCGTGGAAAGTCTCAGGAGGCATACGAGTTGAGTCGACAAGTGCTGGAGACGGCACAGAAGGAATTGGGCGAGAAACATCCCGACACGCTTATCAGTTGTAGCTATGTCGCCACGATCCTGGAATTACAGGGCAGGTTTAAAGAGGCAGAGGGGAGGTACCGAGAAGTTCTGAAGGGTATAAGGGGGGTTTCGGGCGAACTGCATCCGAATTATCTTACGGCTTTGGCAAATCTTTGCAATGTGCTACGGTCCCAGGGGAAACACGAAGAGGTAGAGCAGATACGGCGACAAACTCTTGAGATGTCAGTGAAGCTGCTTGGCGAGGAGCATCCGGTTACAAAAACTTTTCGGATTGAGCGTAATACGGGGTTTTCATTCAGTTGGGATCCCGGCCAGAGCCTACGGTCTGGAGCTCTGTGTGGAATTGGTGTTGTGTTGTGTGTCTACCTTGTGTTGAGGGAGAGTTGGGGTTCGTTTTGAGGAGAAGACGTACTCTTTGCTATCAATTTGGGTCGTATCTTCTTCTAGCATAAGGACCTGTGGAATGTCCTCACCAACTCGAATACAGATGGGCCTTAGAGAAACGCGCCACCCGAATCCCAGCACTCGCGACGGTGTTCGGCTCCACGATTAATTTCCCCGCCCGATGTCGTGGCCAGCCACTGCGTGAGGCCGTGGAACATAACACGTCGATCCTGTTACTGGTGTCGAATGCCTTTCAGTTTTATCTAACGTCTCGTTCTCAGCGATGCGCATGGGATCGGGTCGACCGTCAACCTCAACTATCTTTCGCCTGCGGGGGATTTTGTTTACAGGGCCGTCTACATTTACGCTGTCATCGTAAGTAGGGGGGAATAAAGGGGTAAAAAAAGAATGAGAGCGTCTCCTGGTAATGTACCTCTCTCCAACTTAAACGCCGTGCGGTGCGTGATTCCTGGTAGACAGCTCCCAAACATTGGCTTTTGTGGGGCGGGAAGTGGGGGACACCGCCTCCCTTGTCTCTGAGCAAGGTTGACAGTCAAACTTTGCCTGCACTTTATTTCTAGCGTGAAGTTTTCCACTCGCCAAACCGACCACCGTTCCTTGATATTTCAGATCCTCATCACCAAATTGTGACACTTCTCGCTTCATCAAGTTACCCACGGATGTACAGCACCAGTCTCGAACTCTTGCGCTGCCTCACCTCATCAAAAGCAAGATGCGACATCTCGAGAATCCCACGTATTTCAAAACCAGCCACTGGAAAACGCTCTGGATGAGCAAAGTCTCCGACTTTGACGAACTCAAAAAGGTCGCAGCGACATCAGCTTTTGTTGCCATTGACACAGAAGGCTGGGGCCGTGATACCTGCGAGGTCGCCGAGATAGGCTTCTCCTTCCTGGCTCTGGACGTCTCTGCAAACGACACAAATTCGGTTTCTTTCAACAAAGCGCCGCCAACCCCGCTAACCCTTCATGAGCTTGCCGACCATTATCGAATCCGTACTCGGTGCATCCGAGTAGCTGGCCGGGTCCGAGACATGGGTATCCGCGAGGCATTCGAATTCGGGAACGAGGACGATGTTACTTATCTACCCGCCGAAGAGATCGGGACAGCTATAGCCCTCACTCTGGCCTCTTTCAAGAAAGAAACGAAGCGGGATCTGGTCCTGGTGGGATTCGCCCCGTGCGCAGAGTTCCGTGCCATCTCCATCCACTACTCTGTCATAGCAGAGTACTTCTCCTCCTGGGTTGACTTGCAGGAGGTAGTTCGCGAAGTCGCCGGGATAAACTTCAAGCCTAGCATGCGAAAGACCCTCATCGGACTCGGATTCGAGCATGATCGTGCTGCTGTCCCCGTGGACCGGAAACGGAAGCATAATGCGGGCAATGACACAGTGCGGATGTTAAGGATTCTCGTCAGTCTGCTACATCTTTCGAAGCCAGCTCAGCTACACATCACGAAGACTAAGACGCCAGGGGCGACGCACGTGCATAAGGTCAAATTCTGGAACGGGATGAAGCCGAAGCCCAGAGAGGTGTACCCCTTCATCGCCATCATGAAGCTGGTTGGTTATGACTTGTCTGGGGTTAGGCTGAACGGGCTGCGCTCCAATTTCTTGGAATACTCCCCGGTAGCTGTAGGAATTTCAGCCAACAAGAGATACGGATGGGTGTGCCTTCCGAGTCTGGATGTGCTGGATGAGTTCGTTCGCGGCGTAGACGGTAGAAGAGATCCGGAGGGAAGGGAGTGGTCAGTGAGAAGAGATTACGATCCAGCGATTACAGAGGCATGGACCGCGGAGGAATATTCAGAACGGAAAAGGCTGCAGGAGAAGGGGGATATGGAACAAAAGCAGGCGGAAAGAAAGGCTTGGCGGGAGGAAAGGGAATCAGACGAGTTAGCGCTAGATGAGCTAGGTCTCGGTCTAGATATAGGGGGTGATGATTCAGATGGGAGTGAGTGACATCAAGAATACCTGCCCCAAAGTTCTGGTTTCGGAACTTGGGAGGCGGGCCCCCGGTGATTATATCCAATCCATAATTTTTCCCCTGCTTGTTCTGTATCACGGAAAAGACTCGAGCTTTCTCCTCAGGCATCAGTCATGTATTCCTTAATCTCGACGCGTTGATGCCTGGAAGTTTCTGTTAGCATGATTCTCAAGTTCCTAGTGTCTCGACAGCGCCAAGACCTATCTTCCTATCTATCTAAAGTACCTACCTATTCTCATTCGTGCGATCAAACGCCACGGAGCTATCCTGATGGGTGGAGCGGCAGGGGCCCAGGGCCCGAGATCATCTCTCTGAGGTGCTCAACACTACCCAAATCACCTTTTGGTGGGCAATTACCCAAGAGTCAAAAGGTTTGCTGGGCAACCTACTTGTGGCATCAGCAGCATACAGCAACACCGATACATACAGAGCAACATAACCTGGAAGTATCTAATCCAGTGCGCCCGCGGCTGCCTTCCTTTACCGTCATGTCCCATCTCCGCACCTTCCCGCCTCCGTTCTTCCGTCAACTTACCGTCCTGCCCCTTCCTCCAAGCTTTCTCAGCCCACACATCAACCCAGATTCATTGCCCCGTCCTCCAACAAAGCAGGTCTGTATGGCGCAGTGGTCTACCGCGTATAGTTGATGCCCATATCTCTTAGGAGGCGAGGGTTCGAATCCCTCTGCCGTCGAGGTTAAAGGCACCGCCTAACGAGATCATACGCTAAGGGGTGAATCACCATATTCCTACGGGAGCCCGGGTTCGAATCCCGGTGCCGACGAGACTTCTTTTTTTGTCTGTCTCGACTCATTTCTCCTCTCTCTCTCTCAAGCCAAAGCGATGGTTCGGTGGTGAGAGACCCAGCTCGGGGGAGGATGCGGGTGCTGGGTGGCCTTGGTGGCCATGTCAAACGGGGCAGGAGCGAGAGGCTAGCGCGCGAGCTGTCCTTGTGGCTGCCAGTAGTGGTAATCTATCGATTGATCGATGACTTGGGGAGAAAGAGCAGACGTCTTGTGTCAAATGACTGCGCTCCGGGCCACGTCACAGACGATGTGGAAGAAGGACGGCGCATGCCAACTTGTAACATCTTTTAGGGAACGTATCCTTGCACCATGGCCTCCGTTTCACTTGAGCCATGATCCCACACATAGCCCCAGCCGAGGCTCAAGGCCTCTCAAGATGCAGTCAAGGCCTTTCATGATGCGGGCAGAGCCTGCCAAGTACTTGGACGCTAAGGCGCGATGACGGGACTTTGCCCCAGCACATCCCAACAAGTACTTGTAATGACATGTTGTCTTGTTTCTTCCCTAGAATCTCTGCTTTTCCTATTATTATCAATCTCGGTGTCGCCGACAGGCAATTCGTCTTGGCATTAGTTTCGCAGAAAATCAGGTCCGTGGCTTGGAGGCCTGTGTTCTGCTGCCTGCACGGCGAGACAAAAGGGGATTAGGTCAAAGCCTCGCCGCCGTTTTCCTTATCTGCCTTGCTCAAGCTTTTTAACTTCGCCGTTCTACTAATAAAGAAAGCCTCCCCGTTTTTCTCGAAGCGCATAAACCTCCACCAAACACACATTGAACCTCAATTCGCTCAACCCTAATCAGCCGCGCCATGACTGAAGTCATCATCAGCCGCGACGGCGATATCCGCCTCGCGCTCCGCCAAAAGCAGCCAGAGGCCAAACCACAAACCCCCGACCCCCCCGAAAAGGAAAATGAACCCCAATCCCCGCCAACCCACGAAGATGACATCGCCACCACCAACGAACCCCCCCAAACTGAACCCGAACCCGACGTAAAAGTCCTCATCACCGCCTCCTCTCAAATCCTCTGCATCGCCTCCCCCATCTTCAAAACCATGCTCACCGGCGCCTTCCGCGAGGCCTCCGACTTCGCCGCGCACAAAACCTCCACCTCCTCCACCACCTCCTCCTCCCACGAGAAATTCACCCTCGACCTCCCCGAAGACGACCCCGAAGCCTTCACGCTCTTGCTGCGCATCCTGCACTATGACTACGCCAGTGTGCCGGAGCGACCGACGCCGGAGAGCTTGGAGGGGCTGGCGTTCTTGTGCGACAAGTATCAGTGCACGCATGTGCTGAGGTACTGTGGGAGGTTGTGGGCGAGGGATTGGCTTGATGCGTGTGCTGTTGCCGGTGCGGGTGTGGGAAAGGAGGGGGGAACGGTGGTGATGGGGGATGCGGCGAGGGTGTTGGTGTTTGCGTATGTGGCGGATTTGGAGAGGGAGTTTGTGGATGTTGCTTGGAGGTGAGTTTTGGGGTTCTGATTTTTGCGCTGGTGGGGGAGGTGGTTTGTTGGTTTGGGATCAGAGATGAGCTGACACGTCTGAACGTTTTGCAGGATTCTACTACACCACAAGGGTCCCATATGGGGGGACAAGGCCGAGGCTAGGGTGTTGATCGACCATCCGCTGTTTCGTCATGACGTTGCTGGTGAGGCTCGAAGGTATTCTGGGTCATCTGAGGGCTTTATTCTGACACTGTCCAGGACAAATGGACCAGCGACGCTCCGAGATCTGCGAGGCTTACCACATGGCCATGATGGCTCCGCTGAGCCAAGCCGCGAGCTGGACCACCATTGATACCGGCTGCTTTTATGCCGCAAAGAGAATCGGCGCCTACATCAAGTGGCTTCAGTCGGCCGAGTTGATGCCTCACGATCTGGCGTTCTCAAACTACAGCGTGGCAGAGCTCTTTGATAAGGCGGATCGGGGCAGCTCGACGCTGCCAGCAACCCATCATTCGTGCGCCTCATATAGATGCGCGTGCAGGGTAGAATCCGCGGAGCCAAATGACGCACCCCTGACGAAACGACTGGAGCGGACCGCTGTCGCTCTGAGGGGGCTGAAGGAGTCCTTCATTTGCTTGAGATGCATCAAAAGTGACGGGAGATCGAACGACGATGGTAACTGCAAGGGTCACAACATGAATTTTCCTCTATCGCAACATCCCACAGTGGTTGGCACCGCTGTCTAAGAGAAGGCCGGACACCTTGAATATAATTTCTGTCTACCCGGGCATCAATAATCTAGTCGAATGTTAAACGATACCCTCTTTTCACGGCCAGCGACCCGTTCGATTCATTCGTCCAAAAACTCGGGGATAGGCGACTCGGGATGCTCGAGTTTCTCTTGTTGAATCCGTTCCACAACATACTCTTCGTCCACTGCCTGCGGTTCATTGCCCTTCTCATCCTCCTTGCCCCCCATCAATATCTCCTTTATCAGCTGCAGATATGCTTCAATGATCGCCTCCTCTCTCTGCTCAGTCCAAGCCCTCAATTTATTCTCATGAAGCCGCCGAGCTTTCCATAGATAATCCCAACAGGCCAAGTACGTGCAACCGCTGACGCGGAGGTGCTCCCTCAAGCGTCGAAGGGTAGGGCACCTTGAGTATTTCGCCCGATGGTCTCGGAGGGCTTTGCGATATATATGGAAAGACTCGTCTAGCAGCTCGCATAGAACCTGGCGCCACTGCCGTGCGGATTTCACCTCCTTTTTCATCTCCAGCAGCGCCTTGTCCCGCGCCGCGTCGAGAATCGCCACCAAGGGCTTCATTTCCGGCAGTAGCTCCTTTCGCGCCGCATCTATGGCCGCCGTCACGGTCTTCCTCCGGTAGATGAACCGTTCATCGTTCTCCAACTCTGCGATCAATTCATCTGCAATCCTTTCAAGGAAATTAGCAGTAGGAAGTGCCTCTTTGGACTCCTCATGGCGTGCGCGCGGAGAGGCGGACAGTTTCTCTGTGGTGGTGACGTTGGGTTTCGTTGTAGTGCTGGCTTTTGCCATCTTTGCGGCAGATTGATGGCAAACTGTTGGGCGTTGGTGGTTGCTGTCGGGGGATGATGAAGAAGGGCGTGTCGGTTTTGTGGTGCCGCGTTGCGTCATGAGCAACGCTGACCTTTTTGTGCATTTAGAAACAGAAACACGGCCCTTGTGCGTCTGTGGGTGCGAGGCTTTATATTTAGCATCGGGTGGGGTGAAGGCAGATACTTTCGTTGAGATGCAAGCTTCCGGTAGCTTCAGCCGTGCAGTACCTCCCTAGCTAGGTTTCTAAAGTTTCTTGAGTTTGACGCCTCCGCCACGTGCGCGTAAAAAGCAGCACTCTGTTGAGGGTGAAGAATACCATAGTACCTAAAATATGAGCTGGCCTTGAACGGATCGCTGACCATGGGATAGATAGTTACTTGTTATTTGTTCTGATGAGAACAAATTGTAAAAAGGGGTTTCTTCTCGGGGACTGCAGAATGGATAGGGGCTGGCAATTTCGAAAGCGTCTCGAACTGAATGCGGACACCATGACGCTGCATCCCGGTACTAGGAAAGTATCCATCGTACCATAAATTCAACTGCAGTTACAAAGACCCCGGCCAAAAGAAAGGGTTCCCTCGGCCATCGGTAAGGATGTCTTATCTTTCACGATGCAGTTCAAACCTTAATGTTCCGAACAAAGCTGAGTGAGGATTCTAACAACGCATTTACACAAGGAGAAGACAGACACCTTTTGTTTTAGCTCAGCTCAAGCATTTATACCTATGCTATGCAAAACTCATGCTTAGGCCAACTCAGTCAAGCCGCGAGATCTGCTGTGGTAGAAACGGCCAGTCAGATGCCGTAACTGAGGGTTGCGTCTTCCGGGCTATTCAAGCTTCTGGTTTCACCTTACAGAGAGAATGGCTGGGTGTGGAAGACAGATATCCATGGTGGTTCAGAACAATAATCGTACGATGAGGCTGATGAGAGTGCGACTGGACGGAGAAAAGAGAGCGGCATGGTGGTGTCTGGTTGGAATGCAACACTCATCCTCCCGAACGGAAGTCTGAGGAACCGAATTGCCGGCGCCATGTTCCACCACAGGTGAAAAAATGTTGGTGACCTCCAGCCTTCAACAAACGCTTCGTCCCAGCACTCTGTTCCCGGTGCCACGGGGTTCGTACCGGCTGTGTGCAATGCCGAACCGGTTCCGCCACCAAATCTCTGGTAGGGACGTCGCTCGTGTGTCTCAGCAGCACTAGTTCTGGGCCTGACAAGACCAGGTCGCACGTGCGATGCTGCTGAACTGGGAGTGCCATATATGATAAGCCGTCGAGAGGCGTCGCTGAACGGTTGAGCGACAACTGCGTGTCCCCGGGTGCTGCACCCCGAAGCGTGGCATGCTACAAAAGCCCCTATCTTTCGCATGGATTCCGGCGTACATGTGGTCGCTTGAAAGTCCTCAAGAAATCTGCGGTGTTCTTCTCCCCTTCGATGCGTCGCAGGCCCCCCAATTGCCGCGGGAAAAACGCCCCGAGAGTATGACGATCCCAGAAAAGAGCACATAGCCCTTGATAAATCGAGCCAATAGTTGCGTCTGCGGAGGGAAAAGAAGAGACAGATGAAAGCCTTGGGATTTTGTACCTTGGACCTCCCTAG
>Ga0247760_1002929_pt1 | contig 11958 bp, 8 predicted proteins | sample UWRJL171409R4_FD_179936 | JGI IMG/M metagenome (GOLD analysis project Ga0247760, IMG submission 179936) | Plant litter microbial communities from Arlington Agricultural Research Station in Wisconsin, United States - UWRJ-L171-409R-4 | ecosystem: Environmental > Terrestrial > Plant litter >...
ACACTTTCTGCGTTAACGTGGGTGCCCCTGTTAAGGAGGAGCTAGATCACCGCTATACGTCCTTAACCGCCGCCTCGTAGAGAGCGACATCCAGGTCCTAATGTTTACCAAGATTGTCGTCGGTTTGGGATCAGCCGCGTGAAAGATATGAAGCCGCATCTTCAGCGGAAGCACTCTTCGCAAGCCTCTTATGGTTAAAGATACTAGAACCGAAACAAGCTAGTGGAGGAGCAATGGAAGGACATATGGCGCAGCATCTTTCCGGGAAAGAAACCACTACAATCAGTCTACCTGGATAGCGACACCGAGGAGACAATCTACCGGTTGCGAGCATTCTGGCTAAAACAGAGGGAAAACATCATTAACAAAACAGTCTAACAAAGTGGTGTATTTCACGCTGGCAATTCCGGCTACGTTGCTGACCTCTTTGATCTGGTGTTGGATGATTTTCTCGCTCAGTTTAAGGCTAAATCAAAGTGGATGTCCCTAAGTGTCAGCAACCACCCTGGTATTCCACAAGGCGTGTCGTTCACCGACGCGGCGTGGGGAGACAACGATAATGCGGTCTCAGCAGCAAATCCACACCTCGCACCAGAGTTTGACGATTTCTCGCTATACCTTGAGCAAGTTCTGGGGCACGACCGCACTCTTACTTACCTAAGCACTGATTCGCTCCCTAGACTCCTTGAGTAGACCTCCGGCAGGGCCCCACCTACAGCGTCATTATCAAGCCACTTAATCATGACTATCACCACTTTCAAATTCCAATTGCGCCCCCAATTCTGCTCTGATTCCTTTTCTTTCTTCAGTTTTCGCAATGTCTTTGGACCGAGAATATCGTATTTCACAGGCGCTCGCCGCCCTCGAAAACGGCACCACCTACGCGCGAGTTACCGCCGACTGGGCCATTCCGAGGTAGACTTTGGCCGACCGAGTTACAGGTACTCTGCCAATGGCCTAGGCCAAGGAGGCTTACCAACGCCTATCCTCCTGGTAAGAGGCGTTCCTCTGCGAGTGGATCGAACACGAAGAGAGCTGCAGCCGCGCCCCTTTAAAGGCCTAAGCACGCCGCTTTGCGCAGAAGATCCTCATCGCTGGTAGAGTGAACGAAAAGATTGGAAAACGCTGGACCGATAGCTTCCTATAGAGGAACCCACAGATTAAGATAAAGGTTAGAAAGCCCCTGAGTGCTGCCAAGGCCAAATACACCACTAAGGGCGCTGTGATTAACTTCTTTAATCTCCTTAAAGGCTACGTTTATAATAAAGGTATTACCTTAGTAAATATCGCGAATATAGATAAGAATGGGGTTAAGGAAGGCGGGACTGTTTAGGGTAAGGTTCCAGGGACTGCCTTAACTGGTTGTACTTATAAAATAACGTCAGATACTAGCGTTTAGGTTATAATTATTAAAGCTATCACCACATTGGGTCAGCGCCTAACCCCGGTTGTTTTCTATACTAGAGTAACCCTTTAAGCTTAATAGCTTCTGGCTAAGATACCTAATTAGAAGTTCAACCACTCTCTTAAAGGCTGGAGTAACATTAGGATTACGCTGCGTTAGCTTAGGAAGGTCTATTTACTAAAGACAGCCCCTTAAAATCTACGTAAATAGAGGCTGTTAATACTTAACCAGTACTTAACCTATATAAGTGTTAACTTTATATATAAGGCTTAGATTAATAAGGTAATGCTCCTTTATCTACTCTCCTACTCCACTTATCTCCTTTAGCCCCTAGATATTGCTCTTTTCTCTACCCTTAAGTCCTACTTCCATAAGGAGACCTTTAAGTGGGCTTCTTACGATATCTTAGCTCCTATAGTTAAGAGGATGTTCCTTAGAGCCTATTAGAGAGCATTAATAAGGGTATTCACTAATTGGAATATCAGTAAAGGCTTCTTAATAACTGGTATAGTATCCTTAAATTACAATAAGCCGCTATCTAAGACGGGAGAGTACGTCAATGCTAAAGGTGAGGAGCACCTCCTTAAGCTTATAACACTACTACCCTATAGGCTTCGGACCTTGGTAGATAATATAGTTACCCCCTATAAGTTACAGGATATCCGTAAACACACTCGTTTGCTTAGAAAACGCCTCAACGTAGTTGATAAGGCACGCATGAAAATGCTGTACAAAACCGGCAAGAGTTTGGATCATAAGAACGCTACGATCGCGGTCCTGCAGACCTAGAACCACCGCCTACGCTAAGAACTGAAGTCCAAGAAGCAGAATAGAAGGAAGAATATTTAGGAAAACCCTAACAACACCTTTATAAAGATTGAGGAGATCAGGAGCTTACAGAGGGCGCTGGAGGAGATGGTTGCGGAGGCATCGGCGAGTGAGGCCGAGGAAGAGATACAGGAGGTCATCGTCATTAACTAGATTGGTTTTACGATTATAGACTACGTGCTTGCCCAGTTTGGAATAGAATAGACTTAATTTGGCTGCGAAATGTGGTGATGAAAATGTTTGGGTGGGTTTATTGTCGAGTCAGAATTGCGCCGTTAATGGGGGGATGCCGGAGGTCTACTCAAGGAGTCTAGAGGACTTCTCGACTTCTCAGGGTTCGAAACCAATGCCAGGTTGATGAGCTCGTGTGATTGGTATCCGACCCAGTAGATTATCTACTCTGCAACACGCTTCAAGACAGAAGTTGGACAAGTCCTGGCACTGCCAGAACGCCAGTGAGCCTCAGCCACTGGAGTGACGAAGCCTGAATCCTGCAGAATAGTCTATAAAGGAGCCTCTGGCTTCCAGACAGAGCTAGAGAAGCAATAAAATCACGTAGTTGCAGCCCCTTCAATTCCAAAGAATCCAGAGTGCAGTGCTTCCAACATGAATACAGGTTTGGTGGGACAAGGTTGGAAATTTTCGAAGTGTCTAGAAGGCCTATAGAAAACCCTAACCCTTGGTTGGAAGTGGAGGGGTTACCTACCTATCAGGCGCCTTTTTGCTGCCCGACTGTCAGATTTCCAAACAAACGTGTTTCATTACCTAACACTTAACAACATGGAACTCCAAGCACAGCCTTCGGTGCGGATGAATCTCGACGTCGTACCAGGGCCCTGGACTTCCGAGGATTTGATCTACGAGCTGGGGATCCTGCGTGGGCTGCCACATGGGAACCCGGAGCAGCAGACGCGTTGCTCGGCCTGTAACTTGTGGCGTGGTAACCCGCTCAAGCACTTTCAGAGCCTCCTTAGCACCGCGAGAAAAGCTAGGCCGATCTCACTGCTCTATTCTGTGGAGCGCTGGAACTCTGGCCGCGAGCTTGGCTGTGTCCTCTGCCAGCTAGTGAGCTTGGCCGTAGCCGATACCAGTGGCAGCGCGAGACCACAATGCAACGCCGCGCAGCTCTCCATCACCCCAATCCGTCGAGATTTCCCGCATGGCATTTTTTTGCTGGGCCTCAGCGGGCAAGAGGGCAGGTGGAAGGCCGACTGGCAAGTCGAGCTTTATGCAACAACAGGTACGAAGCAGCCATGCTCTCCTTCAGTGCTGCCAGCGTTTCGGGTCACTTTTGATTTGTCCGAGGTATTCGTCTCCCTGACACTACTAAGATACCTTGAGTCCACTTCCTGGCCTTCCTCTACGTTGAGACATCACACCCGTACGCGGATCAGCAGAATGTCTCTCTCTCGTTCGAGAATGGCTATGGCATTGCAAAAGCAAGCATGGTAACGATAAATGTAGCGGCGACTCCCCGAACGCACGACTTCTGACTCGGATTCTCGACATCAGAGAGGAGTCCCCGAGGCTCGTTGAGCCTGCAAAAGCTGTTTTCGATGATCAGTGTGCTGATTATATCGCTCTCAGGCCACCCAGCCCCCTACGCCGCCTAGCCAAGCCGGCAGCACTATTGTGGTTACTAGCCAGAGGGTACAAGGCTCAGGAGCGACGAGGACTCGGAATAGAGGCGGTGCAAGATCTACAGGCCGTCAGTCTGGCACTAACTCAAGCATTCACCGCGTGCCCTCATCGTGGGAGGGAATAGAGCTAGACCGGGCGCCGGCGACAGCTTTGGGTGGTACGAATAGTACTCTAACGTCCAGTAGTGCCCCCAGAGGCGGCGGAAGGACCCGTGCGAATAGAGGCAGTTCCGTGACGGCATCTAGAAGCCGTCAGGCCTCGGCGACATCAGGAACTACGAGGGTCACGAAAACTACGCGAACCACGCGTAATAGCACTCGAGCCTCACGGTCGCAAGCAACAGAGGCAATTGTGGGCCAATCAGAGGCCGTGGAAGCCGAGGAAGGCGCTTAGTCAGCACAATAGTTAGTAGTTATTTGTAGGATTATTGCAGAAATGGAAGAATTGGCCTTATTTGCGCAGATTCCGTTGTGTGAGCCTTGTTTGCGGTGTGGTCAATTGAGGGGGTTGAATGCGGTCGCAGTCTGGCAGCTGGCACGGCATTGCGGGGGGAGGGCAGTGTCTGGGGGTTAGGGTTATGTATGGCAGTTTTGGTAGGGCTACAGTACACGGGGACATTGCCTACAGTACCTAGATATGTTCTCTATTATAGAAGCCCGGCCTGGCTTTGTGTGTTGGCTCCATTCCCGTCCCAAGGCCCAGGCCTGCAAGCGGGCAGCGGCGTCGCAGGCGTTTATGCGAATGCGCAAGACTAGCAGGGAGTGGCTCAAGTTACTTGGCGGACTCCGGGCACTTGTGTTTGTGTGCCGGCATAGATAAGTCGATCGCGCATTCCATTCTCCCACCTCGACCACTTCACTTTCCTACCATCCCGACACTCTCCACCCATTTCATCGAGTGATGGCCAACGAAAACCAGGAAACCGCCCCTGGCCCGAAGATAATCGTTCCTGATCAGTCGATTCTTTTCTACAACATATCAAGCAGTTCACTTGCGATGTTGGCTGCCGATATGCGATTGCTCTCCAAATTGGCCAGAAACATGCGGTCTTGGATCAGTGCCACAAAGTCGTCAATCAGGCTCTTGCAAGAGGTCCGATCGTGGAGCTCTTTGAAGTACTGAATAACACCATGGAGTTAGCAAGCCCACGGCAAAGATGGAGCTGCTAGACATAGCAGAAGTGAAGTGGGGATGGGAGAGGTCTTGTGAGACGCAAGGCAGTAATTAGGATGAATGAAATTAGTAAATGCAGACTAACCTCCACAACCTCGGCTTTGACATATGCCCCAGTATCTTCTCCTGATTCGGGGTCTCTCTCTGTGGCAAAGAAGGTCGGGACTTGGAAATCGGGATCGTCGTCGTCAGGCGTGGTTCTGCGATTGAGGAACAATTCCACTTCCGCCCAACCTCCATAGTACCAGGCCACGCACTCCAGATAGACGCAACCAAGTGACCAAATATGGTTCATCGAGTTGATGACGCCCTCGCGGTTGCGGTGGACTAATACCTCGGGGGCACAGTATGGAAGTGTATTAGCAACCACGCCATGAGATGTGCTGACGCTGGTTTCAGATGAGAACTCGGCGATGCCAAAGTCGATGAGCTTCAGGATGCCAATCGGGTTCAATTGAAGATGCAATCGCAAATGCGGCTGTGGAGCGGGCTTGTAGTGCAAATAGACATTCTCTTAATGTTTAACTGGCGCTGACTACTTTTCGCCTAGGCTTCCTCAAGAAGTCTTCAACTTCCTGAATACCGAAACTTCAGAGGTCATCCGTCCGCGAGAATCCCTAGACCCGAAAGACGTGGGATCCAAGAAAGGGACTTTAGCATAGAAAGGATGACACTAGGTCACCACGATGTCACTTGACTGATCATGCGGGCTTGGTGTGTCAGAGTGTTTGGGGGATAGGTAGAGTCTGTTGCTGCGGCTAAATTTCTAGGCTTTTACCACACAACTTTCTGCTGATAACTCTGATGGGCAATCACAGGCATAAACAGAATATCATTCACCATCGACGAAGACTCCAACTTGCACGAGGCGAAGGACGACATGCGCCTACCCTGAACTTCTCCCCAGTGTTCCGAATCTATGACAAGATGCTAACGGTCGCTTCGTCTAGTCTTCCAGCATGGTTCTTCAATCTCCTAAATGCCGATAGCGATGGTAGAAAGAGCTCTGCAGCCAACATCACTCACAAACCGGCCATGTGCTTCTCCTTCAACTTCGCTGCTACCGTCTGTCCCAAAGCCTTCAGGTTCATGCTTCCCATTAGCTCCAAGACGGTAATTTGCAGCCCCATTGCCTGGCGAAACCATCTTCGTAGTTCAATCGCTGTCAAACTATCCAACCCTATCTGCGATAGACTCCAGTTCATATCCAGCTGAGCATCTGGCTTCAGCAGGAAATCGAGCACTTTGCGTCCCGTCTCAGCAGCAAGGAAATCTACGCTTTCTTCATCGTCCAATATCTCGGAGGCTCCGGCACCACTCTCAACTAGGCGCGTGATGAACGCTTTGAGAGAAGAAGAGTCCGATTCTAGTTGTGAGGCGGAGCCAGCGATGCTGTTGTGATACAATGCCATTCGGCGGTCGCGGCGCCAATTCGTCGGGTTTCGGTCGTCGTCAAGATGAAGCTCAGAGCTGGAGCGCAAGCCCATGATGATATGCCCTTTGCATTGCCAACCTTGGCCAACTCCCATCGCCTCATCACCACCCGATGAAGGCGGCTGCTGACCCAAAAGACTTGCTTCAACGGATTCGATGAACTCATGCTCAGTGAGCATGTACAAGCCCTGCGCGATGCCATTTCGCTTAGCCAACGCATTCTCTGCCACAAAGCCCACGTCTTCGATAGGGCATATGCTCAGGACGGAAGCCGGCAGACCAAGCGAGTATCGGTACTGACAAAAGGCTTCAATAAAGGTACATCCGGCCTTATAGTTGCCCTGACCAGGCTGGTCAACCACAGTGACAGTGGATGAAGCGAGCCAGAAGAGGTCAAGCGGAGTTTCGAGGAAGGCTTGATGCAGGTTCCATGTTCCGGTAACTTTGGGTTCCAGAGCGGCTGTCCAATCGGCATGGGACATTGTGACGAAGGGCGAGTCTCTTTGAACCATAGCGAGTTGGAAGACTCCTTTGATCTGGGCTGGCGAAGCGACAATAGCTTTCTTGACATCCTCCGCATTAATAGCGCTTCCAGAGATCATTGTGACTGCGCAGCCCATTGAATCAAGCTCACGAGCCAGATGGCTGCTTTGAGCACTCGTACCTGCACTTCGAGAGAGAAACACGAGGTTCCTCGCGCCTCTCTCGACAAGCCAGATTGCCAACGAGCGACCAAGGCCGCCAGCGCCGCCGACGAGAAGGTATGCTGCATCAGGACAAAACGAAATCGACTGGTGGGTTGGCACAGCGCCCAAGGTCTCCGCATCCTCAGGCATGTTGATTACGATCTTGCCGATGTGCTCGCCAGCGTGCAGATGACGGAAGGCATGCTTGACCTCAGCAGCATCAAACTCGGTAATGGGCTCTATTGGGCCAAGGAGACCTTGGTCGTAGAAAGCAAGAGTTCGTCTCAAGCAGCTGCCCGCGGTCAGTACCATACTTCCAGGCTCGAGAGGGGGCGGAAGTACTTACTCTCTCACGATTCGCGGCTGATTGTCAGTGATGTACGCAAGGTCGATACCACAGTATGACCGATTGTCGAGAAACAATCTCATGTCCAACTTCGCTGAGCTGCTCAGGTCCCGCTTACCTAGCTCGAGCAACTTTCCACCGCGTGCAACACACTTCCAACTCGCGTGGAGCAGCTCCCCAGCAAGCGAGTTCAGCACCAAATCGACGCCCTCACCGTTTGTGACCGCCATGATTCCGTCCAAAAATCCGGCGTCTCGGCTGCCGAAGATCCTCTCCCTCGACATCCCAAAGTTCTGCACCAGGTACTCGGCCTTCTTTTCATTACCGACGGTGCAATACACTGTCACATCCCCAACCATCCGACACACCTGCAGCGCCGCCATCCCAACCCCGCCACATGCAGAGTGCACCAAGACACTCATACCTGGCGAAAGGCGTCCAGTATCCAGCAACGCGTAAATCACAGTGGCATACACGGCCTGCATTGTAGCGCCCTGCACGAAGGAAATGCTGCCGGGAATACGCACCACATACATCGAATCGACGACGAGTTTGCTTGCAAATTGGCCTTTGTTGGTGAATGCCATCACGCGATCTCCAACACTCAGCCCCTCTGTGCCCTCGCCCAGACGCGTCGCGACACCAGTGACCTCCATTGCCAGGGGCACAGGTCCGGGTCCCTGCCAAGGGATGAGGCCGCCCGCGTAGACGACGTCGCGGAAGTTGAGACCTACGTTGCGTACTGAGATCTCGACGTGTCCTGCTGGAACCACATCAGGCAGGGGTCTGCGTTCCCAAGTTAGAGAGTCAAGGATGCCGGGTTTGACGACGTTGAGAGCTACGGCCGTGCCAGCGGCCGATGGAAGAGCGGCGATACTGAGTTGTGATGAGGTCTCATCGAGGAGGCAGAAAGGATGGTACCGCCCTATGTGGATGAGACCATTGTGAAGGGCGAACTCTTTGTCACTCTCGACGGTGTTAGTGTCTTGGGCGGTGCGAAGTTTGTTGAAGACCCGGGAAACGAGTGTAGATAGACCAGGCGTTGAAGCAGCCAGCTCGAACGTTGCAAAGCGAAGCGCCAGCTCCGAGCGGATCGTACGGCAAACACCAATGCTCGGGGCGGTACGAGGGTCGATGCAGGCAATTTGGGACGGGGGTGCCAACCAGAGAACGTTCTGCAAGGGTGAGACCTCTCCGAGAAGACGCTGGAAGGCGGCGAGAGACTCCGGCGTGATGGCTTGAAAGAAGTTGCTTTCCAGATCCAGGAGAGATAATATCGGTATCTTTGTCTGGGGTTGGGTCAGCCAGCCCAAATTTCGACGTCTCCCATCCTTCCTGGCCAAACGAGGTCAACAGGTCCCCCAGCAAATCAGATTCCGGTGTTGAAGTCAAGAAAGCCACCTTCTTGCGTTCTTGTTCTCCAGCCGTTGCCACTGCTCCCGCCTTCCGACTGACCATGACGCAGAGCCGTCGATACTCCTCCTCATCCTCTCCGTCATATACAACTGTGTCAACCCCATTGAATCCCGACGCCTTCAAGTCGACATCCCACCGCTCCACACCAACACACGGCCCATCCACCCTCCCATCCGCGTCACCCAACCACCACCCCACAAAATTCCCAAATATGAAGCTCGACGCTCTGCTAGCGCTGCATATCTCGGTCATTACCAACACCCCATCACTCTTCAACAGCCATGCCAGATTTTTCAGCGTCTCTTGCAGACACGGCGTGGCATGAACCACGTTTGCGGCTAGTACTAGATCATACGTCCCCTCCTCAAAGCCCTGCTCCTTTGGGTTGCGACTAATGTCAAGCACCTTGAACTCCAAGTTCTGTGCGTATGCGAAGCGCTCCTGCGCGGCAGGGAAGAAGCCGGCACTGATGTCTGTGAAGGTGTAGCAGCTATAGCTCGGGAGGGCAGCAACATGGTCGAGACTCTTCAGGATTGTCTCCGTGGTTCCGCCTGTACCGGCGCCCACTTCGAGGATGCGCAACTGTGGGCGGGAGTGCGAGATGGTGCAAATGAAGGGGGCGTAGTCGAAGCTCACGATGTCGTAGATACGAGCGAGGAGCTTGTCGTGGAGGAGGGTATCGAGGGTGTCAACGGAACCGGTGAAGATGGCCTCGACGTTGTCGAAGATTCGCTTGATGCCGGTGGCGACGGCGGGGTCGTGGGCGGGGTCGTGGGCGAGGTTTTGGGGGTTGGCCGCGTGGGCTTCGATACGGCCGAGGCAGTCGGAACTGGTCAGCTGGCAGAGCGACTTGGAGTGAGGGACCAGCTCGTAGTTGCCTGCTTCAGCACAGGCGATTTGTTTGCCGAGCCATGCGCGGAACTTGCCGAAGTGCGGCTGGCAGGGGGCGAGACTTTCAAGGCGACGAGCTGACTCGAGAATGATGAGAAGTCCGAACTCTTCCAGCAGGCGGAGTTGTGCTTTGTCGGTAGTTGGTGGGCCAAACAGAGTCGCGTGGTCGACAAAATCGAAATCGGGCATCCATTGAAGTCGGGCGGCGGCATGGATGTCGTTCTTACCTGCGACGGCTCTGTCTTTGTCATCCGATATGGGCCGCAGCTGGAGACCTTCGGCGCGCAAAACGATCTTCCCGCCTGCTTGGCACTCCACGACGGCATTGTCTCCCTGGCCAAACTGATTCCACGCCTTCGCCTCCAGAAGCCCACCCGCGGCGTGAGCTATCTGCAGATCTTCAATCGCTGTCGGAACAGACAAGTCGATGACACTGCGGGCCGAGCCCTTCGACTTCGCGGCAAGGAGCAGCTGGAGACACGCATCGATTGTCGCGGGGTGCAGCGTAAACGCATCTTTGGAGGACCCAACCTCCTTCTCCGTCGGCAATGCAATCCGCCCCACTGCCATCGGCTCTGTTGTACTCGTCGTCACGTCCTGCAGCCTTCGAAATGCAGGTCCATACACGAATCCCGCCCTCGCCATGGCATCATACATCCTCCCCTTCCTGAACCTCCTCGGAAGTTCTTCCCCACCCCTCCACTCCGCCTTTCGTTCTAAGCCTGCCTTGTTTTTGTTGTTGATCATCGCAACCCGTCCATCACAATGCTTCATCCAGCCACCCCCAGAAAAGCTCGCAACGCTAAACTCCCACCACTCCGACTCCGCCTCGTCGCTCCACCTATGCTGCTTCAAGCTCGTTACCACTTCCAGATCCCCTTCACCGGGTACCAACATGGCAGCATACACCACCAGCCTCCTCACCCGGTACCCGCTCCCGCTCTTCCCGCCCATAAGTTGCCGCACCGCCTCTCCCCCCAAGGCAATATACCCTGCGAATGGGAAGATGACATCGCTTTGGATCTTGTGATCTACCAGCCAGGGCTCGTCTTCCAATCGGAGGATATGCCTCCAAGCCGGTTCCGTGTTTGATGATTCGGGAACCCTCGTGCCAAGGAGGCAGTGTGTGGGGTAGACACGGTGTCGCCAGGCACGAGACATGCGAGACTCGGCCCACAGCGCGGGCGAAGAGTGATCCCATGGGTAAGCGGGGAGGTTTGGGAGTGTTTTGCCGTGGGGGAATAGGGGTTTCAGATTGAGAGGGACGTTGGATTGGTAGAGCTGGCCGAGGGACGAGAGGAAGGAGATGCAGGAGTCTTTTCCGCGGGAGAGGGAGGAGATGTAGGTGTGTGGAAGGGAGTGAGAGGAGAGGATCTGATGGAGGGGACCTGCGAGGGTGGAATGCGGGCCCATTTCCAAAAGAAGAGGGGAGGTGGAGGGAGGAAGTGTGCTGAGTAGGGTTGAGACGGCTGAAGAGAAACGCACGGGGGAAATGAGGTTTTGGGCCCAGTACTTGGGTCCGAGGGAAGCGTCGGGAGCGAGGAGCTCGGTCGTGACGGCGGAGAACAGCTTCGTCGTCGTGCTGCGGCGGAGGACGAGGGCCACAGAGCCCGAGACCCCAGCTTCCTCCAGGAGACGGACATACTCCTCGCTCAGCGACGACATATGATGCGAGTGATACGCCATATCGACCTTGAGCGGCCGTGCGAGGGCATCGGGCATCTCTTGGTGAATCGCAGCAACAACCTGGAGAACCTTCTCCCTGTCTCCAGAGATGGTTGAGCTGTTGGGACTGTTCTCACACGCGAGAACAACCTCGCCCTCGCGGAGAAACTTGGAGAGTTCTTGCGCGCCGAGACCTACAGCCGCCATACCGCCATCAAGGGTCTGACTTTTTGTCATGACATATCCGCGATAGTAGGCGATGGTGATGGCCTCTGCCATGGTGAGATATCCAGCGGCGTAGGTGGCAGCGATCTCTCCGCTTGAGTGGCCGACGGCAGAAGAGGGGATGAGACCGAGGGCATAGTACGCGTTCACGAGGGCGATTTGCAACGCGGTAGTGAGAGGTTGAGCCATAGATGCTTTGTGGATTGCACTCGTAGACGTGGGTTTGAGGAGTTCATCTGGGGGGGGGG
>Ga0247760_1002930_pt1 | contig 11957 bp, 7 predicted proteins | sample UWRJL171409R4_FD_179936 | JGI IMG/M metagenome (GOLD analysis project Ga0247760, IMG submission 179936) | Plant litter microbial communities from Arlington Agricultural Research Station in Wisconsin, United States - UWRJ-L171-409R-4 | ecosystem: Environmental > Terrestrial > Plant litter >...
TCCGGGTTTAGATGATGCAACCCAACTCGCGAGTTGCGGCTAGCTTCGTGTGGTGGTGCCTTACCACGCTTGCTCATGTCGCTGGCTGTCTCGCTGCTTGGACCCCTAAATACTCGCTGATGCTACACTGGCAAGGCATCACGAGTCGGTGAGGTTTGCGTGTGAGCTGGCCGTTGATTCACTGACCGCCGACCGTGGAATGTTCTCGGTCAGTTTATTGCGCAGAAGCACAGGCTAGACAGCAAATATGTATGATACGGATGGCCTGACTCCATTGCCCAAGTGGTCGTCTGAGAGCAATTGCAACCGATGGAAGGCGGTGACCGACAGAGGATGACAGGGAAGATGCAGTGTACGGTGACGTTGCTGGACTAGGGTCCTTCCGCGTTCCGCGAGAGGATGACCAGCCATCCGTGCCATCGATGAGCCAAAACGTTCTGGCGGGAAGGCACTAGTCCATATCCACATCACCGTCCCTGCAGCGTTCGATGGAACCACTGGATCTGCCGGGGAGAGAGTGTAGTGTACAGTGGGCGCCGACTTGACAAACACTGTGGTGCAGTCGGAGAGTGGCTCCTTCTGTTGACATGCCAGGCGACTCCTTCCTCCTACTTTCTGTGCTTCCACCCTTAATAATCTGCGCTTGTTGTTTGAGGCAGCAAAAAATCATTCTCGACGAAGCGGGTGGAGGGCAGCCCGAGCTCGTCCATCCATCTCTTAGCCCCCTACGACACCTAAAGCGTAGTTGCCCACACCGTACGTGTACTCCGAACACCGCAGCTATACAGATGCATCCTGTAGTGTAGCTACCTGCACAATGCTAACATGGAACCTGGCAACCGCGCTAACTCGCTAAGAACGAAGCCTCCCGCAAGGTCTACCTTAGCGAAGGATCTCAAACTGTCAAAGCCGCATCGCGGAGAAGCCTCCGAATCAGAAGGTCCTGCAGCATTGGAATGGTAATTTACGCTACACAAGGCAGTACGACAGCGTCTCTGGCCACCGTCAGATGTCGTCGGGACACGGACTCTCCAGTCCATTTGCGGGGGGCGCGTCTACCCCCCATTCAGACAACAAGTGGAAACTGATTTGCAATGCGATCCGCAAACATGCAGACATCCCCTCCTCCAACGCCCGCCTTTTTGCTTCTTTTGCCTCATGATTGCACTTCACCAGGTACGCCACAGGCTCAGTGCCTAGAGGTTGCTTAGGTATTTGGACGAAGTCAACGGGGGTGACAGCTCTAGACTCTAATTTCGGTGTGTGATGGCATTAGCCAACCGCACTGCCCAACCCCTGGTGAATGACGAGCAGCACCCCATCCTCGCTAACCACAACCGATTTTCGCGCGTTGGCGCGCTGACGGCTCCCCGCTGACACCGCCGCACACCGTCTTCTCTTCGAGAAGCCGTTAATGGACCAGAAGCCACAAAGTAGCGGACTGGACAAATCCGACCGCGTACAGATAGTGAAGGATTGCACTTGGGCTCACCGACACGTTGTTGGGTCTCAAATCCATTTCCAGACCGACAGACGTGGGCCGGTCGGCCATGCTCGTCAAGACATGATTTGAGATGGCACATCCTACCTCGTCTCCCGGGATTAACCTGGCACGCCTCCGAGCCCTCGTTTCTCGCGGGAACTACTCGGCTGGCCGGTAGGTCTCTCTAAAGTTGGGCCCTGATCGGACGGACGAGCGCCAACGCGGCTTCTCACAGCCATTGAGTGGCAAGTTCGAGCACGGCGTGCTTCTAGTAAACAAGCCACAGACGAGCTGGAGGACACACAAGCAACGCAAGACAGGCAGCTTCTGCCGCACGCCAAAGCACGAAGCTTGTTTCTCTCGGCTTGGTTTTCCTCTTGCACCTATTGGGTCGGCTCTTTATAGAATGGATGGCAAGCGCCGGGATCGCGGCCTGGCGGTTGTTGAAGAGTACTCTGGTCGTATTGGGATTTGCTGAAGCTTCGACAACGCGGCGAGCAGTATGACGTTGATCCCCTGCATAACAGCCGCCACATACGCCCGCTACTTGCACTCGGCTATCTCTTGGTACGGCGAGATACTGACCTGCACGTCGACGAGAAAATGGCGAGCGAAAGAGGTTGAGTCGTGCGGATAGTGAGCCGTTCCCGTGTCACAGTCGCAGCCGGGCTAGGGGCCGTGTCGTGTTCCTCGGTTCACCTTCGCTGCCGTGCACGTCGTCGTGGCCAGACGCTAGCGTAACGGCAGCGATGTCCTGGCACACTGGAGCTACACTGCTGTCCTCGGACAAAGGTTGCCCTCGATGTTCCATCGATCCTCTGGCGGGCAGCTACGTCAGTCAGGTCAGACGGGCGTGTCTCCGCCAAGAGGGTAGCGGTCGTCTCGCCGCTGGCACCACCATCCCGACTTGCCCTATTCGTACTAGTCCGCCAGTTTGCAGGGCTTGCAAGGTTGCTGCTGATGCGAGCCACGCATCCACACAATCGGGGCCGTGTTTTCGGGTCACCAAACAAGGGGGGGTTGAACCCTCAGACACGTTATTCCGGGAGGGAAGCACATAGGCGATCTTGGTGGTTAGCTTCTGCTGCTGCTCTGCGCCGCTCCCGAAGCTGCTGGCGTCCAGTCGCCTCCCTCCCCACCATCGGCCAACCTCTGGAAGGGCGAAAGGAAAGGGGATGGCGTTGTGAAGCACAGAGGTGGCTTCGGAACCAATGATTTCCATCGAAGGAATCGTCTACCTCCGCCCTGCTGAAGGCCTTAGCACCCGCAACATCCAGGCCAGGGTCCCCTGCACCCCGGTAAGCTAACGATTCCAACAGCTGAGCCAGCCAGCCAACTCTTTAACCTTGTCGGTTGTTGTACCTGGCCAGGTACCTCAACTCGAGAAGAGAAGGCCGGCGTGGGCGTAACAAGCAAGGGGCGGGGGTATTTGGCATGGATCGTTTTTCTTTTTTTTTCTTTCCCAAAATCCTTGGCTTCCAAGCTCTCTGCCTGTCAGCTGGCTGGCGCCAACGGTGCCTAGCGTAAAACCGCCGAGGGACCATGTCGGGGGACTTGACATCAAATCTCGACGTTGTCTTCCAATACCTACTCTTCCTCTTCTTCTTCCTTATTTTCCTTGTGTTGCAGGGAAGCGGCGGCAACTGCGGTTCAGACAGTGTTGGGTTTTGATATCGATGAGATACCCAACACCGCTGCTGGGATTCTCGCCATTCTCATAATCGAGGTCCCCGTTTAAAATCTCGTCACGACGGCCTTCCGCCATCCGAGCTCGCCCATTCACAAGCAGGGAATCTTGCAAGAATCCACACGCGCTTAGAAATAGACCAGGCGAGGAAGACAACAGAGAAGGCTTAGCCGACAGTCTTGCCCATTCATGCGACGAGTCTGCCCAGTGCAGCCAGGCATTCTGCAGCCATACAGTGCCTGAGGCTTCTCTCTGTGGCCGTGAGTGGTGGCCCGCTATACGGCGCCATCCACAGATCTCGACAGTTATTCTTGCCCCCGATTGTCCACCCCGAGCGCCAGCACCCGTCATCTCGCTGTCCTCATCTAAGATTCGTCGACGCCCGGCTCTGTTCACGGCCACCCTCTCCAGGCCGTCACTACACCCACCCAGCGTGCCAGCCCGTGGCACACACCCTCTCTTCCTGACGCAAGCCAGCACATCTGCAGCTCGCCCGTCGGCCTGAGCTCCAACTGGGTACTTATTGCAGATCACCCCCTGTTGAGTTGGTGGCCCCTCTTCAAGCAGCTGGGACCCACGCCAAAAGCCAACAGTTCCTGGCCTCCTCGAGCCTGGAACCAACTCCGGGATCTCCCTCCGGCGTCATTGCACTGCTCTGCGACATCGACATCGTTTGTACGCCTCGTGCCTCTGTCTATCTTGGATGAGCAGCGACAGGAGCAGCAGCACGTCGAAAGTCTGCCCTTCAAATCAACGCTGGCGGTCCAATCTGTTCCCCGGCCTCAAGAAGCAGCGCGGGGCTGGCCTGGCCTGAGCCTCTCGCAGCTGTCTTCGCAGTCTGCCTGTGGTCTCGGCCGCCAAAACGAGACTTTCGACCGGATCGGGATACCGGGCGACAGTTTCGGCCGCGTCCCAGCCCAGCAAGTGCCCGACTGCCGTAGTGGTCAATGTCAGGGTCCTCCGGGCCTCAAGCGCGAAGGGGTTCGGGTCTCGATGTCGCCGAGGGGACCTGCGCCTCATTCCGCCCCTCCCCGCCCTTCGCAGTCGCCGCCTCGAGAAGCTGTGTCATCTTCTCCATCGCAGCGAAGTCTCACATACCAAGATGGCTCGAACCCACGGCCGCCGCATGACCCAGGTGGGAGCCTAGCAGGTGACGGGGGAGGAGGACGCGGAGGAGGACGAGGAGGACGAGGCCAGCGCCGCGGGTCCCGAACTTCGGGTGTGCACAACATGCTGAACCCTCCTGGCCCACGAGGTCATCCGCAGGCATCGTCTCCACCCCTCCAGCAAGTCATCGGTGAGGCGAGTCCGGGCCCAAGGATGGGGCCGCTCCAATACGGAGGGAACAACTCGCCCTCTCGCGCTTCTGGATACCAGGGACAGGGTGTCGCCACGCCACAGCCTGTCAACACGACGATGTCATCAACCCAGGCTTCTTCGGCGGGACCACATGCGCCGTCTTCTCCTTTAGCGCCCCCTCAGCCCTACCCGGTCACCGCCAACCGGCGCATCTTAACACCCAAATCCCCCCGAGCCGCTAGTCTCAGTCGCGCCGGCCAGCGTCTTTCGAGCCTGCCTCCCCATCCGGGAAGGGCCCTTGGGCAACCACCAACGGCAACACCACATGATGCGTCCCCGCTAGGTGCGCCGCCAACCCTTGGACCAACCCCACCATTTCCTGGACCGATACAGCTACAGGCCCCAGCCCCGGTCCCGCCTCCGACACGACCCCCGCCGGGGATCTCGCGGTCTCTCTCGCAGCCTATGATGTCAGTACTCACTCAAGGGGCACCGTTCGCGACAGGAATGGCACAAGACAGATTATGGGGATCAGGGATTGTCGGGCCGCTGCCTCCGGGGACTGCAGGAACTAGGAACTTGCAACTCGGTGAGGGCCAGCAACACATTCTCGCCATTCAACCAACTCACGGAGAGGAAATGTATATCCCTGTGGATTATCACCAGGCGTCGAAACAGGCAGATGAAAAGAGGCAGCGGAACGCCGGGGCATCTGCGAGGTTTCGACAACGGAAGAAGGAGCGGGAGAGAGAACAGCAACAGGGGATCCAGAAGCTGGAGGCAGCAAACCGGGAGCTGGAGAAAAGGGTAGAGGAACTCGAGAAGGGATACATGGAATTGGAAGCCGAGCGTGATTACTACCGAGGCGAACGAAATCGGCTACGAGATCTTGTCGCTCGAACTCCAGCCATCAGCGAATGGGCCGACCGAGGGCCACCAAGCCCAACACCATCGAGGCCTGGTGTTGCCTACGCAACTGAGGCCAGCCCTTCGCTCGCTCCAGTTCCAGCTCCGCCGCTCCCACACCCCTACTCGCAGCCTCGCACGCACACGCCTGGGCCTCCGCTTTCCCATGCACTCGCCCACCCACACCCTTCGCCATCCTCTTATGGCGATCCATCGATGCTTGAGCGGCCGGCGAGACGGAGGCGGACAGATTCAGAACCATCTCTCGGGACCCCGTCTTACCGGCCAAATACACCTGCCTCTCTTCCACCTATCCCAGGACCAACAACTCAAGCCTACGCCATTCCTCCATCGCCACGTCTGATGGGCTCTCCCGGGACTGCACGCCTACCCCCCATCCGGTTCGACCAACCGCCCACGTCCGACACCCCACCACCGATCCAAAGCGGGCAGCCGCCGCCGCCTCCTATTCAGCCGGGTCAAAGCAGCGCATACCCTTCCTACACAAAAGGTCCCTACGAAACCGGGTGGGCCACGGCACCAGGCCGGTCGGGGGATGGGCCATCCAGGTAAAGAAGAGCTCTTGATTTTCTTTCAGCAGCGGCGCGCCGCGTGATCATGCCAGGGTAGAGCATCACGACATCGGCACCTTTCCACATCCAACTACCAAGCGGCGGTTCCTCAACAAGATTGGAAGTAGTTGAGGAATTCTCGATCTCCGGTTTTTCTTTTTGTGTCTCAACTTTTCTTGTTATATCTTGGGAGGAGAGAGGCTATTATCACTAGAGGTTTGCGCTCGGGCGACCGAGAAGGGACTGAGGAACTTGGGACGCGAAAACACTTGCAGATGAGATCATTGGGCTTTGCGACTACCCCGGCTCCTTTTGTTTTCTTTGCTATTTCTGGCCACTGGCACAGGGGCACCCAGGGAGATTATCTGAAGAGGGGAAGCGAGGGTTGGAACATACTCTCTTTTTCTCTCGATTAGTCCTCTGGTTAATGGGGTGGGATGGCCCCTGGTTTCGAATTTTCTTCAGACTCCCTGCAGAGTCAAGGGAGGAAGACAGGATCCGTTTTTTTCTGTTACGGTTTGCAGGATATTGTTTATTCCCCTCCTCTGGCACAGGCTCTCTACCATTGCTGCTACTACCTACTAATCATCTACCCACCCTACCACATTTCGACCCCATTAAATACGCTCTACATTTTCCACGCAAACACGAAGCGAGCAGTATGTAACACCGGCGCTCTACCCGTTTGTTTGTATCGCTTTTTCTATAGCTCCTGGGCTCTTCCGGGGAGGAAATGGGTCTTGTTTATTTTTCCTCCCCCCCCCTTTCTCAAATAACCTGGCTGCGAAATACGTCTTGTCGGAACAGGCGGAGATGGTGTTATGGAGTTTTACTTTGTTGGGTCACCAGGAGAGGTGTGTGGTGATGAAGCGCAGCGAATAGGCACCCGCCATGAACCAAGACTCAGATTGGATTTTCTTTTATCTCAGTTTATTTCACATCATTCTCTCTTTGTATGGATACCCTATCATGTCAGATACTTCATTGTACCGGAGACGAGAGGCAAAGGAGGCAGGATGGAGGGATGGAAGAAGGGAGGGGGAAATTGGTAAGGAGGGAGAAGGCAAGGCAGAGGCGAAGGAAGCCCAACATGCCGTAAAAGGGAGGATGTGCTCCCGCAATCCCTTGCCTAGCTGACCAGTAGGAGATGGAACAAAAAGGAGACTGGAACACAGAAGAACAGCAACAGAACAGAATGAAATGTCACAGGGAGGGTGTGTGGATATTGAAAACCGAAGTTCTCTCACGTATCTGTTTTTGGGTGATGGTGAACAAATGAACAAGCGAATGATTGGCACTGGGCGGGGATCGGGGAGGGAACTGCGAGATGATTGGGACTTTTCTGTTCTCAGTGGTAGGTCAGCAGAGACCAAAAGATTAGTGTCGGTGGGGCCAGTGGAGGAAAGCATTGGAGGGAGCTTCCGTGTTAAGCCATGGCGTCGTCACATTCCCCGTTATGAGTCCCAGCCTGGTTTGGTATGACCTTCAGCCGCGCCCCAAAGAGTAAGGAGGGTGCAGACGGGCGTGGGGAACGAATGGTTGGAAGAAGGATGTCTACTGGTCCATGACAAGTCCCTCAGTCGCGCGGCCAGGCTTTTTCCCTCCTTCCCCCGTTGTTAGTTAGTGTAGTGTAGTTCACATGTTTTGACCCCGGCAGCGCATCGTGACTGGACGGGCAAGATATCATGGTGAGCCGCGCGTTGGTCAGTGATCCCGCAGAAGCAAGCCTCCTGAGTCCTCGGCTCATGCCAGCCGGTGGCCTTGTTCGCCGTAATAGTGTAGGCTGTTCTGGCGGGCTGAATGGGAGATGGGGTGGTTGGACCAGTCGGACATTTGGTGACGCATCGGATCGGGCTGGGGCCTCTTTTCTTCAACATGGGGATGTGTTTGCTTGCTTCAACCCCGGCTTGCTGCTAGCGTAAGTTGACAAGGTCAAAAATGTGTGAGGGCTGCCTGCAAGTGCAACTCTCAGGCTCTCCCTGCAGTCCTTGACAGGGTACGTCGTATTCGTGAAGAGCCCCAGTGTCTGCAGGCGTTGAAGAATAGGGACAATGCAACCTCCCCCTCGATATTCTCGAGATGAGATGACGGTTGGACCGCGCGGCTCCGTCGCTTGTGGCGGAAAACCGGAAGTGTATTCATACTATGCTAGTGCAAAAGAATGAGACTGATGGAAACTTGGATCGGGAAATGCTGAGATAACACAGACCGCGTCCGAGCCGGGAGGGAACATGGCTTGGAGATGTGGCATTGGCGCTGCTGCATCGGGGAAGAATATTAGTGACTTGGACAAAAGCGGAAGATTGGCAACAGCAAAAGATGCAGCCAAAACAAAACCCCCCCCAAAAAACCAGTGAAATCCTGTGGCTGGCTGCTCCCTGTTCCCCCAATCAGCAATTCCGAATTGACAGCCTATTGGAACGTCGAGAATGGAAACCATGTCCAGATATCCCGCGACACGCGGACCGCATGAAAGTAAACAAAAGCCAATCGAGACCATCATGACATCTGAATGAAACCCGGCGATCACCGCGGAAACACCGAGTAGGAATACTTTCAAAGTACATGACAACCATTCTCCCCACCCCTCCCCCTTGGTGGCGCCGAGACTTGTGTTGGCATGCATGTATCTGACCACACGACTGGTCAACATGGACGGAAAACGAGAAAGAAAAAAGAAAGAAGAAAATCCATCATTCGGAGCGGCACGTTTGGCGGATGGCGCGACAAGGTGCTTTGTCCGAAGTCTTACCATGGTGTGCGGGAGCGTGAGAAAGAAGAAAAAGAGAAAAGGTGGTGTTATCTGGTGTTACGGCTCTGGGCGACTCGTCTACTTGGCGGCTCAATATCGCACCGCGTAACGCGATACTTTGGGCTACCAATGAATTATATTTTACGGAAAGCCGGACGGCCACGCCTAGGTTAGTTGTCCGGGGAGACAGCACTGAGGGTCGGGAGCGGAAGGTCGAGAAATAGGGAACTCCATCTACCGGTTCTGAGGAGCACGGCGTTGAGATGCCGCTGGTCGGTCCTTGCCTGGTGCCAATCCTTAGCCCCGACCAGCGTTCTTATGACTCAATGAAGAGTTAACGTACTATCATAGGTGGTGTAGTTCACACATTAGAAAGCGCGATCCCGATGCCAAAATAACACAATCAATCTTTTGATACTCGAGAACAATAGGCGTCGATGTCCGCTGACGTTAGCTTGTTGCTGAAGCCGTTGATGCCTGACAAACTGCCGCGGCCGTTGATGCGTGGGGCTCCTTAGCGTAGAGTTGGGTTCGTGAAAGGTTGTTCGCGTGGTACTTTGCGGCTTGGTCAATCCGCCAGGGAATCTCACTATTGACTTTACAAAACTTGATAAGAAAGCTCAATCGCTTGGTGTAGAAAGTCAATGCGTCAAAATTTTAAGTTTAGGGATCTAAATGTCTTTGCTTCACGCCTCGCACACTAAGAAGCTTCCCGATGCACTGAGCACTCATCAAGTCCCGCCCTAACGGTCTCTCAGGGTCTAGAACGTGCACTATGACGCACGAGCTCAGGTGGATGCCGCTTCACCCTAGTTTCGAAAGAGTACTCCGTACCACTCCACTAGGCCTACACTCCACCGTTACCCTCAATTCAATATCACCGGGCCCCGCATCACCCTCATCGGCTTGGGTTCTCTTTTCGCTTCGAAACAATGTCTTCGCTGCGCTCACCCAAGCGGAGGAAAATACTTGCGTCAATCAACCCGCCAGATAATCATCAGAACGACAGCGATGTAGGATTCTGTCGCGACGATGGCCGAGACTCTGACGCCTCGAGTGCCCCTCCAACGGACGAGACTCGTTTCCGCCCTGCTAATCCAACCCCAAGCGATACCAAACATACTGGTCCCAGAGTAACTAAATTTCGCTTCAAATCTTCCTCCTCTCGGTCCCATCACCGCTTCGACTCCCGCCACAGCCGGCGCCGCGATAGGGACGAGGACGATGCATCGGAATCACGCCGTCGACATCGACGCCACCATCACCGCTCTCGGTCCCGATCCCGTTCCCGACCTCCATGCCCCTCTGGGAGCGCTTCCCGCGGCCGGCACAATGATGAAGACCACCAGGACCAGCACGACATGGAACAAAAGCACCGTCATCGTCATCAACGCCGTCGTCCTCGATCTCGATCTCCTAAAGCAAAGAAAGAGAAGAACTTATCAACCGAGAAAGAACCTGCTGACCCCTTTTCACCCGCCCCTCTCTCACCCGACACTGCTTTCCGGGAATCACTCTTCGACGCCATGGCTGATGACGAAGGCGCGGCCTATTGGGAGGCTGTTTACGGTCAGCCCATCCACATCTACAGCCTGGCGTCGAACGGCCCGCAGGGCGAGCTGGAACGCATGACGGATGAAGAGTACGCGGCCTATGTGCGGCAGAAGATGTGGGAGAAGACGCACGCGGGACTGGTGGAAGAGAGGGCGCGAAGGGAGAGGGAGAGGGAAGAGTGGAAGAAGCGAGAGAACGAGGCGAAGATGCTAGCAGAGGAGATGGAGAGGAGTCTGAGAAGGGGAGAAGAGCGGCGGCGGAGAAGGGAGTGGAGAGGAGCGTGGGAAGAGTATTTGGGGAGGTGGGATACATGGGATGGGGGCGTTATGGGCATTCCCTGGCCGACGAGAGAAAGGAGTAGTAATGAGGGTATGGATGAGGACAGTATCAAGACGTTTTTCGTTGATGGACTAGGCAGCGAAGAGCTGGGAGAGAGTGAGTTTGCGGCGCGACTCAAGGAGGAACGTGTCAGGTGGCACCCGGACAAGATGCAGCAGAGGCTGGGAGGGCAGGGGCAGGCGGATGCAGCGGTCATGAAGAAGGTTACTGCGATATTTCAGGTCATCGATTGCTTATGGAATGTTGCCCGGAAGAGCTCCTAGAAATTACGGCAGATGCATATATCCGCTAGCTACAACATTGACTACAGCATTGGATACAGGGTTTTGTTGTGGGTTAATTCTTGGTCGAGCAAACGGGAGAGTTCGACGAACCTTGTACGAAAGTAACTATACATCCTCGAATAAACCTCCGTAGTATTGGGCAATCACCTTCCATTCTATCAATCTTTACATCCATGCCAGTCTCTATAAGTCCCGCCCATATGTATGGGTCTCGTGGCGAGCGGAGCTGCCCTTGAATTGAAACCGCTAAACATAAGTCTCTACCATATTGCACATACTCACCACGGGGGTCGTCGATCAACTTCATGAGGTATTAGTGCCATTCAAGTCATGATTCTGACCTGGGTTACATAACCCGTTTGCACTGTCGGTTTCATGCGCTCACGCATAAACCTACGAATATTCTAGGCAAGTAGGTCTCTTGCTGGACGGGTGACGTATACAAGTTGTGTGATAACGGGAGGTGATTACCCAGAAAGACGCCGGATCATGACATCAAAGCATATGCACTTCGGCACGAGGCCAGACTACAATTTAGGCGACGAGGTGACAGGATATGATGCCTAAAAAAAGAAAGAAAAAGCGTAGAACATCCATAAAGTTAGAACCAAAAGAATTAATAATGCTCATCCGCACCAAGGGCCAGTCAGGTGGTCACACCAAGTGACCAAATATATCCTAGCCCTCTATGCAATCGGAACCCAAACCAAAACCACAGAGCAAATTACTCTCATCTATACCACCCTCTCCTACTTTACAGCCCATCTAAAAATTGGCCAACATAGCCGCACCACCCAACAGGGCGCCAACAGCAACGGCGCCCGTCTTCACAGGCGCGGCATTGGGACTGGTGGCTGTCGTAGCGGTAGAGCTCGCAGCGTCGGTAACGGAGCTGACACGCGAGTTGACGGAGCTGGTGAAGGAAGCGAGGGCTGAGGTGAGGGAGTCGCGATCTGAGCCCGTGGCTGTGGCAAGTTCTGACGAGAAGGACGATAGGCGGCTGGCCGCGTCGCTGGTGATGGAACTGACCTGGGAGGAGGCCGCCGATGAGATGGAGGATGCGACGGAGCTGGAATGTGTC
>Ga0247760_1002931_pt1 | contig 11956 bp, 11 predicted proteins | sample UWRJL171409R4_FD_179936 | JGI IMG/M metagenome (GOLD analysis project Ga0247760, IMG submission 179936) | Plant litter microbial communities from Arlington Agricultural Research Station in Wisconsin, United States - UWRJ-L171-409R-4 | ecosystem: Environmental > Terrestrial > Plant litter >...
CCCCCCCGCCCCGGGTCCTATAATCCTCCTCTTCCACGGCGGGATCCACCTTTTTGGATATCCCGAATTCGACCTCCCGCTCGCTCGTACCCTGGCATCAGCGCACAACATGAATGCAACGGTCATACTACCATCGACCAGGAAAGCGCCCGAGACGCCCTTCCCCTTCATGCTTCATGACAGCTTCGCCATTTTACAACTCGTAGCGCAGGACTCCCTCCTTCCGATCCGGGAGAGGAAATTCCTCCCTCCCCACTGCAACCCTCACGACGGTTTTATAGTGGGAGGTGCATCCTCCGGCGCCAATTTCGCAGACGTAACCGCCCACCTTGCGAGAGATCAGCAGCTCAAGCCACCGCTAACAGGCATGTTTTTGGCTTGTGGGGGGTATATGGATCCCGAGCGGGGAGTGCCTGTGCCGTATAGAGAGTTGTATTTGGCGAGGGAGCAAAATAAGGATGCGCCGGGGGTCAACGGGAGCTTTATCAGGGACTTTATGGAGGCAGTGAGGCCCGAGAGGGGGAGTAGGTTGTGGGCGCCCTTTGAGTGGGGGCTACATGGAGGTTCGGCTCCGGAAGCGGTGGCTGTGGAAGAGGATGAGCATGATGGCGACCATGGGGATAGGGTCAAGGCGGCGATTGCGTCTGGACATATGGATATGCCGCCGGCGTACTTTCAGGTCTGTGGCATGGATGTGAATCGGGACGATGGACTCGTGTACGAGAGCGTGTTGAGAAAAGAGTGTGGGGTGAGGACAAGGGTGGATTTGTACCTCGGGATGCCGCATTGTTGGTGGGATGCGTATCCGGAGTTGGAGACTTCGAAGAAGAGGATGGAGGATACCATCCAGGGGTTTAGGTGGTTGTTGGGGCCCTCACAGACGCTGCAAAAGATTCAAGCAGCAGCGCGGGTACTAATCCCAGAGGAGGAGCACCCAACTGTGAGCTAAAGACTCCCGGTGCTAGGAAGGCAGTCACGAAGGCGCCAGCTGCTAGGGGCCACCTGTTAGCACAAGACTAGCGCGACAAAGGTTCTAGGTTGCTTGGCAGTGAGGAGTTGATGGTTGCGGGAGCGACGCTTGGTCTCTTTATGCGCTTCATGTCTTCCACACCTTGACCGTCAATTTGACAAGTCTTCACTGTAAGTCGAGAAAAAGTTAACGGCAACATGGTTACACCTTGTATCGTGTGGCAGCCACTGGCACAGAGAGACTTGTCAGAAAGAAAGGGGTTCTGGCCCAGAAAGAAGAGTCTAGAAGCCACCAGAACAATAGATTTGTAACCATTGCCACAGACGCGCAATTGTAGCCGCGTGGCTTTGCCACACGGCTTGCCACTATTTACAGCTATAAGGAAGGTTCTCTGGCTGAGCCAGAGAGCCGAAGGAGTAATAAAAGGACGCAGTTATAACACCTTCAATTTCACAGAATCCAGAGTGCAGTGCTTCCAACGCTCATTTTATAGTCTAACGGTGCAGTTTCTCCCCTAGGCTTGTCTCTCTCCAGAACCCCGATCATCGCCAAAATGGACGAGAGATGAGAAGGGGTCGAGGAGATGTCTCGGGGTAGCGGACAAGCGACCCTTCTGTTACTCTCATCAACAACCCTCACTGCACAGCTGACAGTATGGCCTCAAGCCAGATCGGACCAAGAGTTCCATCTCAAGTGTGCTGACCATATGCTGCCCTCAATGCGGGTGCGGCCTCCCCGCTGTGCCCCGACCGCGCAGATCCCTTCGCGATGCCCGTAGATACCCAGGGGATGAAGCCAGCACTGCTGCGCGTTGGCAAACGGTCCGTACTCTGGCCATTGCCCTCCATCCATCTCTTGAAGGTCGCTCGCCATCACCCGGCACCATCACAAACCGAATCCTCGCGCCATAAGCACCCTGAGCCGATTGCCCCCTCCTCGTTGCCGAAATCAGCCTGGTATCGACCATGCGCTCATCACTCATAGAATTCTTCAGCTTCCTCTCCCGCTTCCATCCCTCTGCATACCCAACCACAGCGCCGCCCCGTTCAACCCTTGTTGCACCCTAACCGTGGCGGTCTTCGCCTTGACCTTCAGCCCCTCCACGTCTTCAATCCCCCCAATGTATTCCCTCGTATTCTTATCCAGCGCGCAGAGCGTCGCTAAGCTCGAGCACTTGATAACTTGCATCCGCGCCCGATACGTGACCGCCACCGTCATGCCCAAAAACAGGGCCGCCAACCCCAGCTGCGCCGCCACCATCGCCATCCACTCCCATCGTATCTGGACAAACGCCTGTGGCGCCTTGACCGACCCCATGATGATGGCAGACGCGTCGGTCTTGTTGAGCCTCGTGCTTCCTGATCGAATGCTATCGCCATTCATCAGTCGCCCTGCCCCGTGTGGAAAAGAAGGAATATAAACTTACAGGTTCGTCGTGCTTTTGGAGATGTTCTCCACCAGCCGCCTCACGTTGTCCATCTGCTCCTCCGGTTTAGGTGACGACATCGCCAAGAAGTCGCCCAATATCGAGAGCCCAAACGCCTGCGCGATCCCTGCACCGTTGGACGCCACGCTTCCCCTCGTACGATCCATAAAGATCGAATCGAACATGGACGTCGCCAAGAGCGCGGACGCCGAGAGCCCCGTCCAGAGATGCACCGTATAGTCTTGTGGCTCAGAGCCAGGCGGAGGCGCCAGGGTGGCAACCTGGTCGCCGAAGGTCGAGTTGCAGGACCCTCGGGTATAGCACGGGTAGTACTCGGCGCTCCATGGCTGGTTGAGGGTCGTGGCAAGAGGCTGCCCGAGCTCGGACCGGATGGAAAGCTCACGGGTAGATGCCTTTCCGGCCGTGACGTTTGTCTCGAACGTCTTAGTGCACCACCAGAGCGCCACCTCGAGGTATTTCATCTTGGTCATGTCGAAGGGAAATGAGTTGTTCAACAGCTCATCCGTATACGCGATGAAGCTGTCGCTGGCCATGAGCGACGTGACGGAGGCGTTGAATATGTTGGTGGGCTTGTCGAGGACGCCGATGACGATGGGATATACCTGAGGAACGATGTCGAAGTAGGTATCGCCGAAGCTAAGAGCATCAGATGTGGCGCGAGTAGTTTCGAAGAGAACGGAGAGACGCTTCTCAGTCGCGGTGTTAAGCGATCGGATCAGAGTGGAGTTGCCGAGGGATGTGAGGTTGGCAACACCGCCGCAGATGGCGAGCGAGCCATAGGGGGGCCAGCGGCATTCACCAGACGAGCATATGGGCATCACAGGCGCAATACCATCGGCCGGGGCTTGGAAAGCACCGTTGAAGATGGCTTGCTGTTCCCGTAAAGTGTCGTACGCGGCTGGACCTCAGGTTAAGTAGGGTTGAGAGTTGATGGCTTGAGGATGGACTGACCAAGTGCAATTGTGTTACCGTCGTAGGCGGAGAAGGTAGATGCTCGGTTGATCTCAGCTCTATCCTCCGGACCTTGCGAGTCTGCGTCAAAGACGGGATAGGTCACGGCCTGCTGTGTGAGCGTGGAAGTAAGGAGCCCACTGATCATAATAAGGGCGCCGAAACTTGCTAGAAACCTGTTGAGAAGTGAGTGTAAGCTCTACGATGATTGACGGGTGCGGGAGTCTCCTCACCCCTTGAAGCCGAACAGCAGCTTCAAGCCGCTGAGCCCACCCCGTGTTGCATCGTCAAATACCTGAAAGTCAAGAAGCGGTTTGCGGTTGTGAGATAGAAACCATATCCACTTCAGCTGCCCGAGGCCTTCGATGATGGGGATCAAAAACAAGGCCTTCGTCAATGACGTCAAAAAGGCAAGCACAGTGTTCAAAGTGACACCGGCCTGAAATGCTGGTGGTGGTTTCCCATCGCATCGCCACAGCAGCATAATGATAGCTTTAAAATATGTTAGCCTTTTTTCTGATGTCAAACGATAAAATCGCACATATTGAACTTGCCAAGCAAACACAGCATCCCTGCAACAAGTGCGAGTATCTCCGGCAGCCACCAAAATAGGTGTGTATGCGTCGCCTTCCACTCTTCGGTCGCATCATTCGAGTCCAATAGCGCGCGCTCATATGCCAAATTCTGGCGGCGTGATTCCGCCCTAGCTTCTCTGGCAGACATCACCCTGTGGGTTGCCGAAGTGGTCGGTTTCCACCGGCGCTGTTTTCATGTTCGTGGAAGAAAATTGTGGTGTCGACACGACATATTTGTGTGGGAAGTTGGGGGCGGGGACGGACACGAAAGCCATTCGGGCAATACCACCAATCGTGCCGCCGATGTACCCCCACCCTACCTGCAACATCCTGCAGCCTTTCATTGGGTGGGCGTCCAGGTTAGGCATCGTCAAAAGTTGGGCAGCCCAACCCGTTCTAAGATGGGGTTGCACAAGCCCCTGTGACTCAATGGTAGGTAGACTTTCTAGATATAACTGAAGACTGCTGTGGAGCTTGGGGAAAGCGCCTGGACTCGTAAGATCCGCTTGAGCCTCGAGTGTCCCCAACATGATATTGGGAACCCCATCATCTGGGATTCGCCCCCGGAAACATGTCTCGCATCTAGTCGCATACCAAGAGAGTAGATGTGGGTTCGAGATGAGGAGACTTGCGACTAACGGCCATAATATTATGTTTCCAATCCATAAGGTTGACTCGCTTGGCCAGCATATTTTCCCAACATGGTATGCTCGGCAACTATAAGTTGTGGAGAAAATTTGACAAATTACCCAATCCCGAGGAGCAACAAAGCGATGATATTTATCAACTAGTTCATTGTAACGGCAAACTAGCTATTCAATCAAAAAAACCAGCCCAACTAGTTTTAGAAGGTTATTGCAGCTATGAGTGAAACTATTCGGAAGAACCGTCCTTCTCACTCCACTTCCACGGCTTCCGCATTCCTCTACCTCCTACAGCTTCGCAGCTGCGACGATCTTCCCCCCCGCCGGAACCTGCAGGAAAACGACCGCCTCGTGGCCCTGCGGCAAGCTGGCCTGCGTCGTCGGAAGCGGCACCGTCAAATCGCCACCCCTCCACTCGCCCACCTTGGTCAGCTCCTTGACCACGTTCCGGTGCTCCAGCTTCACCCCCTTGTTCACGCCCTTCTTGACCTTGACCGTCTGCGGCCGGGGATCGTAGACCGCCAGCACGACATCGTACACCTCTCCACCGTCCGCCTCCACCTTGTCCGAGTCGATCCTCGCGTCGGTATCGTTGACGTCGAGATACACCTTCCATCCCAGGCCCGCATTTGCCTCCCTCGAGCGCGCCACGACGTTGGCGATCTCCTGGGCCCCGCCTGCACCCGGCGCGTCCATGGCCCCGTTCGACACCACCATGGGCGTGTATAGGTTGTTCCGCCCCCAGGCGCGGACGTACGCGCGCTGGCGGGCGTCCCAGCGGGAGTCGGCGAGCGTGTCAGCCCAGCCGAGGTGGTCGAAGAGGGTGACGTTGTACGAGAGGAGGAGCATGTTTGGCTGGGCGCTGCCGGCGAGGATGGCGGGAATGGCGGGGGGGCAGGACTGGCACCCCTGGCTCTGGAAGAACTCGACGACGGCGAGCGGCTCGAAGGGGAGGAAGCAGGCCGACGTGTGCTGGTGGTCCGCGTGCGGGTCGGCGTCGAGACTGACGGAACAGACAAGCGGGGCCGGCTTCTTGCGGCGAAAGAGCTTGTTGAGGAAAGCGGCCATTTTGAGAGTTACGTTGGTAGCGGTGCTGAGAGTCAATAAACTGGGCTTATGCCTTCTTCTGGAGATGGAGGAGTGGCTGTTGGTTTGACTTGCTGGAGGGGAGTTATGACGAGTGACACCATCTTGGGGGTTTATATCCTTTTTTCCCCCTCTCTGTCTTTTCGCTCTAGTCCTGCATTGATTTGAAGAAACAATAAGTTTTTCCAGTCGGCGATGCGAAATACAAAGGGCGCTGATGATTCCAAACAGCTGAATCCTGGCGTCTGACACCACGCCTGTGTGTATGACCGGGCCGGTATTCCTTGCCAGGGCTGGCTATGATGTTAGTGGATACCAAGCGGTGACCGGGCCCAAAATCCGTCTATACTGACCATTCCCAACCTAACACGGGGGGAAAATGCAAATTGGCTGACTGGGGGCTTGCCAAGCCTAACCCACCTAGGATGCTTGATTCCTCAAACCGCATCGAATCGCGCTTAATTGCACATCACACCGTCACATTCTGCTTACTTAATCCAAGCTGCGCGTTTAGTGAGATCCTTTGGATAATGGATTGCGCGCAGCGACGGATCAGGCAGCCGTCATTAGTGAAAATACTAGGCAACACATGGAATTGACAATGACGCTCTCATGATGCTCGCTCGAAGTAATTGGTCGCGTAGACCCAAGTGTCACTAAGATGTTGTGCGTGTCAGATCCATCTCAGCAAGGCCTTAACTGCAATTTCCACAGGTCGGCGATGACCGGGGATTCCAAAGATATCCCGGGTGTCACGATAAGCAGTCGTAACTATAGACTTAATCCTTCCCTTGCTGCATGTCCTTACCAAGCATATGAGCCATGGAGAGATTGTTTTCAGGAAGCTGGCGGATGCGAAAACATCTCACGTCTAAAGTAGATATCCATTTTTCAGCATGTCTTCACGTTTGGGCGAGCTTGCTAACCACAACAGCATACACCACACGGCTCGCAAACACATGGTCACATTTCGATGCTAGCGTTGCTGGGCATCATGTGACACTTAAAAAAAGGCTGAGTCTCACGTAGAAGATAAGCAATGCTAACCAAAAGACAAGCCCGCCAACGACTGCTTCATTGACCTAGACCAAGAACCTCAGGTGGAGAGCACCTGTAGGACAGCATCCCCAGAGAGCATTCGGTGGGCCATGTTCCGCTTTTTAATCCGAGGAGACGAGCAATTTTGCGATTCTACACTCAAGACCCGGTATTCAACTTGTAAGAGTCATCCCTGCCCCAGCCGGTTTTCGTTCCCAAATCCTAACCTGTGCCTAAGATTACCGAATGACCACGCAGGCAACCTCGCAGTTGATGATCCCCACTATGACGATTCCGAGCAAGGTTTTCAGTCGGTACCAATTAGCTAGACTTCGAGCATTGAATTAGGTTCAAATGTGTAGGTGTTAATAATTACAGGCTCATTCTACTCAAGCTGTCCCAAAGTTGGCATGAAAGGACAGTTGGTGAATATCCTAATCTCACCATCCCACGCTCCGGAATGTCCGCCCAGGTCCCTCCAAGTGCATCGTTAGCAAGGCCGTCAACGTCAACACCATTCACAGTTCCCGTATATGAAATAACATTCATAGTAACCAGTCGGCGGACGTCACGGCTACCACTACAACCGCGGAGTCTGAGGCATCACTGGAGACCTTCACATCACTGAGCAGCCAAATGGAACTAGTAGGCTCTCCTCCAATGGATATTCTCTGGGATACCACGGAAGATGTTCAACAACCGAAAGATCAATTCAGTTTCCTGGGGGGTTTACCAGGCCTGAACACCTCGATGGTCTCAACCCCACAGATTCATGTTCAGTCTGTCTCTACAGGGCCGGGTCCAACGCAATCCCAGAGGAATTATCGACGTCTGCTGCAGAGGGTGGAGCAAACGGAAGCAGAGAATGAGAAGCTGCGTCAGACAAATCGAGCGAATCGCACGGACGTAATTCAGGCAAAGCGGCTGCTAGAGGAGGTTCTCGCAACAGCTAGCCTCGCAGACATGATGTACGACAGTTTATCTCGGGCGGCTGACTGGCTGATGGCTATCAGGGAGAGATTATAATAAGTTTATGGACAGTGAATTAAGGCCTGCTTGCAGATGCCGAGGAGCGGGGTTACGAAGCGTTTCAAGTAATGGTGACGGAGGCTGAATCCTACGAAAGGGTCTACAAAGAAGGAGGTTCTGGCTTCCAGCCAGAACCACAACAAGCAATGAGAAATAATACAATCACAACGTTGCAACCCCGTTATTTGGAGCGAATCCAGTATGCCGTGTTTCTGACAGCTCTTAACTGCGACCCTTGATACAGGGCGGCGACCATAGTATTCTCCAGCTAGGTATTCTCTCTCCTTCTATAACTTTCTGCAGGTAGGCTTTGTGCACACAGGCTCAATTTAGCAGGATTACCGGACCCTCTGCCAACATATCAAGTAGCTGATAACCCTGGGATTCGCTTTGTCTTTGGTTTCTTGCGTGCCAACAGCCTAAGTGAGGAAGAAACCGGGCTTCAAAAACGGACGCTTAGACGAATGTAACAGCGGCCTGCAACATCGGTATGAGTGTCGCGGTCAAACCACCTACCTGGGTAGGCTTTTGGATGCTATTTCCAACGAGCGGCCCCCGATGCTACTCACCAACGCCGGAGGTCTGTCTCCTTTGGTAATTCTATTGCAAGATTTCCGGGGTGGCGTCCGGCGAATCTCGACTAATATAGATCCAGCTAGTTAGACCGTCGATCCCTGCCAAGACCTAGTAGCTTGAGGTTACAATATCGCACGGGAGCCAATGAGCCGCTGCGGGAAGGGAATAATCCGGCGTGAAGTCGCCCCGAAGTATCATTCTGCCGTCACAACGTGTGCCGTAACGTTGTGATTAAGACGATGGATTGCAACATTGAGGACATCGTAAAACACTATTTAGACCTGCCCATTCTTTGCATTCTTGTTGTGTGGGTATTCGATCAACCATCGCCGTTGCCTCCACGCCCTATCTCCAACGAAATGAAGTTCCCTGCCGCATTTATCCTGGCTGCGCTGTCGGCATTTGCCGCGGCTGAGAGCTGCTCCTACAAGACCGACAAATACGGTGTACGCATGCCCAGTTCCTCCGTGATAAATTGTTCTGGATGCAGGTAAGACTAACCGAATTACAGACGGTCAAGGGCACATGCATGACTCCCAGCAAATGCAATGATCAATTCGGCTACATCAAGGATGACTTGTGCTCCGGTATGTTGATCCACATTATGCGGTGTGTAACATGCTGATGGCTAACCTATGGGTTAGGCGGCGACAACAACAAGTGCTGCATCGACCAGAAATGCAAGGCGCCCGACGGCAACACAGGATTCTGCACCACCACGGGGAATTGCGACTCCTTGAAGCCTTACTACAAACGTGCGAAGTAGGTTGATTGATCATCACGGTGCTATCAGCTATCGGCGAACTGACATGCTTCTCAGGGATCTCTGCCCCGGCCCGGACAATGTGCAGTGCTGCTACTATACCGGCTGATCAAGTATACTTAGGAAGTCAGTCAATCAATGAATAAAGACCGTTCTCAGTGCATTCTTTACCGTTCCTCGCTGTGCCTCAATTGATCTGTACACCTTAGCGCCCATGAGTGACGTGATCTCAAGGGTCTAGTACGTTGTTAGAGCCAAAGGATTGGTTAAAACCTTGAAGTTAGATATTCTCATGTTGTCCGGCCAGAATTGCACTTGGAGTCCGGAAATCGGTACTCGAAGCAGCTGTCCATCGTCAGCACTCATTCACGCTCAAAATGACCCGCTACGCGTGGCATCGCAGCCCGGATGCAGACGAGATTATGACTCGCTCCATCGCCAGATATGCCAATTTCTTCAGGATCCTCAGGACCACCAACCGGGCCGCGCACGGGGGCATGGTGGTGCCAACGCTGGATGTTGATCTGGTCTGGCATACCCACCAGCTTTCTTGCGCATCCTATCGGTTATTCTCCCGCATCGCGTCCCCATCCGGCAAAAGGTTGGGTTTTGTGAATCATGACGATACGGTTGATGACTCGGCGTTGAAGATCTCATTTCATGCGACAGCGGACCTCTATCACGCCATGTTCAACGAGGAGTACGCCATCTGTCTCTGCTGGGCTTGCGCTACCCTCTCCGTCACCTCTGGTCTGGGTCCGGAGCGGATTCTCCTTGAAGGGGCCTCACCCGATCTAGTTGCCATCCATCTAAAGACCAAGGCAGATCGAGGAGGAGTGTCTCCGCCACTGTAGCACCGGATTGGATGTAGGACCCGACCTCACTATGCCGTGCTGCCGCTCCTGTGGCGGCCACCCAGGGCTGGACTGCTTGAGTGGAAAGGGGTTCAGAAAGAGAAGCTGTGGCAGGTGTGGCAGTGGCAGTTGTACTTGTGGGGGCGGGGGAAGTTGCAGCAGTAGTAACTGCAGCATTAGCAATTGCAGCAGCTGCAGCGGATGCGGTGGATGCGGAGGCTAAAGTGTGTCGGAGGAAGGACCGTTGACGGGGCTTATTAGGCGGGCTGAGATCTATAGAGAAGGTGGGGAGCTGGGAGGCTTTCTTGAGAGATTTGCTATTGTCGTCGAGTCAAGTTGTGTTTCTTATTTCGAATTTTCAAGATCTGCATGGTGGTGCCGCCTTCATTTTCCTGCGCACGGAAGGCGCAAAGCAACTCACCCACCACAGGCTAACTATCCAGCCAACGACCACTAGCTCGGAAGTTTGAAGCCATTCATAGATACGCGTCTGCTAGTATCAACAAGACAATCTTTGTATATATACGATGCCTTCTGTGCTCCATGGGCTTTCCAAACTTTCCAAACAATTCAGTCTGTAGCCATGCCTGCTTTTTTTACCCTGGCCAACGGCGAGATTCTGATCTAGAGATCACGCAGTCGCCCACGTGACTACCGCACGCCATCTCACACGAATTGATCAGTAATCGTGCAGCCGCGTTTTACAGATAACAACGGCCGGAAGGAATATTACTCTCGGCTGAGACAGCATTCGAAAAAAAGCATCAGCCCCAGATTCCATCACAAGACGCTATCAAATCATTAGGTGGCGAGCAACTCCCGGCCGTGCAAATTAACAAGAGCGACACAAATTTGTCAATCTGTCTGAAACGAGTGTAGAAGACTCTCGGTCAAGCAATGATGATCAGGGCGCCTTTCTGACTGAAAATGGGGCTCCAGAATAACTCCAAGTAGCACCACTCTCTCGACCGTGGATCCGAAAACGGACACAAAAGAGATGAGACTCTGGTTTTGCTGCATGGATGTGCCAACCCACCCCATGCCTTTCTCAGTGAGACCGGGGTATGGCTGGTACGTTTCCTACGGAACGACTTTACGATGGCTCGTCGCGTCTACCCCACCTTTCATGGGCTTCCAAGATCCGACAACTCGTCACTGTCGGATGCTGTTGGGAGCTCTGAGGAACCCCGAATGTGACCAACTTACACCTTGGCCCAACTTGAGCGAATCACATGCGCATGGTTCCGGGGAGTCGTGCTTCTCCCTCTCACAAGTGTCACTAGCGCTGGTCTTGAGATCTTTGGGGTTGTCACAGGGATCCGGTGAGACCATAGGTGTGTCACAAGCCCGCGCGATCTTGGGAGCGGACAGGGTTGCACGAGTCTTAATTGCGTCGAGGAAAGATGTAGGTTTCCCGGATTCTTACTTAGACGTCTTAGAGAACTTGCCTCTCGCTCAACTGTCCTCCAGTCTTTACCTATTCAATTACAACAAGGAACAAGAGTCTCTGAACCAGACCGTCATCGCCCACCCTGAACAGCCACGGGCAGCATGGCATTCCAAGCAGCCTTCTTTCTACAATCCAAACCATCATCTCACATCCACCGCATCCACAGGCAATGGCCAACATAAATCAAACACAACTCCTACTAACGAGCAGGGACAGCGACTCGAAAAAGGCCAAATTCGCCCTGGTAGGCTCCCGATTCATAGGAATGCGCTATATCGGCATTATTTTCACCACTTATACAAGCCGGACCTGCTGCCCTCACCCTATTCGGGGTTCAGATCAACGCAGTGGAGAGAAAAGTTATTCTGGTTAAACCTCAAGCAATAGCGCTGCGATTTCATCTCCCTTTTCGACCACAAGCGATTGTGGAGTCTTACCAGCCCAGTCCTCGATATCACGGTTGGCGCCACCCCCAAGCAATGACTTGACAATAGATTTGCTTCCTTGTTCAATAGCGATGAAAAGCGGAGTGTGGCCGTTTCCGGTCCTTACCTCAGGATCGGCGTCATTCTC
>Ga0247760_1002932_pt1 | contig 11952 bp, 2 predicted proteins | sample UWRJL171409R4_FD_179936 | JGI IMG/M metagenome (GOLD analysis project Ga0247760, IMG submission 179936) | Plant litter microbial communities from Arlington Agricultural Research Station in Wisconsin, United States - UWRJ-L171-409R-4 | ecosystem: Environmental > Terrestrial > Plant litter >...
CGGGACTCCCGCCAACAACACCTCACCCCAACTTGGCAGCGCTTCCTTCCAGACTATCTACAACGTGCTCGAACTAGCCTCCGGCACGCGCGGTCTCGCCCAGGAGTTCAGCCTGCCCTACTTTGAAGCACCACACAAGACGTACGAGAACCGCACCATGTTCGGCGAATCAGCCCATGTATCGCATGATAACTAGGAATAGTAACATCCCGGAGAAGAGGAAGGGGGCGCACGGGTTTATGATTGAGTTTGGGGCCGCTAATGACAATGCCAAGTGCCCTTTTTATCCGACCGTGTTGAATAAATATGGCCGAGGTTGGGGCCGCGCTGATGGGGCTGCTGTTAACTGCTGCGAGGTTGAAGTGATGCTGTGGCTGGTGCCTTGGCTCTTCAAGTGGCAAGGCCGTTGCGGGATTTTGAAAGCAAATGATTAGTATTGGGTGAAGATGGTTATGCATATCTTGTTACTTAGTGCGTTTTTATTATGGATGATTCTGGCCAGGCGGAATTCTCATGCTGTCATGATGGTGGCGATTGTGAATACTTAGCGCTCTCCAAAGTCGTAGCGTGAACCCTGCTGGAATTACACCACCAGGTCAGATTTTTGGTTATGAGAATGAGAAAATTAGACATTCATGCAAAGGACTGCGTCGTGTAAACAATCCTGGCCATTCCTACAAAGTTCGAGAATGGGTGAGGTTGCGGCTTACGAGCAATAGTGAGTGTCGGCCAGGCCTGGACCTGAAGTTTCGGGGCCGTGGGGACTTGATGGCCCGTCTTTTATTCCGGCTAGACATGATGGGCATTGTAGGAGTCTCGGTCTGTGGGGTGAGGTACCTTGCCTAAAGTTCGATCGATGTACGGGCTGTCTTCTAGATGTCTGGGTTTGTGATAACTTCAGTTGGAGGTGTGAGGGGTTCTAATGCAGCTTGAAGCGGGGAAGCCCCCCTTAGCCGATAGTTTGAGAGCTTGCCGGAATTTGCGGCCCCTGAAATGTAGCCGCGCGGCATTGGTGGCGGCGGTGCTTTAGGGTCTCCTAGCCAATCGTCGTGCACGGTCACAAGTTGGCCCAAACTCTGGCTGCCATAGGGTAGAAGCGCTGTTGGCCCGTTTTAAGGCCAGCCCAACAAAAATGGAGGCCGTGCTTCACCGCTGTTCCCCTCACTGGCGAGTGATTTCTTCAAGGACCAACATGATCATAGGATATCACCCAGTCTCTCCCGGCAAATCATCCCGATGACCAGCTCATTTAGTTCAACTGACATTTATCCTAGCAAAACGATATGACATCCATACAAGGCGGCCGCAAGCGAAGACGGCCAAGCGCCAGTTTGGAACAACCCGCCCGGCCTAGGACACGAAGGCAACTCGCAATTTCCACGGGGGTTGATTCACGACTTTGTGCCGCCTGTCGAGCCATTGACTTTGAACGCGTCTTCACCGACGTCGTCGGCTTTGGGAAATGGAGATCTCTCGGCCAGCAAATCCAATCTTGTCATGGGCTCTCATCCGCAGCCGAGTGTAAACTCTGTGGCTTCCTCCAGCACCTTTTGTCGCCCGACGACGACAGGGAATGGAAGCTGCGCGCCTACTCTGTGAGAGGAGCCTTTCGAGTTCCCAGCAGTGCTGTGGACGATAGCGTCATGCTTGCATTCGATCATGACGACCGCAAGTATGGGCTGGAACCCCATCCGCTGCAGTCGGGCCGTGTCGTTATGGAGTGCCTGGAAAGTCCCACCAAGATCGGAGGTCGTCGGGTCGGGCCACACGTTGACTTTGCCCTAGTTGCGTCCTGGCTCAAATTCTGCGTCAGCCATCACACCAAAATTTGCCAGCCCAACACCGCGAGCTTAGCTTCCTTGCCTGGGTTCCGCGTTGTCGACTGCCAGAGCAGGAAAGTCATCTTGTGGGCCACACTCGCCCCATCAACCGAGTTCACCGCCCTCAGCTACGTTTGGGGTAGCGTCAAAGACGATTGCGCCCTTGTCAATTCCTGCCTGCCCGCCAAGGTGCCGCTGCTGATCGACGATGCTATCCATGTCACGCAAAAACTTGGATACCAGCATCTGTGGATTGACCGGTACTGCATCCCGCAGGACAGCGACAGCGACAAGCACGCCCAGATCCAAAAGATGAACCTGATATACGGGTCCGCCGCCGTCACCATCATTGCCGCCGCAGGAGATGATCCGACGTACGGACTTCCAGGTGTCAGTCTGAGGTCAAGGAGGAAGCAGGAGGAGGTGCAGGTTGGGAATAGGACGCTCGTGTCTCTGAACCTGGACATTCCCGGCCAAGTCATGGCGTCCAAGTGGTTCACCAGGGGCTGGACATTCCAGGAGGCCTACTTGTCCACGAGGCGGCTGGTCTTTACGGATCACATGATTTACTTCCACTGCCGTGCGATGCACTGCCCCGAAGCGGTGTCGGCGCCTCTCGAGCGGCTGCACACAGATAACCTCCAGCGGTTCCGCGACTCGGTTCAAATCTACCGACTCTGGCCGCTACGGGGCCTTGGCAAGTTTCCCGCCGATCTCGAGGACCGTATGGTGGAATACGCCAAGAAGCAGCTGTCGGTGGCAAGCGATGCTCTATGCGCTTTTGAGGGTATTCTGGCCCGATTTGAGGCCATGGAGCGACCCGTACGCACCATCTGGGGCGTGCCCATCTTCGACTCGGAAGACATCACGACAAGTCTACTGATGGGGCTGTCGTGGCAGCTGGAGCGCCGAAGGGTGTCTTGGCTCCGGCTCAGGAGGCGTCCAGGCTTCCCTAGCTGGTCTTGGACGGGCTGGGCTCTGAACGATAGTGACTGCTCTTTTAACCTAGGCTTTGGTTTGGTCAACATGCGACAGCGCACCCTGCTTGTCAATTTGCTGTCCAAGTTTCGCTCGGACAAGTCGACCCTGAGACCGGCCGAACATGTTGTCGAAGTTGACATGCAGCACAGAGATGGGGAAATAGTTCCCTGGTCTGGTAACAGCGATCTTGTCCTGGGAATGGGTGCACTGGGCCAAACACCGCCCGACCTACTGCGCATCTCGGGGCTTACGTATGAAGGCAGGCTGAGGGTGTTTTGGGTCAGCCGATGGGGCCATTATACTACCGAGCTATCACCCCAGCCAGATGCAGCTAAGAGCCCACTCGCCTGCCTGAACGACCAGGTACGATGGATCTTAGGGCCTATAGACATAGCCGCGAGGGCTCTGAGTCGAGGGTCTGAGCAACGCGGGGACACAGACTTTGCTGAGCAATGCTTCGATATCCGTATAGTCCCCCTTTGTCTGCTCGAGCTAGAGAGCGGTTTGATGCCATGGCCCGGAGCGACCATAATGATGGTTCTACGACGCTCAACGGGCTCGAGCCTTTGGGAACGGCTTTCGGTCAAGTGTTGTCCTTGTAATAGAAAGCGCTACGGAAAACAATGCTTGTGCAAGGAGACGGTTCGTTTACTACGAGAGTTAAGAGCCAAGGTTGCGAATAGGGGTTCCAGTGCTGGTATGGAGGCAAACCATGAGGGAATCACAGGCAATTGGAAATGGAGCACATCGATAGTTGAGTAACTGTACCTTGGCCTAGGTAAAATTTCTATCCGAGTTTTTGTTTTTGGATTTTTTTGGGGGAATTTCTACGCGGGTTGACCACGGCGATACTCTTAGGCAGTGAGACGTCATTTTACGCGTTTCCATGGTTCTCATAATTTCACTTCAAGTCGATTTGCATACACAAAACTTGAAGCATATTGTCGCTGGTATGTCGCGTCGCTGATCGGACCTGAAAGCACGCCATCCCCTCGGGACCTCGCCCAACGGGTACGTTTCAGTTGCGTCTTCAGGCCACGCTGCAACCCACGCATTGCGCCACGCGTCGAGCACATGGCCTGTAGTCTCTCGCTTTCCTGCAATGGGCCCCTTCTTCCATAAACATTCACGGAGCGTCCTGTATTGCTCCATCACTAACGCATAGCATCGTGAGGACTACGTTCCACCTCTGCTGATAGGATCGGGGGTGGTGTGTCCATGTTTCACCGTTCTCGCTCGTGCCCCGTCGGTGAAAATTCTCCATTTCCAGCCACCACCAAGACCTCGCCCAGGCTAATTAAACACCCACATCGGTTCATCACATCGCTTTGATATTGTTAAACTTCAGGAACCCACAGGGCTGTAGTACAGCGGCTGTGGCTCAGAAGAAGAAGTGCAGTACTGGTCCAAGCCGTACTACAGTGCCTACAGCACTGTAGGAAGTAAACAAAGGCCTGAATTACAGGGCAGTGTCACTGTAAATAAAGGTATCACAGCGTCAGGCGTTACTCGGAGCACTATTGAGATAATCCCTTCAAAAAAACAACTAGAGCGACGCCATCTCCTCTTTGGGCCCCGATATAGGATCTACCTACACCCTATACAAACAAGTTGACCATTTTGCAAGATAACGTAGTCTGTAGATGCCACATATCTGCGGCAATGTTAGAGGCACGATGCTGAGGCAATGATAACTGTACCTTACAGAGACGACAACCGCTAGGGCTGTAACTTTTAGGGCCCCGTTAATCTAGGTCTCTTAATATTAACGAGTGGAACTTTAACAATATCAGTAGCTAGTATATGTGCTCTTAATTCATTCTCCTGCGTGGGAGTAAGTGAAGCGTAATGGGTCTTAGGGGAGAGATATGTTTTGCGGTGGCAATTAGTTAAGTAGACAGATCTAAGACGTATATCGGCAATTTACGTTGTACTTGTGATGGAAAGCAGGAGCGGTAATTCGATGATACCTATTAGGTTCCAGCTATCCTTAGATCTATCCATTCCTTCCGTGAACTTCTTATGAAATTCCTATTCGAGATATTAGATCCTATAGAACGTTTCACTGAGGGTACGGGGCTTATGGGAGCAGCGGAACTGCAGTTATAAAGTGACTTGATTAGGTAGAAAGGGTGGGAGCGAAGCTCCTAGACTAAATATAAAAGAGAGCTCCTTATATATGAGGAGAGCATATAACGAAAGGCTCCTATACTCCAGCTTAACTTAAAGCGGTAAGGCACTTACGTGCCTAGGCGTTAAGAACTGCTACTGCAGTTCGATATAACCTCTAGGTACTTAGAATTATATTTTAAACGCCTAAACGTTCAAAAAGAAGTTCGCTATAGATAGAAAATAATAAGGTCTAGAGGTTAGTTAAGCTTATAACTTCTTAATCATAGTTAAGTTAGTACCTAGTTACGTTTTTAACGCACGTTAAACTGAAAGTGGTAAGCTTATACAGTAGTTTTAGCTTCTTAACTTTATATTAAAAGCTTATAATCTTTCCCTCTGTTTATTTACTTCCTTTAAGTAAACATAAAAAATTAAGAACACTACTATTCTCACTTTTACTCTTAGCTACTATAGTTAACGTAAAGACTGTAAGCTTACACTTTAAGAAAACGTAAGTCTTGCTTCTTTTACATAAAAAAACTGTCGTTTTTATTTACTAATGTATTTTACGTATCCAGTTTTTATTAAAAATGTAATTAATTTTATTTATAAGTGTTTCCACTGCTTTTTCTTCTACTTTAATTCTAATATACTTTACAGTTAAAAGCTTTATAATAAGTAGAAAGCGCTTATAACGTAAGTTTTGCTTACTCTTATCGTTTAAGAGCAGTAGTTAACTTTAATTTAAGTGTTAAAAAGCTTAAGCTTTATATTTACACTTTAACCCTGTCGCTTAAGCTGTTTAGCTTACTCTTTTACTTACCTTCTTATAAGGAGGAGGATAAGAAAAAGGAGGAGGAGGAGGTTAAGCCTTTTATAACCCTAACGTAAGTGGATTCACTTTTACAGTAGTAAATACTTATATCTAACTTTAAGGTTTTAATAAGAAGAATAAGCTATACGCTACTAAATTACCTTACCTACTACTAACTATGCTTAAATGTAATAAAGTCTGTTTAAGGTGCTTATAAAGCGTTATTATTAGTAATGGTAATAGTTGCTACTATAAGTTAGTTAGTGTTTTAACACGTTATTACTATTATATTAATAATTGCTTTTATTTATTAGTGTAAGTACTCTTCTTATAAACTTAATTACGTGCTTAGCTAACTTACTACTTAGCCTGTTCTTAATTAAGCCCTTTAAGGATAAGTTTCTTATAACCTTACATAGTAAAGCTCTAGCTATTATAAGTCTCCTATATTCTATAAGCTTATTTTACATAAACTGTTTATAATAAGAGCTTAAAAACTATAAAGTTATACCATTGAACTAGTGCGATAGCGCAACAGGGAAGAAACCATAAAGAGAACCACACCCACAGAACGTTGTTATCGGCCTGAAAGGCCGACTCCCAGACCACTAGTCCTCCAATCGGAGGGATATAAATGTAACTAACGTAGAAAAACAGATACGTACTTAGTATGGAACAAAACTTAGTATATAACGGTGCTTAGCATGGAACGGAGCCTAGTATGGAATAATAAAGGTAACGCGACCGTGGATCAGGTTATCTTCCTTCGATCGAAGGGCCAGAATGTCACTGGGCTTTTAATAGGAGGTCTTCGTGGTGAAAATCGTCAGTTCGATTGTTGGTTGAAAGAAGCACGGTTCAAAGAACCGCGCGGCGCGGCCCCTTTTTAACGGTAGCATGCGCTAGAGAACGCATCGCTATGTATATAAACGGCTACAGTAATATTACACACAGAGCCTAAAAAGAACGACAGGGTCGACCTGAACAAACGCCCCAAGTCATTATATACCTTAGTTTACTAACTTAACTATTTTACTACTATAAAGTTACTTTATGTAAATATTAATAGTAATTACATTTTAAAAGATAGCTTAGTATAATATCATTCTATTGCTTCACTTAATAGATTTAGATGATAACTTTATATAGCTATACTTATTTAACACAGCTAGAAAGTTGCTGACGGGTTCAGGCTTATAAGCGTACTCTGTGTTAACGTTATACTATTAGTCTCAGTGATACAGTCTTACCCTCCTAATCCAGCGGTATCTACTGCCAGAGTAGTTAGCTTTACCGGCTTACATTTCTTACTCTTTTCTTTCACTTATAGTAGTAGTACATACGTAATATATATAGTTCTCCACTAATCGTCGCAATTTTCCCACCTCTTTAAGTCACTTTAATTGTAATGCAACCCAGGATAAAGAAACCGCTACACTAATAGACTAAAAGATCTATTAATATAAATATACCGTTACTTATATACCTTACTTAATTAACTTATATAGCTTGCACATTATAACTATCTCCCTCTATAAGGGGCTCGTCTTAAGCTTTAGCTCTGCTGCACTTTCGCTTTACGATAAGCTAGCTATATTATACGCCCTATAAGCCACGCATATATATACTGAATACTGATAAGCTAACCAAATCTCACAACCTAACAAGCGGCCAAGTGGCCGGCATGGCCCGACTACTCCCCGAGCTGCCTGGACGACACTGTGTAGAGGACAGTGCGGCACAGTTAATCGCACGGAGTGCCTGGTTGATCTGTCTTAGCAATAGTGATCTGTCACAGAGCAAGGAAGAAACCACAGAGCAATACGCTGTGATCTGTCAGGACCAGGGGACAGAGCAACAGAGCAACAGGAAAGGGTATAGAGGTACTAAGATAAGTCAGTAATATAGATAAAGCCTTCTCACCTCGAGTTGTGAGGAACTTCTCTCGTTCCTCACGCTAGTAATGATATATTGTTCACGAGATCTACTGTTCGCATAACACCCTTGATCTTCAGCCTGCTTAACACTATATCTTCTAGAGAGTTGCTAGCCTTTATTCAGTCATTCGCATCCAAACCCCTTAGCCGTAGGCCTACGTCTTGTCTTCACCAGTGTTCACCTCGTGACTCTGGAGCAGGCCGTAACACCAAACCCCTAAAGCTTGGCCTAATTGTCAGCTGGGAGCAGGGTATCTTATAGCTGCCTAGCACTGCTCTAAAACGTTTTTTTTAGATCGATCTTAAAAGTGGTTAAAACCGCTTAATTGATTGCCAGTGCCTTTAATTGCTCAGATCTGCGATTTCCTAACTAGCAGCTTAAGTAAAACCCTTCTTTTTCAGAACTGGCATAATTTAGAATCCGGAGCTAACTTAGGGTTAGTATACCTACCGATACTAATTGTAATAAGTGCCCAATAAGGGCGACTTAGTAAAGGTAACAGCCCCTTATTAGTTATTAATAACCATATTGCTAACTTATTATAAGGAATCTTACTTCTGTAAGATTTAGTTAATACAGTTAATATATTACTTAAACCCTTAACGCTACGCTTAATACTGACTGCTATCCCCCTTAACCTTACCTATCTTACACTGCAATCTTAAAATCGGGTACGGCTCTTTAAATCGGGAAAATCTAAATCTATCTTCTGGAAAACGTACTTATCTGTAACTTACAGGTATAACGTGTGAATAAAAACTGTTAGAAACGTTACATTACCGTTATAATTACTATTAAAGCGATTAGAAAGATAGGATTGTAATTAGATCTATTTTTTTAGCTCTTTAACGAAGTTAAAATGTTATCTTTTATATAGCTATGTATATAAATTAGATTGCTAGATTGTAGCTAATTGCTAATTTAATTACTACGACTGTAACTACAGTTACAATTACTATGTAAATCGTACCCTCCTTTTTAATAATTAGGCTAAGGCCTTTAAAAGTTTATTATTAAATACTATAAGCAGTTAGTTCTAGATAGTACATTACTGCTTAACTTATAGTTACCCTACGTATTATGTCAGTTACGGTTAGGGTTTTAATTATTACTATACGAAGAATGTTTAAATATCTAAACTTTAAACACTTACAGTATTTCAGTCTTTATATATGTATTATATTTTAGTATATATTATAACAAACCTAACGATCTATTACCCGTTTATTAGAAAATAAACGAAGCGAGATAGAGTAAATGGTGTTAAAGGTAAGGGTTAGCGAGATAAAGACAGTAAGACTTCTAAGCCGAGTCTGTTATGAACTGTATAAGTAGTTAAACGCTAAAGATAAATTAACGTTAAGAAGGTAGACTTTAACTTAGTTTACTAATATATAATGTAAGTTCTGACGCTGTAACTTAACTGCTCGATAAAGTAACTTATAGACTACAGTACTAAGATTGTTAAAGATCCTAGACATTAGCATATAGTATAAAATAAGGCGTACTGTATGTCAGTAACGAGGAGCTATTAGGAAGGTAAGACCGTGTTATTAAGACTAATAGTATATTAATAATATAGTGGTTACTTATAATAAAGAATGGAGGCAAGCTACTGTTTAATTAATAGAGTGCCTTGTAAAGACTTACAGGCTTTAAGGCGGTAAGCTGCTCTAGTAGTTCTTTAAAATAGAAATACTTAGAGACTGAAAGAAGTAATTAATTTAGCCTAGCTAGTTTAAGTATATTGCGAAATTAGAACGCCTACTTTAAGCTAGCAACTATAAGAAGATGGCACAGCTACTGAAAACCTTAATATCTACTGATAAACTACTGCCCTACTTTAAAGAGGCTACTGCAGCTTTAATCAAGAGCTACTAACAGAAGGTTAGCTCTATTCTCTATACTACAGTCATTTTAAAGTCAGATATTGCTTTTGCGGCTTCTAAGTTACTACAATTCAACCATAACCTTAGCCCTCTTTACTACTGCGCAGCTAATCAGTATATTCACTATCTCTTAAGCTCCTGCTAATTCGCTTTGACTCTTAGGGGTGGAGATACCCTTAAAACCTGGAGTAACGCCAGTTTTTTTAATAACTTGTAAGATTAAAAGAGCTCTTAAGCTTATATTATAAAGTTATGTGGTAGAGTGGTAAGCTGGTAAGCGAATAAGTAAGATACTGTTACTACTTTAACTATAAAAGATAAGCTCTTTGCCTTTATGTAAGCTGTAAAGGAGGCTATGTATGCGGACTGCCTACTATATAAGCTAGGCATTCGCTTTCCGCGCTGTAAAGTAATCCTTTAATGTAATAACTAACAAATTATTAGTTTAGTTAATAAGGAAACGGCTACGCTGCGAACTAAGCTTAAGTACGTTAATATATATAACTACTGGCTCTCGCAAGAAGCTAAAACCGGAAAGATTACAGTGAGCTACGAGCTAAGCGATACGATGCTTGCTAACGGTCTTATGAAAGCCCTATCAGCTTTAAAATTTAAATTATTTAGGAAGGCTATTAGTGTTGAAGATGTGTCTCTATAACTGGCCGCGCGCGTGGTGAAAGAGATTACAGCTAAGGCCCTGGAAGCTAGAGAGGATCTTTTTAAAGGGGGTGAGGTAGAGTTTACGGACCTCCTAACCTTAGATTCTGGCTGTGAGAGCGTTAGTATGGAAGAAAGCGAATAAGAGGCTAAAAGAAAACATTTTGTTTACGTTATTTCTACTAGTTTTAAGCTGTTTTCAGGAGTCAATCAACCACTCGGAAGTGGAAGATTAAGGGGGTGTGTCAAATTACGTAATCACTCTGCTGGATCCAGGGACTGCAGTCTTAGCCCTCTTTTAGTGGCCAGAGGGCTCCACAATATAACACACGCTTCACTGCTTGCAATTTCTGCGTTTTTTGGTTAATTACAGGAATTTCAACATGAGCTTCTGTTAAAATAAAGGGGGGTTCTGGCCAGAGGCCAGAACACCATGGAAGGTGTGGCAATGGAAGCTTCACTGACACAGTCAGTTTAGCTGGTGTGAGTTATTATTACCACCACCATTGCCACTACATATAACTATAATAATGGCTCTCTGGCTTCGCTAGAGAACTAACAACTAACAATCAATTCAATCATTCCAAGAGTGCCAGCGCTTCTGACAGCTTCTTAAGCTCCTTTTTCAGCTTCTCATGCCTTTTAATAAACTTCTCATGCCTTTCAATAGACTTCTCATGCCTTTCCCTATCCCTACTTGTTCCTGGCCGACGAAGTGGCGCCTGGGGCTTTGTTAGTCGTGATCCTTCACCCCCAGCAGCTTGGAATCCACCTAGCTTTCTGTAACAGTACTAAAAGTCCTATCGTAAAGCTATTACTTAAGCCTTAAATCGTTAGAGCAGGTCGTATTGCTACTAGATATTAAGCCTTAGGAAGATAAGTTGTTAACTACAGTTCTCAAACCTTAATTAAGAATCAGATACCATTAGTTAAGAGATTAAATATCGTTTAAACTTAACTAGTTAAGGTCTTATAACATACCTTATCGCAAGTAAGTTAGATATTCATTACTGTAACGTAAAGTTAAGATTAATAAGCTTATTAACTTTTTTATTTAAATAAAGTAAGAGTAAAGACATATTCTCGAAATTACTGTTAAGAAAGAGGTATAAATGCAAAACTGATAACATACCGTAATTAAGACACGTGTTAGTAAACTTAGAAGTAATTAAACACTACTAATGCTGCTAAGGTCCTTTATTTATATAGGTTAAATAAGTAAAGTAATATAGCAATTTACTATACCTTACTATTAAACTTAAGTTTAGCTTATAATAAGGTTTGTAAAGGCTTTTAATATACTTAAAGTTATGTAATTAGAGACAGTAAAGGATTTTAAGTTCCAGTTTAAAAACAGTAAGAAATTATTAAGTGCGTTAAGAAGCTTTACCTAAAGCCTGATAATATATCAAATCCTTAGGGTTTAAATCCTTTAAAATTAGATATTAAGTTTAAAAAGCTTTCTCAAGAGGAGTTAAACTTAAAACCATAGTATAAACTACCTTAGTTCTCTTATTTACACAGTTAAGCTTAGTTAATATTAACACATAATATAAGAAGTATAAAATTGCTGGCGTCGCTTCGTTCGTCATTCCACGACGGCCCTTCACTACACTACGGGGCGCTCCATTCCTCACTTTCGCTCCTGGCAATTTTAGCGTGGGGTATTAAGCTTATTTAAATAAGTGCAGCGAACAAAGCGACAGAAACCTGTCCGGAGGCCAATACATCTATTTAAAGA
>Ga0247760_1002934_pt1 | contig 11940 bp, 5 predicted proteins | sample UWRJL171409R4_FD_179936 | JGI IMG/M metagenome (GOLD analysis project Ga0247760, IMG submission 179936) | Plant litter microbial communities from Arlington Agricultural Research Station in Wisconsin, United States - UWRJ-L171-409R-4 | ecosystem: Environmental > Terrestrial > Plant litter >...
CAAATCCCTCCGTCCACCACTCCATCTTCCTTTTCCTCTTCCCACCACCAATCACCCACCCCATTCGCAGGCGATATCTCCCTATTCATTGCTCCGCCGAAGGTGTTGCACTCCCACTCTTCCCACTCTTTCGCTCTCAAACCGGCAGAGTCGCTAACCTTGCCCTCTCCTCTCACCTTCACTCAAACCCTCCTGAAGCCCGCTTAGACACCCCGAGGGTTCCTCCATCACCACATCATCACCCCCACACTCGAGTCACAACGTTCAGCAGCGACAGCGTCGATACTTGCGAAGTTGCGGGACGACCGACAAGCGCTCTTCAATCCCCCACGCACAGCTTCCAACTGCTCAGATCGGCCCAGTCACTCCCCCTCCGGCGACAGCCTCCTTGATGACGCCCGTATTGATGGAGCCAGCTACTCGCTCCCGAAAGCTGGCAACTGTGCGCGCCATCACATCAGTCCAACATTTTAACAAGAGAACACATCTGTGCACTGTAGGCAGCGTCTCCGTGTACTGTAGCCCCACCAAAACTGCCATACATAACCCTAACCCCCGGACACCGCCCCAACCCTCCCAATCTCTGACAGCTGCCAAACTGCGACCGCACTCAACCCCCTCAATTAACCACACCGCAAACAACGCTCACACAATTGAATCTGCGCAAATAAGGCCAATTCTTCCATTTCTGCAATAATCCTATAAATAACTACTAACTATTCGGCTGACTAAGCACCCTCCGCGGCTTCCGCAGCCTCTGATTAGCCCACAATTGCCTCTATAATTACCTCCGTTACTTACGACCGTGAGTTTCAAGTACTGTTACGCGTAGTTTACGTAGTTTTTATAACCCTACTCGTTCCTACTGTTATCGCTAAGGCCTAACGGCTTCTAGATGCTGTCACGGAACTGCCTCTATTCACAGGGGTTCTTTTACCGCCTCTAGAGGCACTGCTAAACGTTAAAGTACTGTTCGTACCGCCTAAAACTGTCACTAACGCCCAGTTTAGCTCTATTCCCTCCTATAATAAGGGCACACAGTAAATACTAAGGTTAGTGCCAGATTAACAGCTTATAGATCTTACCCTGCCTTTATTCTAAGTCCTTATTACTTCTAAGCCCTGTATACTCTGGTTAGTAACTATAATAGTGTTACTAGCTTAGTTAAGCGGTAAAGGGGGCTGGGTAGCTAGAATAACCTTTTAACTACCTTAAGAGAGTAGTTCTGTAAGCCTTAAGGCGTTAAGGTTACTAGTGAAGGCATTTAAGCCTCACAGTCTGCCTTTAAGGTTAGTGACACAGTTAAACTCTTAATATTATAAGTATTAGTCCTTATTAAGAAGACTTCTAATTAACTATTAAAAAGGGTAAAAGTCTTCCTTAATTAGGGATAACTTCTTATCTTTATACTGATAAAAGAGCTTATAACTACAGGGTATACTGTAATACTTTATGAAACTACCAGTATACTTTATTAAAAGGGTTAGTGTTAGATTAGATTAAGTCTGTACAGCTTTAAGTATAATTCTATATTATTTTATAACTAAGCTAAGTGCTTTCGTAAAGACTTTATACAGTACAGTCCCTAGTTATTCTCTACCTAAGAATTCATACTAGATATAATCTTTCTTAGCGTAAATTACCTTTATAATATTAGCCTCTATCTCCTTAATTATATTAATTGACTGGATAACGTATTTGCAAATAATGCTAGTATTAGTAATAATAAAGGACTTAAGGTAACGGTTAACTAACTTTACTAATAAGGTAATACGCTAGCTGAAATTAAAGCGTTTATTATAGTAATAGGTAGCTTACTCCTTAGCTATTAATATCTAAGTCTCCTTAAGGTATAAGATAATAGCAGTCTGTTAGTGAAAGAATAACTTAAGCCTATTCTAAGCAGCATGAAACTTATCTATAGTGGGGGTGTATAGAACTCCAAACCAGAGCTTATACAGGCTAGTTATAAAGTACTTAACAGTTTTAAGAACTAAAGTAAGGAAGCTATTGGTAAAGTTATTATTATAATTAATAACACTCTGTTTGTATACTTAATCCAGATTTCTCTCCTCGTTAGCCGTACTTATAAGCCTAAGGCTACCAATCTAAGCGGTAATAAGACTTATAACTACCTTATTCTACTTAAACTTAATCTTCTTTATAACGTTTATATTAATATAAAAGATATAAATTTAAGGCTTAATATTAAGAAACTAGTTAGCTATAACTCCCCTTATCGCTATATTGTAATCTGTAATACTTATAATTAACTCTAAAGCCTTAATCTCCACTTATAAAGTATTAACTTATTCTATTAGCTAATTAAAACCTTCTTAACATTTATTATTTATAAGGCTAAAGGCGTAAAAGAAAGCTATTCCAAAGTGGTTAAGGGCAATAATTTAAAAGAAGGCTAAGCCCTTATTATTAGTCTGGTAAGTGTTGTTATATAACTATACTTAAGGGTACTGTTACTATTACTTCTTACACTAGTCTGTAAACTAAAATAGACCCTTTAGCTTACAAACCCTCTTACTTTCGTTTAAAGACTCTGCCTACTTTACAGTATAGGGAATATTCTCTTCTTTAAGTATCTTTATAATTACTGGGAAGGGGTTATAGCTATTAAGGACCTTCTTCTATAGATAGTATTAATAATTCTAAAGTTATTATACTGTAAAGATAATATTAAAGAATGCCTTACAGAGCTTAACACTAAGCTCTTTATTCTAGACTGTTAACTGATTAATATATTACTTAATAAACTTTACTTATTCGTTATTAAAGTTCTTCTTAAGTAGTCGGTAGTCTACAGGGTTGTGATTCTTATATTCTTCACAGTTAGCCTTAACTTTAAAGGTTTAGAGCTAATCGTTAACTTACAGAGCCTTAACGATGCCCTTTTAAGTACAGTTAGCCTTTAACGTGGAAGTCTTCTTTAAATAAGCTCTTAAAGGTCGTATCTTACCTTTAGCACAGCTAAAAGTGACTCTTAAGTACCTAAAGTTCTTAATAAGGTTCTCCAAATGTAACTTAATGACAAAGAAGCAAACCTTAACACAGTACTCTTAGAGATCTATTACCAACTCGTTAAGGGAGGCGTACTTATAGGTAAGTAGCGGATAGCCTTATAAAGGATTCGTAAACGGAGCTATTAGGCCAGCATTGTAAGTAAGATTATTATCGCTATTAAAGTCGTTGCACTTATCGTTATAATTAAAGTAGTCGCTTAGTGCGTTGCTAAAGCTACCCCAGTTGCTGAATTCTTCGTCGGAGAGGTTTATTTTTACAAAGAATTAATAGAGTAATTGATTGGGACTACTTTCGGCTTACTGCAGCGATTAGTTATTGTTAGTTGCGCGGCTGTAAAGTGGTGGTTGTTGACGGCGATGTTAGTAATGGAGGCTTCTGCGCGGGGTTGATGATCCGTGGGTGCAGAGGTGGAAAATTTTCGTGGGGGCCGTGTGTTCTGGCACCTGTCAGGAATTGGAGGGTTGGGGCGGTGTCCGGGGGTTAGGGTTATATATAGGCGGTTTAGTGGGGCTACAGTACACGGAGACGCTGCCTACTGTCAGAATCTAGCACTCATAGCCAATTGTAGTGATAGTTATGTATTGTTGTTCTGTGGAAGAGAATCTCTAGCCTGCAAGGTCCCCTATTACCAAGCCGGCTACATCCGCGAATGGCTCCAATTGCTTATATAAGCTGACACACCCCCTTAACCGCTGGCTCGTTGGCTAAGGCGGTGGTTAAAGCTATTTACAGACCTAATTCTGGAAATCCAGCCTCTCCGCCTTTAATTAGGTCCTTTAAGGCTTCTTCTTCTTCTTCTAAGAGTGGCTACGTGCCTTGTGTATTTAACCGTTCCGTAATATCTTCCACACTAACCATAGCTTTAAACCGCTTAAAATCGTCGTCACTAAGAGCTTTTATAAGGCCATTAACTACTTGTTCCTTTATACTGACGTAATTAACTGTAATCTCGCCGTTAGCGACTTTCTCACACAACTAGTAGTTGTGAATATCGACGTGCCGTAGCTTCGTTTACAGGGTTGCTATATCCTTTATAATAAGCCGAATTATTTAAAGGTTATTACACTAAATTAGTATCTTATTACCGTTAAGTGTAACGCTGGCTTTTTAAATAAAGTGTAGTGAGAAGAGCGCTTCTTTAATACCTTACACTAACGCCAGCAGTTTAGCTTTAGTAATAAAGGTTATTACAGTATCTTACTTATTAGCGTACTAGCTAATTACTTTGCTAAATAGCTTTATTACGTATACCTGTAAGCTACGTCGATTAACGGTATTATCGGTAAATAAGGTATCGGTCTAGGTTTTAAAGGTACCACCACCCTTAAGTTTAAGCGTGTAATTACTTATTAAAAAAAGGTATTAAATTACTTAATTTACAGCTATAAGGTGCTTAAGGCCAGGATTAAGGTTAAATTACGTAAGCTATAATACTGTAAAGGTTATGTCTAGCCTAGTAAACACCGTAGCATATAGAATCAAGTTAGTTATCTGTTAATAGTTAATTATTTCTTTACAGGAGGCCTTACCTTTATACAGCAGTAGCTTAACGTTACTTATTAGTGTTAAATAACTATTGCGAGTGCTGTTAAGAAATCGATCTAGCTTATTAATATAATTAGCTTATAATAGGTAAACGGTACGATTTGCGCGGTTATAAACTATTACCACTCTTAGGAACTACTGTAGATCTTTACTGCCTTAAAGAGCATATCGTTACTTAATTAAGGCTATTAGGGCCTTAGCCTTTTAACGGCTTCCTTTCTTAAAGGTGATAATAATATTATTAACGTAGAAGAAGATAATTACACCGTCTTTAATCAAGTAATAGGGTTTGTAAGGTACTAGCTTATAGTTAAGGTTCTTCAGGGTGGTTGTAAAGTCTTTTTATTAAAGTAATGGTGATTCTCTAAGGCTATATAAAGCCTTTTAAAGCTGTAAAATCCTTCCTTTTTTAATATAGCCGTTTAGCATCTTTATAAATATATTATACAGTATATTAATGTGAATAAAGGCGTTAACAACGTTATATTAAATTAACTCTATATTAAAACGTGTAGTGATAGTGATTAGCGTTTAGAACGATTTGCTAGCTAGGGTAGAAGTGTAGGTATTCTTAACAGCGCCTTTCCTTTACTAATCTCCACAAATAATAAGCCTTACCTTAACCTTAAGAAGATACCTAGCCTTATTAAGTTTATATGTGAATACCTATATATAGGCCAGAATCTAATAGTTATTAGCCTTTTATAAAGAGTACTCCTTAAAGGACCTTATCTTACAGTGGCTTACTATATATTCCTCTATAACCTTATAATAGTTCTGATTAAAAGGTTGCTTACATAAATGCTTATAGTTAGTTAATAGTAATAAAAGGTCTTTTTTATAATAATAGTTATTAAAACGTGGTTTTAGCTAAAGGGGAGGATTCTTAGTGATTACTTACGCTGTAAAGGCTGCTTTGTAGCGCTCTGCTTAGTGCCGTCGCTAAGGATTAATTCTTACAGTTATAAAGGTGGTGTGGAGTTCTTCCACTTCTTCTGTAATGGCAGTATCGCTAATTTCTTCCTCTTTAAGGTTTAGGCTTATAAAGACTCTTTTTAATACTGCGTTAACTGGGGCTTAATTAAATCTAGGAGTTTTACCAGCGTTAAACCTATTAATAAGGTGATTAGTCTTATATTTTAACTCTACCTCTCTTTTAAAGTAGTTAGGGCTGTTTAACTCGTTAAGGTTTTCTTCCTGTAAATCTTTAACCTTTATAGCCTCTTTAGAATTAGTTTTAACTAGAAGGGGCCTGATAGTGATAGAGTTAAAAATGATCTCCTTATCTTCGTCTTCTTTTTATAATTATAAGCCTTAATTAAGGAGGTTTATTAGAATAGCTTTATTATTATATATCTTATATATATAGATAAGTTTGTTTATCTCCTCTTTAATAACGTTAAGAAGGTTATCCTTAAAGTTATTAAGGTTACTGTTATAGAACTCGTTTTTATTAAAGGTTATATCTTTTACGTGAATAACTCTGTTAAGTTTAAGGTTCTAAATATAATAGATATTTATAAAGTTATAACCTATTAGGTAGTTAATTTAAGCGTTAGGTTCTAGCTTATTAAGGCAATTGGTTTTCTTAAGGGCGTCGTTTATCATTATAAAGGCTTTATAGCTGTAATTACGTAGGTGGTTAATCTGTAGTTTACGTACTGGATTTGGAATACTGTTTTTCTTAGCTATAAACGTGTGGAAGTCTTTATAAGGTGATTACTAATTAAGGCTCTTTTTTAAAGTTCTGTTATATAGGTAAATGGCAGCCTTATAAATCTCTACCTATAAGAGTGTTAGTAACTTTACTGCTATTTGTAACGCTTTGGTTTTTAGCTTAATTACACCCTTTAAGTGCTTAGTACTCCCGTTTTAACTCTGAGAATAAGGTATGTAAGGCTTAATTTTAATGCCTTTCGTTACCTAATACTCTCTTATCTTTCTTAACTTTACCAGTTTGTTATCGTATTAAATAGCCTTCACTATAAGGCTATATTACTGTATTATTATTACTATAAAGTGATTTAAGCCCTCCTTTACTATTAGGCCACTCCTGTAGTTAAGGTAAACGTTAAATACATAGTTAGTACAGTGGTTAATAAATAGTATAGTGGAGTTAAACCTTATAAGGTCTAATGTAAGGTTTAAAAAGTCGATAATAATAACCTTACCCACGTTACGTGGTAATTCTCACGGCTTACAGCAGATCCGCCTCTTTACTTTAATTTAGCTACAGGTAGGGCACTTGTAAGAATTTAGTCCTTAAAGCTTTACGCCAGTAATGGAAACGTTAAGGTTAATAAGGGCATTACAGCCTGGGTGGCTAAGTCTTCCGTGTTAAAGGAGGGCTTTAGCTTTACTTAGTTTTCTGCTAGTTTAAGAGGTGTACTTTCTCACTGTGAAAGTTATAAATAAAGATACGTATTTTATTATAAACTGGCTATTATAGTTAATAAGTTAGTAAATAATAAACTTATCTTTCCTTTTATAAATTTAATTAACTTTAATATTCTAACAGTAGCCCTTATGTAGTAAGTGCCTAAGTAAGATTACATTATAAGTGAAGTTTTTATAATAAGCTATATCTTTTAGCCTTATTTAGTGGTGGGACCCCTATAGCCCTTTAATCTGTATAGTTACTTCTCTGTAACCGTTAATTGGGATTACAGAGTCACTAACGTATAGTAGGTTACCTTCCAGTACCGGCTGGAAGTTATAAAACCTTAACTAATTGTTAAAGATGTAAATAGTAACGCTGGAATCCAGTATTACTAATAGTGTAAAAGGGTAAGTTATTACGTTAAAGGCTACTTTAGTGTAACAGAAGGAGGCGTTCTTCTTAGTAACTGTTTCAGCTAGAATTTCCTCTAGTTTAGCTAACCTAATGAAGAATTCGGCTAATTAATCTATCTTCCACTTCTTCCTTACCTCTAAACCTTCTTAATAATCTTAAAGTTAACCTTTATAAGTTTCTATATTACCTTACTAAGGCTAGTCTTTTCTTTCTGTTAAAACCACTCTAGTAAGCTACCCTTTAGTATTAGAGGATTATTAAGTTTATAAATAAAGAAACAGTAATTAATTAAATACCTTACTATATCGTAAAGCCAGTAGTTAGCTTTATTAGTTTAGAGCCTCTTTATTTCTCACTCCTAAGCCTTATTATTATTATTAGGCCTCTTTAAACCTTTATAGCCTTTATAGCCTTTATTACCGTTACTGTTATATCCTTTACAGCCTCCTTTTCTACCATATAATTTACAGTTACTATTATAGCTTTAATTACTACCTTAACTCCGGTTTAAGCTGTTACTTTCTTTACTCTTAACACCGTAAAAAGCCAGAAAACTACTTTTAATCTACCTATTATAAGTTAGTAATAGTCCGGCTCTAATCTTCTGTTATAAGATAGCTTTAACCTCTTTATAATCAATCTTACATGCCTTTACGTAACTATTAATAAATTCTCCTATCACTTAAGCTCTTCTATCCTTTATATTCCTTAAGGCTTTAATTAAGTAAAGCTATTAAGCGTTAAGCTTTAATATATCTATTAAGTTATGCTTTTCTACTTTATTAAGGTAATCTTCCTATTACTTAATCCACTTTAAAAGCTTTTACTTATATTTCTTAATTACCTAAAGGTAGTTATAATAAGCGTTATAAGTGTTATTAGCCAGTTTATCCTGGTAAGGAGCTACTAGCCGTTTAAGGGACTAGTATCCTTCTTTTAAAGAGCCTTCTTTAAAGTAGTAAAGTAATAACAGCTATATAAAAATAAGGACCTATCTTTATAGTTTAGCTTTAATGTTATTAACTACCCTCCACCTCTTATACTTATAATTATAAATCCTTTACATATCTTAATAGTTTAAGCGGTCGGCTTTAATAAAGTCTCTAAGCCTTATAAGCTCCAGTTCGTTTATAGGCTTACCGACAACGTTATTATTATTCTCTCCATCTTCATCCGGCTTATCAGTAGTGTAATTCCCCTACATTATCGTCGCTGTTAAGGCTCTAGTGTTGTAGGAGCTTGCTTAGGCTTTCTCTGTAGGCCTCTTGCTTCGTTAGCTTCTGCCTCCTCGGCCTGGCGCCGCTGGTGGTTATGTTTATGGTGTTCGATTGAAGTCTCTAGCTTATAGCCACCGTAGCTCTCGGGGCCAGTCCTCCGTGCCCATTACGTACTTTAGGATTCTATCGCTCTTTACGCGTGTTTAGAACGCTAGGGACTACATTAGCCAGTTATCTGGGCCTTTATAGTATACGTTCTATATGGTTATGGTCATCTTAAGGCGTTTGTAGAGCGTTTGGATCGGTCGCGTCGCGTGTTTGCGAATAGGGTCGTTGTTGGGCGCGGAATTGTAGGCTCAAAAGAGTGCCAAATTCGTCTTGAAAAGCTGGCTGTTGCAGATCAGACTGTTAATTGTCAGAATCTAGCACTCATGGCCAATTGTGGTGATTGTTGTGTATTGTTGTTGTTCTGTGGAAGAGAATCTCTGGCCTACAGGGTCCCCTATTGCCAAGCCGGCTACTTCCGCGAATGGCTCCAATTGCTTATATAAGCTGACAGGATGCGGTTACAGATGACTGAAAACGGGAGCATCAATGGAACGGCCAGAACGCAAGGAATGCACTACCGCAACCGACCTTATCGAGGGTTCTTTATTAGATAGATACATTAAATAAATAGGGGGCCTCTCGACCCCCTAGGGTGCCGAGAGGGCCAGAGTTCAACAGCCTAGTCAACGCAGCCCTACCTTTGAACCCTACTGTACTACCTTCACTCTGGTGTTTTCCAAGTGCCTTAGTATTCTAGTTTCCCAACCCTTACATTTGCGAACCGACCCGCTGCGAAGAATTCTCGTGGCCGCAACTGGCCAGCCGCAACAGTTCCGGCGGCCTGATCCTGCCCAGGAGGCTAGGTCAAGTATCAGGGCAGCCCATGTATCTCAATTCAGATTGTGCATGTAGCCTCACACGCATAGGGAGAGTATATATTTCAGCATCATACAAGCTTTCTAAAGTATCAGGGAGGCGGTTTTAGTCTCTCCCAATCTTATTGGCTTTCAGTGGCGCTGTGACTGCCCATTGCCTTTGTCAAAGCGAGCTCAGAGATTGCCTATAGCGTTTTCGGCTTGTTTCACAGAATCAGGACTACTCAAATAGCGAGCGATCGGCACCAAACTATAATACAAAGCCTGAGCTTGGTCTGTTCAAAACTTGCCAATCTTGGTTCGGTGTTTTGTTTAGGTAGGTGTGCCTTCAAGCGAAACTCGCAGAATTGGGAAAGAGCGCAATTGATCCCATGTATGCACCGTACCCCCCATTGTCAAAGATGCATTCCTACTGTCGCGCAGGGCTTCCTGCATTCTCTAACAGCCTATCCCAATGCAATCAAGGCCTCTCACGCTGCGAATGAGACCTCTCGTGTAATAAGTTAGGCGTTGCTGGTTTGGTATCAGGTGTTCAGCAGTCTATCTTGCACAGTTTCACAAAAAAATGTCTATTTGCACTGTAGTTCTATACGGCAATTTGAATACGTTCCAAACCCCGATACAGCTTACACAAAAACAGTAGGGCCTATTTTATTACATTATAGGTCTTATCCACATCGTAAGATGCCGTGATTGCATTATAATAGGCCGTCGGAGAATGCAGGAGTGCCTTTTTGGAATGTATTAAGGCCTATCGCAATAGTAGAAATGCATTTTCAACATTGGGAGTACGGGACAGACGCTATTCCAACAACTTAGGTACATTTACGAGGCTCCGGCCAAAAGATCACCCCCAGGTTGCTTGTATAGGTAGGTATTGGAGCGTATTTCCTACCGCTTCCCATTGGCGCTGGGAGAAACCAGTTTACGAGCAAGCCAAGTCGTGTGGCGCTCCGCTTACCTAGAAAGGAAGTTCAGGGGCAGAAGGGTCAATGAGACGCACGAACATGGCGCAGTGCTACCGGCTAAGTGACATGCAAGGTTCCACAAGAAGTCGCGGCAATTAACATTTACCAGTTTGAGCGCTTGATTAGGGGGTATAACAATACCCCTGAAGCTGCCAGACGGAGTCGTGGGACTTCGACTCTTCATCTCGTGTTTCACCCCTAATTCCTGTACTCCTATCAATCATCAATCAGGGAATTCGGAGCATACCATAGTAACCGCAACCATTCGTCTTTCTCAACCTCCGGTACATCGACAACATGGCTGACACAAGCAACTCTGGCTTCACAATCCTCGTTAGCCGCCAACAAACACGGTTTCAGCACGAAGAAACTTCCAATTCAAAAGAGGTACCCAACTAGTACTATTGATATTTCGTTCCCTCGCCAATTACACGTCCTAACACCAAACCACCACACCACACAGATTGACATCCAAGGCCTCGATATCACCGTCACGTCTGCTCAACACTCGGTCACTCCTGAACCCTCTGCCACGGGGGATAGGAGTGGCAGCAGGAGACGAAAGAACAAGACAGAGGCCGTCCAGAGCAAGGATATACTAGTCGGTGCGCACCTGAGGCTCAAGCAGGGCGTGAGGTATGGGCTTTTGGGCAGGAACGGGAGCGGCAAATCGAGTACGTAATGCCTAGTTCTACCGATCTCGTGTCTGTTGTTTTCGGTTATCTGGGTGGCGTGAGCGTTGAGTCTGGGCTCGGCTTAGACGGCACCAAGGCGTTTTGTCTGGCTTCCCCGGTGTTTGCTGACGGGGAATAGCGCTGCTCACGGCTATCGCGGAGCGCTTGATTCCCGGGATGGCGTCGGCGTCGCTGACGGTCTCGTCGATGAGTCAGGTTGTCGAGGAAGCGGAAGGGGAGGGCCAGGGGAAGACGGCGCTGGAGTTTGTGCTGGAGGGGGATGGGCGGAAGAAGGCGGTTATGAGAGAGCTAGGAGGTGGGTGTTTTGGCGTCTGACGCATAAGTGTCCGGGCTGAGCTGACGTGTCCGTAGAATTAGAAGCTGCCGCGGAGCAGGGCCCTGTAGCGCAGTTGGCAGCCTACCGACGGATCCGATACTCCAGGTTGCAAGACAGGCTGAAGGACATGCAGAAGAACGCTAACCTGCGGAGTGGCTCGAGAGGTTTCAGGGCGCGGCAGGGCCTGTCGAGTTTTGAGCATGTCGTCGAAGAGGCGCGTCTTCGGTGAGCAACGAATGAATGTCCCTTGCGTCGAATACAAAGGGTAGGTTGTGCTCACAGCCTCCAGAACGCTCTCCGATTTCAAAGAGCTCGATCCGACGCGAGAATCCGAAGAAACCCAATCCGCCTCCGGCCTGCTGCTTGACTTACAGACCCAAGCCGAGATCGTAAGTCCTTCCCCTCGCCCTTCCTTCCCCTCGCCCTTCCTTTCTAGGCCCGCCCTA
>Ga0247760_1002935_pt1 | contig 11930 bp, 11 predicted proteins | sample UWRJL171409R4_FD_179936 | JGI IMG/M metagenome (GOLD analysis project Ga0247760, IMG submission 179936) | Plant litter microbial communities from Arlington Agricultural Research Station in Wisconsin, United States - UWRJ-L171-409R-4 | ecosystem: Environmental > Terrestrial > Plant litter >...
AGGGGTGGAGCCCGCCAGCCTGTGGGTGCTCGAGGACAACCCCCGCGCCCGCGCCTTCTACGTGCGCAATGGGTTCACTCCGGACGGTGCCCGCCAACCGACCGGCTTCGAAGCCGGCGGGGACGAGATCAGGCTGGTGCGGTAGCCGCACACCCCGTCGCGCGGGAGCTGCGGTCGTGCGCGGGAACTCGAGCTCGCGCGCCTGACCCCAAACCCGCGCGAGCGCGATCGACCGGGCGAAACAACACTGGCGCGGCACCCGAGGGTGTCGCGCCAGTCGAAGTGAAGCGGGGGGCTACGCCTCGTCGGCGACCGGGGTCTCGGGCTCGTCGTCGATCCAGAGGTCGTCGTCGGCGCGCAGCGTCTGCCACGCGGCGTACGCGATGGCAGCAAAGGCAACGACGCCGACACCGATCAGGATGTAGCGGCCCGGGCCGGCGGGCTTGGGCTTGATGATGCCCACGCTCGTACCGACATCGCGGCCGATGCGGGTGGCATTGCTGATCGCGTCGCGCACCTGGCGGTTCTTGGCCACCTCGATGGCCGCGAGCGCGGTGCCGAGAGCAGAGGTGACGCCGGGGAGGACGTCGTGCACGAGGCGGTCGCGGCCGGACTCGGCGGCGGAGCGAGCAGTCTTGATGCCCGAACTCACGGCGGGCTTCACGTTGTCCTCGAACGTGTCGCGGATCTTGGGCGACACTTCCTCGCGGGCGTAGTGCGCGGCCTGGCGGCTGGCGTCACGGACGACTTTCGACGCGTGGTCGAGGAGTTCCTTCTGGTCCTCCCAGAGGTCCTCCGCCTGGCTCTTCAGCCGGTTCAGCTCTTTCCGGCGCTTGCGCGATAGTGCCATGGGGAAAACCTTCCAGTGGGGAATCAATCCGTTCGTCAATACTGGCACGCCACCCCGGCGGCGACGAGAGTATTGCCTGAGAGCTGACTGGGTGGTATCGGGAGTCTTCCAGATAGCCCTATGCAAGAATTGACCCCATGCACACCGCTGTCGCGACCATGAAGACCAACCTCGGAACCATCAAGCTGAACCTCTACGGCAATCACGCGCCGAAGACGGTAGCCAACTTCACGGGGCTCGCCACGGGTACCAAGGAGTGGACCCATCCCTCCACGGGCAAGGTCTCGACCGACCCGCTGTACGACGGTGTCGTGTTCCACCGCATCATCAAGCAGTTCATGCTCCAGGGCGGCGACCCGCTCGGCCAGGGCATCGGGGGACCGGGCTACGAGTTCGACGACGAGATCAACGGCGAGCTGAACTTCAACGAGCCCTACGTGCTGGCCATGGCCAACGCGGGCATCCGCGGCGGCAAGGGCACCAACGGCTCGCAGTTCTTCATCACCACCGTTCCGACCCAGTGGCTGCAGGGCAAGCACACCATCTTCGGTGTCGTGGCCGATGAGGAGTCCAAGCGCGTCGTCGACGCCATCGAGGCCGTCGACACCGACTCCCGTGACAAGCCCCTCACCGACGTCGTGATCGAGAGCATCACGATCGACGAGGTCTGACCCTCACGTGACGAGCGCGCCGAGTTCCTCGGCCAATTTCTGTTACCGGCACCCTGACCGGCAGAGCTACATCCTCTGCCAGCGCTGCGGCCGAACCGTCTGCACCCAGTGCCAGACGCAGGCCGCGGTCGGTGTGCACTGCCCCGAGTGCGTTCGCGAGGGCCAGAAGGGGATGCCCCGCACGGCGTCACCCGTCCTGACGAGGTTGCGCTCCCGTCTGACCTCCGCGGACCGGCCCATCGTCACGTGGACGATCATCGCCCTGTGCGTGATCGTCTGGCTGCTGCAGATCCTGCCAGGCAGCCCGGTGAGCGTCGCGCTCGCGTACTACCCGCAATTGACGGCGATCGAGCCGTGGCGCATGATCACATCGATCTTCGCGCACTCGACCGGGTCGATCCTGCACCTCGGCCTCAACATGCTCTCGCTGTTCCTGTTCGGTCCGACCGTCGAGCGCTCGCTGGGACGCGTGAGGTTCCTCGCGCTGTACCTGCTGAGCGGGTTCGGCGGCTCGGTGGCCGTTCTACTGCTCACTCCGGGAACACCGGTGCTCGGGGCATCCGGCGCGATCTTCGGCCTGCTGGGGGCGTTCTTCGTGATCCAGCGGAAGTTCGGGGGCAACACCACCGGGCTGCTCATCGTGATCGGCCTCAACCTGGTGTCGGGGTTCCTCCCGGGCACCAACATCTCCTGGCAGGCGCACGTGGGCGGCCTGATCGTGGGTGCCGCGGTGGCGTTCGCCTACGTACGAACACGCAACCGCAGTCAGCGGACGCTGCAGATCCTGATCGTCACCGGGGTGTTCATCGCGCTCGTGGCGATCACGGGCATCCGGGTGCTGTTGGGCTGAACAGGGAGTTATCCACAGGCTCCTCCACAGTGGGTATAACTACACCGATGTAGTTAGAGGAGCCGTTTCGGCAAAACTGCCGGTCAACGCCAACGGGTGGTCATCAGGAAGCCGACGAACATGATTCCGAAGCCGACCAGGATGTTCCACGAGCCCAGGGACGGGATGGGAAGCGTGCTCCCGCTGACGTAGAAGACGATGATCCAGACCAGCCCGAGCAGCATGAAGCCGAACATCACGGGCTTGAACCAGACGGCGTTGGGAGCTTGCTCACCGGTGCGGGTCTCAGCGGGACGTTCGGTCTTGGTGCGTGCAGACGTACGGGCCATGGCGACGATACTACCGTGAACCCCGCAGACATGGCTGAGCCGGGGCTTCGGAGCACCACGTTCGGGGGCCGGGCGATGTCCGGCGGACCGGCATAGAATCAACGCTATGGCCAAAGAGCGAGCGCGAAGGGCGATGGAGCGCAAGCCCCGCCGCAGAGTGAGCGTGGTGGGCATCCTCGGCGAACTGTTCATCACCGCCGGCGTGGTCGTCCTCATGTTCTTGGGCTGGCAGGTCTGGCTCGGCAACCTGATCGACGGCAATGCCCAGAAGGACGAGTCGATCGCACTGAGCCAGACGTGGAGCAAGGGCGAGCGCCCGCAGGCCGCCACCGTCGAGCGGCCCGATCCCGGCCCGCCCGTAGTGGGGACGGCCCCGGCGAACGCCGTGCAGTTCGCCAACCTGATCGTGCCGCGCTTCGGCGCGGACTACACGCGGCCCATCGCCGAGGGAATCGGTCACGACGACGTCCTCGCCTTCGGCGTCGGGCACTACCCCGGCACGGCGATGCCCGGTGAGGTCGGCAACACGGCGTACGCCGCGCACCGCACCGGCCACGGCTCCCCGTTCTTCGACATCGAGAAGATGCAGGTCGGCGACTCGATCTACGTCGAGACCGAGGCCGGCTGGTACCGCTACGTCGTCCGCAGCCTCGAGTACGTGCCGCCGACGGGCGTCGGGGTGATCGCCCCAGTGCCACAGATGCCCGGTGCAACCCCGACCGACCGCCTCATCACGCTGACGAGCTGCAACCCGGTGTACACCGCCGACGAGCGGATGGCGGTGTACGGGGTCTACGACACCTGGTACCCGCGCGCGGGCGGAGCTCCGTCGGAGATCGCCGCGCTGGCCGGGGCGACGAGCTGATGTACGGCGCACTGTGGCGGGTACTTCCCGGGCCCTGGTGGGTGCGGCTCCTGATCGTCCTCGTGCTCATCGCGGCCATCACGGCTGCGCTCGTGCTGTGGGTGTTCCCGTACGTCGATCAGTACGTCACCCCGCAGGACGTTACGGTGGACCAACCATGACCCGCATCCTCGTGATCGACAACTACGACAGCTTCGTGTACACGCTCAACGGGTACCTGATCCAGCTGGGCGCCGACACCACGGTCATCCGCAACGACGCATTCAGCAAGGATGACGCTGCCTCGGTGATCGCGGACTACGACGCCGTACTGCTCTCCCCCGGCCCGGGCACCCCGGCCGCCGCAGGAGTGAGCATCCCGATCGTGACCGCGGCGCTCGAGTCGGGCCAGCCGTTGCTGGGCGTGTGCCTCGGTCACCAAGCGATCGCGGAGGCGCTCGGCGCCACCGTCACCCACGCCGAGGAGCTGATGCACGGCAAGACGTCGCTCATCGAGCACGACGACAGCGCGTTCTACGACGGAGTGCCGCAGCCCTTCACGGCGACCCGGTACCACTCGCTCGCCGTGGTCGACTCGACGGTTCCGTCAGAGCTCATCGTCACCTCGCGGACGCAGGGCGGCGTCATCATGGGTCTGCGCCACGAGAGCGCGCCGCTCTACGGGGTGCAGTTCCACCCGGAGTCCGTGCTCACTGAGGGCGGCTACCGGATGATCGGCAACTGGCTCGCCGTGGCGGGCCTGCCCGAGGCCGCCGAGACCGCCCGCGGGCTCACCCCGCTCGTCAAGCTCTAGGGCTTATCCGGCGGTTTAACCAGCAGCCTTAGCCAGCAGTCTCTAACCAGCACAGACGCGGATCGTGATCGTCGACTTCTGCGGCTGCTCCCCCACGATGGACTGCGCGGCGACGGTTCCGCCCGAGCATCCGGTGTCGACGGTCGCCTTGACGACGAGCTGAAGTGCAGTGAGTGCCGCGTTGGCGGCGGCGGTGGCCTGGCCGGTGACATCCGGGATGTTGACGAGCCCGTTCGACACCACGAGGTTGATGGTGTCGCCCTTGCGGATCACCGCGCCGTTCGCGACGGTCGAGCCGCTGGCGGGGTCGGAGTTGATGACCGTGCCCTGGGGCAGGTTCGGGGAGTAGTCGACCGTCGAGACGCCGTACACCAGGGAGGCGGCGGTGATCGCCGCAATCGCGTCCGCTTCGCTCATGCTGGTGACATCGGGCACGGACGCCGCTTCCTCGCCGGAGGAGACGTAGACCTTCACGAGGAAGTCGGGCGCGACGGTGGTGCCGCTCTCGGGGTCGGTGCGGATGACCGCGCCCTCGGGCACCGTCGTGCTGGACTCATCCACGCGCTGGTTCGTGAGTTTCGCGTCGGTGAGGAGCGTGGCGGCCTGGTCGTAGGTCTCCCCCACGACATTGGGAACGCTCGTCGACAGGTTGGGCGCCAACTGCTGCGGCGAGAGGTTGAAGGTCCAGAACACCACCGCGACGATGATGACGATCATGGTCGCGATGCCGGCCCAGATCCACGCCACGGGAGGGCGGTTCTGCGTGCGCACGAGCCGATCGTCTTCGTCGACGGTGAGCTGGCGCATCGTCGCCTCGGACCCGGCGACCGAGCTCGGGTTCACACCGAACAGGGTGGCGTTGAAGTCGTTCACCGCGACCTGCTTGCGAGCAGGAACGGAGCCGGCAGCGGCCGCCTCCACGTCGGCGCGGAACTCGCTCGCGCTCTGGTAGCGCTCGAAGCGGTCTTTGGAGAGGGCCCGCAGGACCACGGCGTCGAGCGCCGGGGAGACCTTCGGGTTCAGGGAGCTCGGGGGAACGGCCTCCGAGTTGACGTGCTGGTAAGCGACGGCGACGGGGTTCTCGCCACGGAACGGCGCCTGGCCCGTCAGGAGCTCGAACAGCACGATGCCCGTCGAGTACAGGTCTGTGCGGGCATCCACCTGCTCGCCGCGTGCCTGCTCGGGGGAGAAGTACGAGGCGGTGCCGACGATGGCGCTGGTCTCGGCGATGGTGGCCGACGACTCGGAGATCGCGCGGGCGATGCCGAAGTCCATGACCTTCACCTGGCCGTTGCTGGCGATCATGATGTTGCCCGGCTTGATGTCGCGGTGCACGACACCCGCGCGGTGCGAGTACTCGAGCGCGGTGAGCACCTGCTCGATCACTCGGCAGGCCTCGGCGGGCTCGAGCGGTCCCTCGGCGATGACGTCTTTGAGGAGGCGGCCGTCGACGTACTCCATGACAATGAACGGCACGAGGCTCTCGTGGCCCTTCTCGTCGCGCACGGTCTCCTCGCCGGCGTCGAAGATGCGCACGATCGTGGGGTGGGCCATCTTCGCCGCGTCCTGCGCCTCGCGGCGGAAACGGGTGCGGAAGGCGGGGTCGTTGGCGAGTGCCGGCTTGAGCAGCTTGATCGCTACGCGACGACCGAGACGTGCATCCTGACCGACGTGGACGTCGGCCATGCCGCCGCGCCCGATGAGATCGCCGACCTGGTAGCGCCCGGCGAGCTGTCGCACGCCCTGTGCGACACCATCCTGTGCAACACCTTCGACCACGATTTCACCTCTGACTACGGACACTCACTGATGGCGGACTCATGCCTCAGACAGTGTAACCGCCGGGGCTGATCACTGAGTCGTGACGGTCACAGGGTCGGAGGCTGGGGACTCACGGTCGGTGCACACCGCGGTGTAGCTCACGGTGAACGTCGTTGTCGGGGGCCCGGACGCCGGCGTCAGCTTGATCTGCACCGACGAGTCGTCCTTGCTGCGCGAAGAGCCCCCGCTCACGAAGGTGCCGTTCGTCTGCACGTTGAACGACGTGAGGTCGAACCCGGCAGGGCATCCCGAGTAGGTGGTCCAGTTGAAGGTCACGGTCTGGCCGGCCGTGTAGGGCCCGGCTGGGTCGGCGGTCATGGCGGACGGCTTCGTGGGCGCAGCGGGCTCGGGGATCTCGGCGTAGAACGAGACCGTGATGGTCTCGCCCTTGCGGACGTTGCCGGTCGGGTTGGCGCTGTACGCGAGCCCGACCTGCTCCTCGGTGGGGGCGAACGTGCCGACACGGGGGTCGAGCACGAGGCCGAGCTCCGTCAGGCGCGCGGCGACGACGTCCTGGGTACGACCGAGCAGCTCGGAGTCATCGAGGGCGACGCGGTCGCTCGCCGTGGCGGTCGGAGTCGGGGTGGTGGGTTTCGACGTGGTCGCCGGGGGCGAGGTGGTGTCCTCCGGGGTCGGAGTGCTCGGGTTGGCGAGCAGCGCGATGATCGTGCCGATCAGCACGATCGCGAGCAGGGACACGAGGGCGACGAGGGGCCAGGTCCACGGGTTGCGGCGCTTGGTCTCGGTCGGAAGGGAGGGGGTGGTGACCGGTCCGTTGGCCGGGAGCAGCTGGGTGGCCTGGGTGTTCTGGCCGTAGTTCGGTCCGATGGTCGCGGCGTGACCACCGCCGAGCACGCCCGGGACAGCGGCCGCGGCAGCATTGACATCACCGCGTCGCAGAGCCTGGGCGGCACGTGCGAGGTGCGCGGCCGACGAGGGGCGGTCGGCCGGATTCTTGGCGATGCAGGCGTAGACGAGGTTGCGTACGGGCTCGGCGACGGTGGCCGGCAGCTCGGGCGGCGTCTCGTTGATCTGCGCCATGGCGATCGCAACCTGCGATTCGCCCGTGAACGGGCGCCGACCGGCCAGGGCCTCGTAGGCGACGATGCCGAGAGAGTAGATATCGGTGGTCGGCGACGCGGGATGCCCGCTCGCCTGCTCGGGCGACAGGTACTGCACCGTACCCATGACCTGGCCCGTGGCGGTGAGCGGAACCTGGTCGGCGATGCGGGCGATCCCGAAGTCGGTGATCTTGACGCGGCCGTCCGGGGTGATCAGGAGGTTGCCCGGCTTGATGTCGCGGTGAACGAGCCCCGCGGCGTGCGCTGCCTGGAGCGCCATCGCCGTCTGGGCGACGATGTCGAGCACCCGGTCGGACGAGAGCACGCGCTCGCGCTCGAGGATGGCGCTCAGGGCCTCGCCCGGGACGAGCTCCATGACGAGGTAGGCGCTGCCGTCCTCCTCGCCGTAGTCGAAGACGTTGGCGATGCCCTCGTGGTTGACGAGTGCCGCGTGGCGGGCCTCGGCGCGGAAGCGCTCGAGGAAACCGGGATCGCCGAGGTACTCGTCCTTGAGGATCTTGATGGCGACCGTGCGGCCGATGACGAGGTCTGTGGCCTGCCACACCTCCCCCATGCCGCCGATCGCGACGCGACTGGAGAGCTGGTATCTGCCCCCGAACGTGAGGCCACTGGAGGGTCTCATCTGAATAGCACCGCCTCTAGTACTTTCCTACCGATCGGAGCCGAGATCCCGCTCGAGGTCCCGTCCTGCCCGAGACCGCCTCCGTTTTGCACCACTACCGCCACCACGACCTCCGGGTCGTTCGCCGGGGCGAACCCGGTGAACCAGAGCGTGTACGGGTTGTCGCCGTCGTTCTGTGCTGTGCCTGTCTTACCGGCGACATCGACCCCGTCTATTGTGGCAGTATTCGCCGCGCCGTTGGCGACGGCCTCGACCATCAATTGGGTCATCGTCGCCGCGGTCTGCTGGCTGATGGCCTGCTTGTAGATCTCCGGCTCGAACGACTGGATGGTCGTCAGGTTCGACGACACGACGCTCTCCACGAGGTTCGGCTTCATGAGGACGCCGCCGTTCGCGATCGCCATCGACACCATCGCCATCTGCAGCGGGGATGCCCGCACCTCACCCTGCCCGAAGGCCGAGAGCATCGTCTGCGGGTCGTCGAGCACGCGGGGGTAGTAGCTGGGCGTGGATGTGAGCGGCACATCGATGCTCTCGTTGAACCCGAAGTCGTTGGCCTGATCGAGGATGGCGCGGTAGCCGAGGTCGAGCCCCAGCTCCGCCATCGGGATGTTGCACGAGAGGCGCAGGGCGGTCGCGATCGTCGCGGTCTCCCCCGAGCCGCACGTGCCGCCGTCGGAGTTGCCGATCACCGAGTTCGACTCGGGCAGCGTGAGCTCGGCGGGGTTCGGGAACGCGGTGTCCGGCGTGTACTTGCCGCTCTCGAGTGCCGCCGACGTGGTGACGAGCTTGAAGGTGGAGCCGGGCGGGTCGAGGTCGCCGGCAAGCGTGCGGTTGATCAGCGGGTCGAGGGGGTCGTCCAGCAGTTGGTTGTAGAGGTCGATGACCGCGTTGGTGTCGTGCACAGCGAGCCCGTTGGGGTCGAACGTGGGCTTGGACACCATGGCGATGATCTCGCCGGTCTTGGGGCGGATCGCGATGACGGCCCCTTCGTAGTCGCCCAGTGCATCCCACGCCGCCTGCTGAACAACGGGGTCGATCGTGGTCTCGACCGATGCGCCCTTGGGGTTCTGGCCGGTGAGGATCGCGTTGACCTGGTCGAAGAACTGGTTGTTCGAGGTGCCGGTGAGGTCGCTGTTGAGGGCGCTCTCGAGCCCGGTGTTGCCCTGGTTGAGCGTGAGGTACCCGGTCACCGGCGCGTACAGCGGGCCGTTCGTGTACACGCGCTGGAACTTGAAGTCGTCGTCCACAGGTTGGGAGTACGCGATCGGCTGGCCGTCGACGAGGATCGGCCCGCGCTCCGCGGAGTAGCTCGCGTACAGCGTGCGCGAGTTGCGGCCGTCGGCCTTGAGCCCGTCGGCGGCGACCACCTGGATGATCGAGCTGGACAGGAAGAGGCTGACGAACATGAGCAGCACCACGGTGCTGACGCGCTTGAGTTCCTTGTTCATGGTGCCACCTCCACGCGGTTCGAGTTCTCGTCCACGACGAGTCGGGGTTGATTGCGCACGGTGTCGGAGAGCCGTAGCAGCAGGGCGGCGATGATCCAGTTGGCGACGAGCGATGAGCCGCCCGCGGCGAGGAACGGGGTCGTGAGGCCGGTGAGGGGGATCACGCGGGTCACGCCGCCGATGACGACGAACACCTGCAGCGCGATCACGAACGACAGGCCGACGCCGAGGAGTCGGCCGAAGTCGTCCTGGCCCGCGAAGCCGATGCGGAAGCCGCGGGAGACGAAGAGCAGGTAGAGGCCGAGGATCGCGAAGATGCCGACGAGGCCGAGCTCCTCACCGAGCGCGGAGATGATGTAGTCGCTCTCCGAGAGGGGCGTGATCTCGGGGCTTCCCTGGCCGAGGCCCGTGCCGATGAGTCCCCCGTCGGCGAAGCCGAACAGCCCCTGCACCAGCTGGTAACTGCCACCGGTCGCGTCGTAGACATCCGGGTTGAAGGGGTCGAGCCAGGCGTCGACCCGCCCGCCGACGTAGCTGAGCAGGCGCGAGGCGGTGAACGCCCCGACGCCGAACAGCGTGAGGCCGAGCACGATCCAGCTGGAGCGACCGGTCGCGACGTACAGCATCACGAGGAACAGTCCGAAGTAGAGCAGCGCGGTACCGAGGTCTCGCTGGAAGACGAGGACCAGCATCGAGGCCGCGAACACCACGAGGATGGGACCCAGGTCGCGGGCCCGGGGGAAGCGCATCCCCAAGATCCGCTTGCCGACCATCGACAGCGAGTCGCGCGCTGTCACGAGGTAGCCGGCGAAGAAGATCGCCAGCGCCACCTTGCCGAGCTCACCCGGCTGGAACGAGAACGGGCCGATCGCGATCCACAGCTTGGCGCTCGTACCCAGGTCGCTGCCGATGAACGGGAGGGCAGGGAGGATGAGGAGCACGATGCCCGTGAACATCGCCACGTAGCGGTAGCGCTGCAGTACGCGGTGGTTGCGCACCACCAGCAGCACGCCGATCGCGATCACCACCGCGAGGGCCGTCCAGGCGAGCTGCCGCAGTCCGCCGTTGTCCCAACCGCTGAGCTCGTAGGCGAGGTCGATGCGGTAGATCATGGCGATGCCGAGTCCGTTGAGCACGGTGACGACGGGGAGGATGAGCGGATCGGCATCCGGCGCGACGACGCGCATGGTGAAGTGCATCCCGAAGATCAGCAGGCCCAGGAGCCCGAAGAGCACCAGCACACCGGTGTCGATAGCCCCCAGCGCGCCCAGCTGCACGAGGGCCAGTGCCGCCAGATCGATGATGACGGCCAGGAGCAGCAGCACGAACTCGAGATTGCGCAGCTTCGCCGGAACTTTCAGGCGGAGTCGGATCGTCGACGTGAACGTCGACAGGGGTCCGGTCGCGGCGGTGTCAGGGCTGTCGGGCATCCGTGAGCCGGTCCACTATGCCTTGCGCTTCCGCGAGGCTGTTGGCGTTCAACGTGCTCTCCACCTGCATCTGGTAGTACGTCGGGAGGTCCGCCAGGTCGAGGGTCGTGGTCTTGAGCACGTGCGAGAGCTTGATCGGGCCGATGTCCTGCTGCACGCCCTGGAAGATGACGACCCGGCCGTCCACGGCGCCGACGTAGTAGTGGCGCTGGGTGAACTGGTAGCCGAGGATGCACGCCGCCACGATCACCGCGATCGTGATGACCACGAACGCGAGCCAGGAGATGCGGCGCTTGCGCGCACGGCGGCGATCCTCCTGGATGAGCGCGGCGAGGTACTCGTCCGACTCGGGCTCGAAGTGGCTGTCGTCGGTCTGGGTCGCCTTGAGCGGGTGGAGTAGGAGGCTCGGCAGGCGCATGGGGCGGCGCACGCTGTCAGCCTCGAAGACGAGGGGCACGGCGGCGGAGCCGACCGTCAGTGGCGGCTCGTGCGCCGAGTCACCGGTCTCGTCGATGTCGACGAGCACGACCGTCACGTTGTCGGGGGCACCCTGGTCGAGGCTCTCCTTGACCAGGCGCTCGGCCGCCTCCTGGGCGTCGGGCAATGTGGTGAGCACTGCCTGCATCTTGTCCTCGGCCACGTAGCTGCTGAGGCCGTCCGAGCAGATCAGCCAGCGGTCGCCCGGCAGCGTCTTCATCACCGTCGTGTCGATCTCGGGCGAGGCGTCGACATCGCCGAGCACGCGCATCAGAACCGAGCGGCGAGGATGCACGGCCGCCTCTTCGGCGGTGATGCGGCCGCTGTCCACGAGGCGCTGCACGAAGGTGTGGTCCGCCGTGACCTGCTTGAGGATCCCGTTGCGGTGCAGGTAGATGCGGGAGTCGCCGATGTGCGCGATCGCGACCTGGTCGGCCACGCGGACGATGCCGCTGACCGTGGTGCCCATGCCGGTGAGCTCGCTGTGCTCGAACACGGTCTCCGCGAGCAGGGAGTTGGCGGCGAGCAGCGCGGTCTTGAGGGCGAACTCGGCGTCATTGGGGGAGGCGTACTGGCGGTCGGTCTCGGAGATGCGGCGGACCGCGATCGCGGAGGCGACGTCACCACCGGCGTGTCCGCCCATGCCATCGGCCACTACGAAGAGGAAGCGGCCCGCATAGCCGCTGTCC
>Ga0247760_1002938_pt1 | contig 11904 bp, 12 predicted proteins | sample UWRJL171409R4_FD_179936 | JGI IMG/M metagenome (GOLD analysis project Ga0247760, IMG submission 179936) | Plant litter microbial communities from Arlington Agricultural Research Station in Wisconsin, United States - UWRJ-L171-409R-4 | ecosystem: Environmental > Terrestrial > Plant litter >...
GCGCAGACCTTTTCAGTTGGCAAACCTCAGCCCCATTACTGAAATATTTCCAAACCCGAGAGCATTCAACTTCTCTTCATCCCAACACACACCCACAACCGGTCGCTTCAGAAATGGCCAGCCCTACTTCCACCCTCCTCAGCAACTGGACACTTAACGACATCCGCTTCGAAAAATGATTGTGAAAAAGCGGTCAAGTTTGCGGATCCCTATTTTGCAGCCACATTCAATATCAGTCATCCGTACTTGCTAGAACATTACATTGTACCCGACACGTTTCCTTACAGCGAGCTCATCCAGGCCGTGCGCTCTGTAGAACCGGATCCATTTCTTAAGGTGTCTTCCGGAGCGATTGTTGAGTGGGCTGACAGCCTCAATATCAGCGACTGGTACCAAGATGGCGGGGCTTTAGGCTGGATCAAATGGTCCTGTCCTCGGGAACTCTGTCTTAACATCCCGTGGCAGGGAAATTCTGACCTGGCTGGAATTGGGATGAGTTGATTTGACGTGCTGATGAAGATGTCTCGATTAACTGGGTAAGGCGTAGGTCTTCATCTCGTACATAATTGAGGTTGCTCTGGTTACCTACCTTCTTCCCTTATAGCCACTCTATGGATCCATCTTACTAGCGGGAAGCCGACAGTTCAATCGTCGCAACCATCGCTAAAGCGGGGTTGTTGTGACGCTATCCACACCAGTTTGGGTCTGTTTTGGGACTCGGCTTTGCTCTTCACGTTTGCGGTTACCCTGGCCGCGATTATATCAAACATCGACCAACCCCTTCGTATTACAACCGACAACTAGCGCAAACCATCCTCTGGTCTGACATGGTCGGCGCTCGCTCTTACGTGGCCGCTGTACATCCCGAACTGTCAGCACAAAGGGGCAAGATGGGACTGCACTATGTGTCGTCTCCGTGATGCACACCTATGTCGCATTCATGGTGCCACCAATGGGGAATGACGACACCAGAGTCTAGCGACTTCACTATAACACGTCCATCGGTGTTCGAGATGTTCTGCTATGGTCGCTTTTGGGTCACCAATACTCAGATGACGACGATACTGATCGTAATGAGCTACTTTGTGGTCTGGGGGCTAGGTGCCCTCTCTGGGTTTCTTATCTTGCTGTATTGTTGGCGTCGAATATTCCTCACGATGGTGGAGAAGGGTAAGAGGGTTACCAACTAACAACATCAACGAACGCCAGAAAAAAGCAGCAAGTAGGTGGTTGCCTGGTATATTCTGCTCAATATGAGCGGAAGCCTTGGGCACTTGATCATCATTGTTAGGCTCTCCATATCTACGACTGCTGGTCCGTCACTGGAAGAAGGTCAATGGGGTGTTGGCCAAGTGATGGCCCTGGTAACATGGTTGCCAACGGTTATGGATTTTATTTTAGTATATATAGAGGTAATGTGACGAGCTCGACTGTTATACTACCAGTTGTGTACGCTGACGAGGCTTATCGTCCATTAGGTAGCTTGATGGTCCTTCGCTATAGAGTCCCCCTTTGGGACTAGATGTGAAATCCACTAAGCAGGATACGGGCTTGGAACTCGTGCAATTTGAAGGAATTAGAGCAGAGAGCGGTATACTAACGATTATGAGGAGGAAATCCATATGGATTTAGCAGTTACCTTTGTTCTATATAGTAAGATAAATACATTCTTATGTATTTAAATATTAAGCCTCTTTATACTAGGAGTCTTGTCTGGCAATGCTTTTTTTTTTCTCAAGTCCTCCCGCATAGTCATTGCTTTATCTAACCCGAGGGCTATATTTGGACATTTTGCTGCTGAGATAATCTACTGGATTGGTGGATTGGTGCGCGGAGGCGCAAAACCCAACCCACACACCATAATCTTTGATCGCGGTTGACTGACGGGAATGAATGCACATACCTAACACTTCTGAATAGCCTTCCCATCCGAGGCTCGAACTCTTTCTCTTCTTGTTTCGATCGAACGAGAGGAACGCACTACCAAGGCTTTCGCCAGAACCCCCTTCTTTCTGACAGTCACCGCTGACGTGGCGGTACCTTATTCAGTATAGTTAGCATAAAACTGAGGAACGCACCGGAATCTCTGTTTTATGCGAGGAATATGGGCCCCTAAAATTTCCTTTTTGTAGTTACTTTGCCCGCGTAACGTCGCTCACGCCAGCTCAGGGCCGGCCCAGGGCCGGCTCAGGATTGGCTCAGATTTTGCTCAGGCTTGCTCACCAAAGAGCCATTTCCTGGAGGCCGCGCCACAGCATGAACAAGTACTTCAAGTCTAGCCTAGCGAGCCCCAAATTGGAACGCCTCTTTCGAAAGCAAATAGTTTAGATATGAAAGAATATGCAGGCCTTCCGATCGTCCATTAAGCAACACAGCCTTGCTGGAAAGGGGCAGTTTTAACCGAAGAACCCAAAAATGGTCCTTTATCAGCAGGGGCCTAGAACTGGGACAATAACCACCACCCAAAACTTCATTGACAATATTTGCCTCCTTCCACCCGGAAATGCTTACATTCATCACCAGTCGCTGAGTTCCTTTACCCTAATAAACTCCTCCTGACAGCGGGGAGAGGAGGGGGAGTTATAGTATATCGACGTCATGATGCAAGATCGATTGCCTGGGATCACGCTGACAGTTGTCACCGGTTAGAGGAAAAGGAAAACGGAACGGTGTAAGCCCGTTAGAAGTCAAAAGGGATGGGAGAAGTCGGCAGTCGTCTATTTCTACGCTACAGATACGGCCGAATATCGGCAAAGAAACCATGTTTTTTCAGAATAAAAAAAATAACAAAGGGGAACAACCACATCTGATCGACATGCTCTCCAAGCAGACGAGCGAAAGATTCCAAGTGCCCAAAGAGAAAGCTAAACTGTGAACAAATCACCGAGTCAGGGGCCACATGGAGGGAAACCTAAAATTTGAGGGAGAGGAGGGAGGAAACAAAAGAAAAGAAGAGAGAAAAAAAAAAAAAGTATCTACGCTACTACTACAAGCGAATCCTGAGCATCTTGTGGTATTCTTCACTCCGGTGAAACCCCCTTGACATGGTCCCAAACTCCGCCCAAGTGCCCTAGCAGCAATATGGTTCGCATCTCAGATAGCCGCCTCAAAATCCTTGGCAGTTTCGTTTCCCATGGCCACTCGTCGGGCCGCGGCCTCCTCACAGCGCCTGTTTGCGAGCTCAACAAAGTAATGAGCAAGCTCAGCGCGTCGACGACGACCACTCGTTTCCACGACTGGATTGTCGATCCAGGTGCGCAGGTGATTCAAGGCCGCGATATCTCGGGATCTTCTCGACACCGGAAGGCCGTTTTCAGGACCGACATAATACGTCTCAGGGTCCATGTCCAAGGGATCGTCCCCCCAGCACTCGAACCTTGAGCCGTTTTGTCAGCCCCATCTTCTACTTCGGAAACGGGGAGAGGAGGAAAAAGGAGGGAGGCAGCATACGGGACACCTAACGCCATTTCTTCACCTTCGGGAAAGGCCGCGCCCAGGTCGATCAAAGTGGGCGCGCCATCAGGGCCAACCATAACATTGCTGGGATTGATGTCGTTATGAACGAGTCCGACGATGTTGTGGAGGTGGTCGATAGCCGAGGCCAGCGCAGCAAAAAAAGGCTCCTTGTCGATCGTTCCGCCGCTGTTAAGGTGCGCGCAGAGATCTTGGCCGGGCAGGCGATCCAGGAGGATGCCGGTGACACGACCGTTGCGGACACGGCAGCCGTGATAACGGAGCAGATTAGGGTGCGGAGGAGAGAGCGCAAGCCGCTCCAGTTGTTGGACTTCGTGCGCAAACCACACAGCGACTTGATTATCCCCGGGTCGGGCGTCTGGAAAGAACTGGTTCATCCACGGTCGTTTAAGATAGAGATCCGAAGACGGTTCTTCGTCCCAGTCGTCGGCGACGGTCACGCGCGTGCGAGTGTGGTACCAGGGAAAAGGGAGCGGGGGGAAGACGCGCTCGGCCGGCACCTGGGCGAGTGCCTGATTGATCTGCTCAAGGCTATGCTCTGACGACCGGGTGCCGTCCTCGATCACGCCCGCGTACAGTGCGTCGTCGCCGTGGACCGAGCCTGACGTCCAGCATAAGTACCTAACCAATTTCACGGTGCTTCGGTCCTCGCCCTCATAGAAACAAGAAGTTATGAGATTGTCCCTGTTGGTGATGGGAAGTTCAGACATTGTTTCGGGCTGTGCAATGGTGCTTGTTGGCTAGAGGGGAGACGTTGGGAGTGGGGGAAAGCTGGAGGGCAAAACGGACGGGCCTAACCAATCTGGAGAGATGAAGAAGCAAGGAGAAAGTTGGAAAGCGGATTGAGTGAGGAGGATGTGACATAAAAAGAACCGGCTGGCTTTGTAATAAAAATGGTGGGTTGCTGGTGGAGATGCCCCTGAATAAAGCCGCGTTTGCATTGATGGGTTTCTTGTGCCAGCATCGCCCCAAACGGACTGATAGATGACCAAAGAAAAATTGGATCAAAGAAAGTGGACCTCTTTCTGGCGACCCCTTGCCGGCAACTATCGAAATACAAGTGTAGCTCTGGGTCAGTACCTGTCGGCCAGCTCTGTGCCCTTGCTTGTCCGGAGGGGAGATAGCAACAGGTCAGTTTTGCTCCCTCAACTAGGTAGCTTTTGCCTCATCTCTTAGGTGTCGCTTCGCGCCACCGTCTTGTCGGACAAAGGGAAGAGATGGGAACCCACCAATTTCTCGTCAGCCACGTCTGCGCGGTTGCTCGTTTGCTCGTTTAGGGGAAGAGTGGTGAGAACTTGCCATTTTTCCCTTTTTGACAGGCAACGTCTCACTTTTTTTTTTCTCCTACGCGCGCAATTTCCGCGCTCCTGTATGTTGCCAGAGATAAAGCTGACATGGCATTTGTTCCCCCCTCCTAGTGCTGACACACCCGTTCGTTTCCTCAATATTCAAGCGAGAGCAATCCATCGTTTTCTTTCTTCTCGGCGGTGGGATGGTCAAGTATGTGCTCGAAACGGAGCGCTGATGCCACCGCCAAGGGAGCAGAGCTGCCACAGAGTCAGTCCCCCAGACCCTTGGGCATATAAAGCCGGCCTTCACTCTCGCTGGTTTGAACTCAACTTCATCCTCACCACTCAACTTCGTCCTGCTTCACTGCTGCCAATCCAAGCTCAAACTCGCATTCACCACACTAAACCCAGCCCTCACCTTCTCAATACCCAACGTTTCGATTCGTCGCCATATCTCAGCGTGCATCTTCTCTTGCATTAACTAGTGCAACACTCCGTCGCAATGTGAGCATCCGCTTTCTCAGTTTAACCCCCGCTGCTTTACTTGTTGGCGGGCGCTTAACAGAAAAAAACATTCTTTGGATCGAGAAATGCTAACTTTTTGTAGGTGTCGCTTCCAATACTCTTTGCTCCAGCAGGGCGGCAACGATGGAGGAAAGGTGGTGGTGGTTTCGCTGGTGAAACAGGAATGGGTAGATTGTGGCATGTCGTCTTGCACTACTTGCAAGAATTACAGCCCCAGTGGCGGTGGGAAGAAGGGTGCGAAGGGTAACAAATGAGATGAACGTTACCTGGTACACCCGCGTATGAGAATTCAGGGGGACAAGTCAGTACTTGGCCTGTTTGGTAGTAAGGCTTAGGGTTTGCCCTCAAACACCTACCAACCATGTTCCGGATTCGTCTCATACAGCCAGGCTGTTCCACTCTGTTGAAATGTTCTTCTCTTGTGCTTGCTCTGTCATCTCCCCAGCTCCAAGATATTTTGAGGGTTTAGGGGCTGGAGAACTTTTGCCTCCTGGACACCACCAACACCCACATTCCGGGCTTCTTAGCCATATTCGACCCCGTGCTAGGCTTCGTTAGCGACGGCAAATGTTGCAGCGAAAAGGGTGGGTGCCCACGCGGGGCGGTGCCATCACAGGCCTGCGGCACCCCTGTACTACAGGTACTAGGAAGGACTTGCCAGCAGGGGCGTGGCTGGGAAGACATTGATGGGATGGTTGCCCGCGGTCGGCACCTCACTGAAATTTCACACCTGAAGTTACTTATGGCGTACGTTTAGGTCTAGTTGTATCCGCAAGCCAAAATCTAGAAACGGGCCTGAAAGGAAGAGAACAAGCACAGATGACGTGGGTGGGTCACTGTCACAGAGTTGGGAGGCCCTGTGAACCGTGGTTCGGGTTTTGAACGCGATGAAATCAAGCTCCGCTCCTTCCCCTTCAGCACGGGCGGTCTGCGCACTCCAAGGCCCACAGCTTATCTGAGAATCAGCTATCTCTCCAGGCTAGCAGTCCCGATCAGCTGGCGACCACTTTGGTTGTAAAAGCCGCTGTCAAGATTCGGAGGCTTCGTCGCGGTCCATCATCACCGCCGACCAACAACGACAACCATACCAACCTCGCACTTCTGGCCATCGCGCCCAAACTTGGGTCGTCGCTCATACTACGAATTGACCAGAAACTAACGCGCAGCATTGACGTCGCGGGCGCGCGATTGCCGGCGTGCGCGATTCGACTGAACAGGACTGCGCGATGCGGTGGCCGGAGAAATGCGCCATCACAACCACCACGAAACACAATCGACCCACATACTCGTCCACACACTCTGCTCACACCAGCCCCGGTACGTTCAATTCCTTAAATTTCAATCCTACTGACAATCAGCTTTTTTGATGCAGGACTCCGCAGTCCCCGGCGGCCGACTGACCGATCAATACGCACACCTTGCAAGGGGGGCATCGCGGACAAACTATCACGTCGCTTGTATGGTCGTTGGATGGGAAACGGATCGCGTCTGGTTTCCTTGATGGCACTCTGAGTGTGCGGGGAAAGATACCAGTTCTCCCCTGGAGCATCAGCGCCGGGTTTGGGTTTGAGTCACTAGTGCAGGTCCTAGTTCAAGAGACGGAGGACCTGGAAGGACTTGATGAGCGTGGATACTCAGCGGAGGAAAAGGCAGCTGTCACTAGGGCGTACGGACACGAGGAATCGTCGGTGGAAGTGTATGCTCCTCTGTATTTATCCGTTCTTATTATCACCGAGGAGATCAAGGGCGCTCTGGGAACTTTTCGGCGAGGCCAAGCTCTAGATCTGATGACTGGGTATGGAAGTTGAGCGAAAGATGGGCATGTGGATGGACTGATGGTAATGAGATCTCACACTCCTATTATAGTTCCAACTTTTAACGGGATAGGGGTTTGAGAGAAGTCTAAGCCTACACACAATATTAGAACGTCGATTTGTCCACGCCATCTGACCCTCTGAACAGCAAAGACATAACAGACGAGGAATTTTTGGCATATACCGACAGGCGACTCACTAGTGGAGCAAGACCTTGTCGTTAGTGGGACCTAGAATAGCCTGTCTTCCTCTCAAAACCTAAACTGGCGGGCCATTTCTTCATTGGTCATTTCATCACCCCCATAGTAATGCCTTTGTTTGTCCCACATTGCCATCACCTTGTTCATAGTGCCCATCGTAATGTGTAGTTGAAGAAACTGCAGGTTCCGCCCCCGTTGCGTATTGAGCAGGGTGTCCTTGTACGTCCTCATATGTTACGGTAGGCGCAGACTCTCCCTCGTTGCCTTCCTCTTCATAATCTCCCCCGTCGCCGAAAAAAAGGACTTAGAAAGCCGGAATGGCCGTATTTAGAGTTGCCGAAGAAAGTACCTAAAGGGTAGGAATAGCGGTTCTGAGGTTGTGGCATACATCCTAGTTGATTGCATGCCTAGCTTTATTACCCAACCCTGTTCGTGCAGCCGTACATAGCCTTCTTAAAGCATGGGAAGGTGTTCTGTGCAGGTGGCTCCATGCATCCTTCTTAACAATATGGCCGGCCTGCTTTTATCAAGAGGAAACTTTAGCCGGCGTGACTGAAAAGGGGCCTCCGAGGCTGTGTTGCAGAGGCGAATTGGATCACCCTAGCTCAGGGAAAAATCAGGGAAAGCTCAGGACAAATCGGCCACAGCTCACCCCAGCTCAGGATGACGGACGAAACAGGAAATTTCGGGTGCCCAGATTCGTCGCAGGAAACCAGGCTGGATGGCAACTTTAGTCGAGGGTCCAAAACTGGGCCACACGGCGGTGCGAACCAGGCTCACCCATAGCTCACTCACCCTAGCTCAGGAGCGGCTCAGGATCACGCACAAACATGGAAATTGCTGAGGGAACTTTAGGGTACAACAATGGGCTGTTTTAACTCAATGTGGTATATGTGCTAAATTCTCCACTGTGGATCATACATGTACTGATCAATCTGGACATTTTGACACATGATACCTACCCATCTGAGCCATCAAGCTAACGAACACTTATTTGAGTACAGTGTCTACGTAGGTAGGTAGGTAGGTAGGTAGCTAGGTACCTAGACACATTACTTCCCACAATCAAACTCAAACCCTACGGGCCCCACACAATCCCCCAACCTTCTCGTCCGATCTGCGCCTTCGACATCAAAGACGACCGAGTACGGATCCCAATTGTGATCCAAATGCGGCGTGTATTCCATCCCGTTAATGACCTCGCCCGCTACTTTTTCTCCGATCAGCTCTTTAACAAACGCATACGTCATGTCGATCCCCGCCGAAATGCCCGAGCTGGTCCACAAGTTTCCGTCCACCACCCACCGCGCAGTGGCCGTCCACTTTACTTTTCCTCCCCCAAACGATGTCGCCCATTCCCACGCTGCTTTGTTCGTGGTAGCTCGTCGACCATTTAACACGCCTGATTTAGCAAGCGTGGCAGCTCCGGTACAGACGCTAAGTAGGTATTTTAACGAAGGATACCGCGAAGCGATTTCCGATACCGCCCGGAACGAGGAGGATATCCAAATCCGGTGCGGTCGCAAAAGAATGCGTCGCGACAAGAGACATGGATGGGATCGGGTAGAGGCGCGGAGTGGACCCGGGAGGAGGGTACAGACGGGATGGACCGACCGAGGGGACGGGCCCGGGGGTTTTCCAGAGGAAAGAGATGGTCATGTTTTGATGTCGTGATGCCTGTATAACATGCATGTCAGATTAGAAATACAATTAGTTACCTACCTAGGTTGGGTGGCCTTGGGAGGGGACGAGACGTACACCAGCAAACACGTCGAGAGGACCAACGACATCAATGGGTTGGAAACCTGGAAAGAGAATCTAGAGTTTCAAATCAGATTACCGATTCAAGATACAGATGTATAAAGTTGGTTGAGGAAAAAAAAAACAAGGGACTTACGATTCCAATGGAGAGGGTTTTGTTAGGGTCGAGAGCGGCGTGGGCTGCATGTAGCGAGCCCGTTAGAAGCACAAAAGACTTGAGCAAGGCGGGTTTCATGTTGGTGTTTCAGTGATTGAGTTGACTGTCTCGACTGTCTTGACCTGAGTGAGGAATGCATAGTTGAGAACGAGACAAAAAAAACCACCGCCTTCTTATAGCTCCGATCCATCCCCAACCAAGATTCTATTCACAACGGAGCCACTACTACCTCATCTCGCATTCCACGTACAAATCGCACTCCGTATGCAGACAGATACCAGACCCGAATAAAATGGCCAAGGTCCATCAAAACATCAACTCAAAGGATCATTTCAACTACATCACCAATATCTTGAATACACTCGCTACCCGTTGCCCGAGACAGGAATCCGAGAACGTGACCCGAGCACTGGCTGGATGAGCAGGTTTGCGCACAATCAAGGTTCCGTAACATATCTTGGCGCGGCAGCAAACCGTGCAGGAAGGACCGCTGCTGGAACTAGCAATGCAGAAGGGAAGGTATCCAGCTGCAGTCAGCAAAGGGACCTTGTTCCGTGGTAGGTCAGCATCCAACATACTCAAAAGTTCTCAAAAAGGTCACGAGCAATGTCACGCACCTTACTTGGTAGTGGCCCGCACCTTACTTGGTAGTGGCCTCTCTTGCCTTTTGGTTTTCATCGGCCACTAGCAGTCCGTACCGACGAATCAACGTAAGGATCACGGATGGCAAAGCGGGGTTAGGCAAAATTCGGGCTGCACTGGCACCCGCCGCGGATAAGCCTCTGTGCCTCTCTCCTTCGTTTGTCCATGCAAGTACAGCCATATCCAACATTCACCATGTCTCGTGCAGCAGCGGACGCTAAACTGAAACCGGAAGGTCGGCACAACGAGAACGGCGTCGATGACAGCAAAAAGTCGCTGCGTCAGATCGCTCACGACCACGGCAAATCTGTCATCTCCCTCCTTCTTGACATCCAGCGCGAGAAGTGTTCCCAAGAGAAATCCATTCCGTTCCTCAAGAAACTCGAATGCCTCGGTTTACCCAGGGAGTATCATGGGCCATATGGAAGCTACCAACAGTATCTTCCTCGTAGGCTCATCGACGCCTTCGAGTGCCGCGATTACGTTGCACTCTCTTATACCTGGGGCCCCTCGAAACACGAAGATGCTGACCATGGAGATTATTACGTCCAACGCCACGCAGGAGAGCGTGAAGAATCCCCCATGCAGTCCGAGGTGCGAAACTGCGTGCTCCGCCGTATCACCCAGTACATGAGAGCGGCTGGAGTTGGCCTGCTGTGGATCGACCAGCATGGCATCTTCCAGAAAATGCCTCCAGAATGTGAGGACGCCGCAGATTGTCTGCATCCGCTCTGCGACCACAAGCGTGAGGGAATGCAAGTCATGGATCTGGTGTACCAACTGAGCGACCACCCTGTCGGCCTCTTAGGAAGGCTCATTTCCTCGGAAAGAGAGTTGAAACTTCTTGGGGACTTGCTTCTGCAAGACCTGGTGCAAGAGATTGACGGTGACTTCATGTTTTTAAAGCAGCTAACTGCTGACGAGGCGTGGGATGTGCTCTCTATGCTGAGCGAGATTACTTCCGATGACTGGTGGCAACGCGGTTGGATATTCCAGGAAAATTATCGTGGAGGTGTCAACATGCAGCTCTTGATCAGTCACTCTACTGATTTGGAAGACATGAAACGATCCTTTCTATATCCTAATGGCCTCCCCGTTTTCGGCGCCGTCCAGGGCGAGCTTTGTTTTCGGTCTATCCTCTTCTCGGAGAAATCGACCAAATTCTGTCGGGCCTTGCAGGATAGCGGCCCTCTGGAAATTGAGGCACGTCTTCCAAGCGGAAAGACAGGCCAGGAAGTAATCGACGGGATCTTGGGCGCTGCCGGAAAGTACACCATCCTCCTGGATCCCTCGGCGCCCATGACACCAACCCTGGTGCGGGATGTTGAGAGGCGAAACATAACGAAACCCTGGGATAGGCTCGCCATAACCGCCAATTGCTGTCGATACTCCGTCCGGCTGAACTCTGAGAGACTACTCCCTAAGCACAGCCTGAGCTTGTCCGTCTTGGCTTTATGCTTGCTCAACGGCGAGGTGGTTCACAATGGCCGACTGCTCGATCCACAAACTGTGTCCAACATGACCGTCACAAAGTATCTGGATAAGTACATCTTCCGAGGTGTGAAAGAGCCCATCCTAGGAGGTAGTTTGACATTCAATAAAGGTTGTCGTCTCTTCCATGTCTCACTTGATGAGACAGGGGTCCAAACGCAAGGCCACCTGTGGGAGCTGGGCGATATCCTCGACACGACGGAATTCCCAGCCTGCAGTACGTGGCAGGCCATTGGTACGGACGCTGGCTCATGGCTAGATCGGCAGCGGCGGCTCACATATATCGCGAGGTTGATCGAACCAGATTACCCCGAGCTGAGTCATGAACTTTTCGACATTGTGGAGTGGCTAGTCGGAGACTTGGATACAGATATCGTCAGCGCAGGGTTCTCAAAACGATATATGATGATGATGGCCGCTGAAATTGCAGACGCCTTCGCAGAGGGAAGATTGCTGCGTCTGGGAAGGCTAGTCTCGGAGGGGGGGGACGTGGAGAAAAATCCGTACATGAGCGTGTTTGTGTGGGATTGGGACGACGAAGGGTCCGGAAG
>Ga0247760_1002941_pt1 | contig 11885 bp, 12 predicted proteins | sample UWRJL171409R4_FD_179936 | JGI IMG/M metagenome (GOLD analysis project Ga0247760, IMG submission 179936) | Plant litter microbial communities from Arlington Agricultural Research Station in Wisconsin, United States - UWRJ-L171-409R-4 | ecosystem: Environmental > Terrestrial > Plant litter >...
ATCGTTGGCGGCCAGCCAGTCGTCATCCGCGAACTTGGAGAGGTATGACCGGATGCTATCAGGCAAGATAACAACCACGACATCACCCTTCCCGAGCCCAAGATCCTTGACCGCGCGGATCATAGCGGCCATGGCACTGCCGGAGCTTCCGCCCACGAGCAGGCCCTCCTCTGCAATGAGACGCCTTGCAAGCTGGAAAGACTCGCGGTCATCTGTCTTGTACCACTTATCTACAATGTCACGGTCAAGAACATCCGGGATGAAGTCGTATCCGATACCCTCCACCTTGTAGGGCTGGTTGGCCTTTTCCTCGTTTAGACTCTCCGGCAGGGCGAGAATACTGCCGAATGGGTCCGCAGCCACAACCTTTACGTTTTGGTCGTGTTTTCGCAGACCCCGCGCCAAGCCCGTGATTGTGCCGCCGGTTCCGGCGCCCGCCACGACTGCTGTGACCTTACCGCCAGTTTGCGCCCAAATCTCCTCTGCAGTGCCGAACTCGTGTGCCAGCGGGTTGTCGGCATTGGTATACTGGTCGAGGATATGCGAGTTGGGGATCTCCTTCAGCAGTCTCCTTGCCACACCAATGTGACTTTCGGGAGAATCCCACGCGGCCTGTGTCGGAGTCCGGATGATCGTAGCACCAAGAGCACGAAGGACGGATACCTTCTCAGCGGACATCTTCTCGGGGAGGGTAATAATAGTCTTGTAACCCTTGATGGCGCCGACCAGGGCCAGGCCGATACCACTTCAATCTCACTGTTAGCAAAGCGGTGAGAGATGTCACAGGGGAAATACCTACGTGTTGCCACTGGTGGGCTCAATCAGAGTGTCGCCAGGCTTGATCCGGCCACTCTTCTCTGCTTCTTCGATCATCCGCAGCGCGATTCGGTCCTTGACGCTTCCACCGGCGTTGAACAATTCGACCTTGGCGTAGACTTCGGCCTCGATGCCAAGCGATTGTGGGATCTTGTTGAGGCGAACCAGCGGCGTGTTGCCGATCAACTCGGTCGCCGACATCTTGACGCTGAGCTTGGGTGCCTCTAGGATCGGTACCAGAGGGCGCGCACTGCCATTGCTGGCGCTGCCGTTGGTGGTCGCCATCTCTTGCTTCTTTTGTCGGGAGGCGAGAGGGGCACTAGCGGTGGTGGGGGAGGGGTAAAAAAAGAAAAGAAATTTAGGAACACTAAATCGCAGCAAGATTTGGTGTTTTCGCGTTGGATCTGAGAATCAATTGGTTGGAATGTAAGAGCAATATATAGGTGAGTAATGAGCGACCGCAAAAAGAGAGCGCAGAGAACCTTCGGCGAAAAGACATGGAATGTGAATGCCGAAGGCCTGCGGGAGGGTGGGATGAGAAATCCGCACCACACCTAAGCAAAAAAGCCGACACTATGCGCCACTTCGCGAAAAGTTGCCGTAATTATGCAGGCCAATGCCCACGTGCGATGCCCCCGCCGCCGTTTTATGCAAGTATTTTCCTCAAACATCGAACGACAAACACGAACATGGGATGAGCCAAGCAACGGGCGGAAAAGATGCTCAAACTTGTGGATTGGAGTCACTAATTAGATAGCGGCTGTCGAGGTTTGCGCGATGCATTTCGCAATACCAGTGGAAGAGACCTGGTCGTCTTTCGCCACAGATTTTCTGTAATCACTCGCGAGAAGTATCCGAATTGCATATCCAAAGTCTGCGATATCCAACCCTCGCCACATCAACCATCGGTTGGGAACAGCCAACATCAACCATCAATCGGAAACGGTGGGAATGGCCCTTTATACAAGAACGGATGTTTTTCCGAATCCCCCAGATTCACCAAAAGACTCACTTCTGTGCCATCCTCGATCGAAACATCAATGCAGGGGTAAATCTTGCCATACTTGAACCGATCAATCTCATTTTCCCTCAGATCAAACTGAGCAGCTGGTGTCGGGTCCGTTGTCAGCAATGTATTCGTCACATGTAGTTGTCAATTGTGACTTAGTTAGGGAGGCGATCTTACCGATATCAATCCGTTCACCTCGCACGGTCAGAAACCCCTCTCCAGTTTCCAGATCGAGACCAACGCCCACAACATCACCAGGCCCAGAGATGGCTGCCTTGGGGTCATTACCGGCGAGAAGACTCCAATCTCCGTTGATGTAGTTGCATCCGTCCTGGCTGCAGTATCCCCAGGATCCTGGTTCTCTTCCTAGCCCTAGGGAAAAGGGCTCGGATGTCCACTTTTCGCCAAACCCAAATGATAACTGGGTAGTCCCCCGGCTGCAAACTGTCAGCGGATACGGTTTGTCAATAAGATCGCCATAGTTATCAAAGCTTGCCTTGAATTGGAGTTACTCGCTGTGATGGCCAAGATCGTAACCTCAAAGTAATAATATCGTGAAGCAGACAAAGGAGGTATTGAGGCCTCGGTTCGAATACAACCATTGGGGATGATTTGGTCTTTAGGTGCCGTGATTCTCAGGACTGGTCATTCATCTCTAGTTAGAAACCTCCTTACCAAACATAACACTAACATGCAACCTACCATGTACGCCGCACGTGTCATGGCCATTGGCCTCGCAGCGTGAGAGTGCCGTTACCTCCTCCAACGCAATACTAGGTAAAACCAGTTTAGACGGCCGATTGAACCCGGGTTTTTTATAGCCCTTGGATAGAAGTGGCTGGACAAGCTTGACGAGCTGCTCGGCAAAAGGAGCAAAGTTGTATGCCCTGGCAACGTCGACACTAGTCCAGTTGTCGTCGTCAAGCCCGCTGGGATCTGCCTTCAGGTCGATCAATCTTTGGAGTGCTTGCTGATTTCCGGTTCGCGCAGCGAGATGGTATGGATGCTGGAGAGACTTCCACATTTCGGTATCTTGCTGGAGCAGCTTATTCAGGTAGAGGCCAAGCAGGAACGTTCTGTCGGGATTGAACTGCGCGTGCAAGTCAATCAGCTCGAGGAGGTCATCCAGTGGAACTACCTTGACATGACCCAAAACAGTCTGGACAACGGCGATAAAGTCCTCCTTGGGCAGTCCAAGTTGGGGATAGAATCGCTTCAGGGCCTGGATTCTGTCTTCGTCGGGAACACGGCTGTGGAGAAGAATGGCATTGATGCAGTCGACAGGCCTTCCATGCATGGCAGTATCCAGCGCTGTGCCAGCATAGCCAGATACAATGTCGATAATGGTTCGTTTATGGTCGAGGAGCATTTTTATGATTTCTGGACTCTCTGCAAACACAGCTGCATGAAGAGCCGTGTTGTTGTCCCATCCCGTTGCTTCGATATTGGGGTCAACGTCCTTGCTATCGTTCCTGTCAGCCTCATGTTGTATCTCCGAGCCTGTTGAAAGAAAACATACCAGTCAAGCAGCGTCTTGACGATTTCGACCTTACCATAGTCACATGCATAGATAAGTGGTGTTTGTCCATCCCTGGGATGGGTAAGGTTGATCCATTCGGGCCACTTCTTGGTGAGAATCTCAATCGACCTTGGGCAATCTCTTTGACATGCCGTGATGAGTAACGAGATATGATCGTGATCTTGCGGGTCCCACTGGTGGTTTGGCAGATTGAGGATAAATACGCCCGCTGCGTCATTGCCCTGTTCCAGACCATGATGTAGGGCAGTTCGCCCGACGCTCTTGGTACGAGGCACGGGCGTCGGGGCGCAACCCTTCTCAACAAGAAACTTTAGCATCGTGCAGTCGGGGTCAAAAAATTCGACGGCATAGTGCATGGCGGTGGCGTTATCGTTGTCCATATCATCCTTCACGGTAGGGTCGAGCTCCAAGATCGTCTTGATGACACCCAGAAGTCCCACACGGCATGCTAACAGGAATGCTGTCGCCCCGAGTTTGTCCTTGGTCTTGAAGCTGGCCTTGAATCCATTCAAACCTTTGATAAGAGACACGGCCAAATCAGTCCTCCGCTTCCGTATAGCCTCGTGCAAGGGTGTGCTGCCATGGATGGAATCCTTGGCGTTGAGATCAAAGCCACGCTTCAACAGCTCCACCACAGCACTTTCATCCATAAAAGCCGCAGCGTAATGCAAATACGTCTTGCCCTCCTTGTCGCTTGAAGAACCCGGCGGTGCCAATCTTGCCAGCTCGAGGAGCAAAGCGCGTTTGTTGTGGGCTTTGTCCATCTTGGTAGGGTCCCCAACATCGCCAATTTCAGTAAGATCCAAGTCTCCCTTGAGCAGGTAATCCCGGGGTGTTCTTCCCGAGTGGTCCTCTTGCTCGGACAGAAGTTTCAGATCTCTCAACAGCCGTTGGGCAATCCAGTGATATCCAAAGCTGGCGGCAATATGGAGTGGTCCCCGACCCCAGACATCTTTGAACTGATGTGGTCGTGATTTCTCCCAGTTGTTCAGAAGCTGTACGACACAGTCATCACTGCCCTTGTTTGTGGCTAAGTGGAGTGGTGTCATGCCGTCGATCCCGGCCGCAGTGACGGCCTTTCTCTTGGCCTCGCCGAGCAGAGTGTTGAGCATGACTTCCATGTTCGTATCCCGGCCTGCCATTGCTGCAATATGGAGTGGGCTTCGCTCGAGGGAGTCAAGGAAGGTATGAATCGGTTGGTCCTTTTTGAATCTTTCAACCGTCTCAAGTAGGGGTTCAAACACGTCTTCGGTATGGGCAAAACATCCAAGATGCTAAACAGTCATAAGTTAGCAAACCGGCCTGACATGAAGGAAACTTGGGAGGAACATACGAGAGGAGTCCAGCCAAATATGTCCACCATAAAAGCCTCCTTTCCTGCAGGTTCAATGTTAGCGCATCCCTCTGATAACCTACAAAGGACACTGCACTTACCATTGGGCCCGAAGCTCTCGATTTTAAGACGCTTAGTCTGCTCCTTGGATTGGTCTTTCATGGGTCCGTCCACCGGGCTCAATAGGATGTGCTTCTTGCTAGACAGCGACTTGTCTCTTTCGCGTTTGATTGTCTGGTACACCAGCTGATGTCCCTTGGAGAAGCCCAGCTTTCGCTCTAAAAATCCCACCTCAATGTCAAGACTTGAGTTAATGAAAGCTCCGGCCACAAGCCGATGAAAGGGAGAATCTGCCTTCAAGAACCTTTCCAGGCTATAGTCTCGCAAGGATTCAAGATTCTTGCCCTTCTTGTTGCCCTTTCGGTAGAACCGGAAAATCTCGAGGAATTGCTCTCTGCGGCCCTGAAGCTCATAGACTGGCGCGAGCTTCGCCACAACCGCAGCGAACTTTGACGAGAGAAGCTTCTTGACAATGCGAACCAGTTCTTGTCGCAGTTCAGCAGGGGCAGTGATATACTCGTCGTACGGCTCACAAGCGATGTAGAGAAAGTCTAGCACTGCCGTGACAACAGCATAGCAAAAGTTCTCCCCCGTGGAAGTACCAATCTTGCTGTCGAGAAGGCGCTTATATGCACGACTAGCCTCCAGCCACGTCGCGCCGCGTTCGGGTTGCGGCATGAGCTTCAGCATCGTGTTGTTTGGCAACAAATCTTTGAAGCTGAGTGCTGGCACCATGCAGAGAAGGATGTCGTTGAAAGATCCAAGGCCGTAGACTTCCATCTGTCTAACCACTTTGGTTAACATCCGGTGCCTCAGCGTTGGGCGATGCCATGTTTCACTGAACTCGTAGACGACAAATCGATGCCGGCCATCAATCTCGACATCATCCTCTCTCGTGGAGAAGCCTTGGCGAAGACAGTCTCTAGACAAATGTTCGGCAATAGTCCACATGAAGCTGGTAAAAAGATGTTGTGCAAGGATCGTTGGGAGATAACCACTGGACGCAATGGCGAGTTCCCGCACAACCTCAGTCGTTGAGGATCTTCTCGCATCCGCTGTCATGACGCGACAATTAATGCCTTTGCTAGCAAACGGGCAGGATTCGTACAGACTCCATGACAAGTTACCTACCTTCTTGGGGCCGGCCGTTGAAGCCAATAACGAGGTCTACCCCTTTCCTTCTTGCAGGATTGGGGATAAAGCTTTGCTCTAGATGGTCATTTACCAACGACTGTGACACACCACCAGTCGATTGAATTCTTCGAGACACGGCGTTGCGCTCATATACTTGGTCGTGTTCGATATCTGACTCGCCCTCATCATCTGCCTGAAGGTCATCGTCGTCCGGTGCTACAGCGCTGCTTTCGGGGGGGTGGGCCTCTGTGATGAAAGAGAGTTAGCTAAACCAGGATGCCGCATGACAGGGGCGAGTACGGAAGCGTTGCGTACGTTCAGCCAAGATTTCATCCACCCACCACGAAATATCTCGTTTCAGGATGCCATCGCGGAAATCGTCTCCTAGAATCCGACAGAACTTGTACTTCATCCCCTTGCCGGAGTCTGCTCTCCTCCAATCATGCTTCGGATGTCGACCGGCGGTTTTTGGCAGCTCGCTCTCGTCGGCATGCTGAGCTTCGACAGTAGCCATCCACAATGAGAGCACAGCCTCAATCTTTCCCAGGTCTACCTCCCATTGTTTAGGATCTGACTGTGACCTCTTGGCGGATATGGTGAAAGTGTCGATCGCTTCTCCCGATGTGGTTGACACGGGCTTGGCTGCTTCAACAAGCCATTCGAGCCTGTCGAATCGTCTCCCTGCAGGGTTCTCGCCAAAAAAGCTGTTGAGAAAATGTTCCACCGATCTTGCAAGCGCCAAGGCACTTGACGATGCGTTCGAAATCCAGTTGCTGAGGTCGCCAAGTCTCTTCCGAACGCGCAGCAGCTGTTGACTGCTTGCCTCTTCAAAGTACCGAGGAGTCTTCGTATCGATGGAATTTGAGCTAACCCCCTTTTCCCCAATCAAAACCCCAGAAAGAGTCTTATCTTGGTCAGAACCATCTGGGTTCATAGATGCCAGAGCTGCATCAATCTCCTTTGGCAAACGGAACAAAAACGGTGCAGTCTGTCCGGGCCGTGGAGTTTTGACTCTCCATCTGTAGGATAGCTTGGGTGGAGTAGCCTCTTGGATATACTGCTGGTTTTCCGGGCTGATATAGTGAAAATTCCGAAACTCCGGACAGAATGTGATATGCGTGGCCAGAAAGTCCAGCTCGTATCCGGCCAACGCAAGCGAGTGGCCGGGAATCCTCCCCAATCGTCTCCGGATCAAAGCCCGTACGAGAGCCATGAGAAAAATGGCAGCAAGTTGCGCGATGGAACAGGGATAAGCAAGCCCGCGAAGGCCGATGAACTGTGCGATGAAGCCACTGGCCGCCGAAAAAACGCCAACCAAGGTAAGAAGCTCCCAAGTCACGCTCTTGTTGGGATTTTCGGATGTCCTGGAATCTGGTATCGACTCCATTGAGGACCTCGGCGAGCCTTTTCCGGGACCGGCGATCTTGTCTCTTACATCCTCCTTGCGACTGGATGTCATTACATATCGTTTAGGTCCGGCTAGAATTGCAAACGGTTTGAAGGATTGGTCGCTGACAGTCTGGCCTTGCTGAAGCCATATGAGACGCGGGTAAATGAGAAGCTTGTCACCAGCAGCAGTGGCGCGTCCATCGCTTGATTCAGGGACCCTCCACTTCTTCTCTGTCGTTGACTGTTCGATCGCGAGAGAGCAGAGACCCATCCCAAACGCAAGCAGGAGAGATCCAATGAGATAGGCGGGAAACCCGTGCTCTTTTGGTTCAAAATCGGTTGCATTCCTCGTTTCTTCGTGAAATACCGTGATCGCAGCGATCGCAAGCAAACCAAGCTGAAGAATCACGGCAGCCACGGCGGCAAGGAACAGTTCGTGTCGCTTCCGCATCCATGTGTTCTCGAAATGGTCGGATGAAAGGTTGAGCTGAAGATTGGGCGGACCTGGTGGATCAAAGTGTATCCCTTTTCGAGATTCAGGGGACTCAATGTCCATCTTCGACCCAAGGAACCTACCGCCAGGGAGGAGCCCACTGAATCGACGAAGGTAGCCTCGCACAAGCTCATAGCTATGGCTGTGAAAATCTGTTGTCACTCGGATTAATCGCTGCCCACGCAAAGTTGCTGTTGCGGGAGAACCAACCAACGCATTCCAGAAGCTGTTCCTTTCTCTCGCTCCCCGTGCCGGACATTTCTTCATCTCCCGTAGCCGACCGGAGCGAGTGGATGCCCAATGACCTGTCAGAGGGCATGACGATAGTTCTTGACCGCGGGCCGCCTCGCTTGTCGGTTTCCTTAAACTGTCCCTCCAACTCTTCGTATCGGCCCGGGAAAACAAGAAACTGGGCTATCATGGGCTTCCCGGTGGCCCTGACAATTGCTTTCCCGTTGAAAAGTTCGCAGACCTCACCGGACGTTGAGGACATCAGTTCAATCTCGGCCAGGGCTCTGTTTTCCCTGGCTCTTCCGATAAAAGATCTGGCGATCCGGGGTCCTGACACTCGGATTGCACCGGTGATCATGGCGAGGATGCCGAGCGGCACCATTGCGAAAACCAGATGATCGATCCACGTCAAACTCTCGCTGGCAAACTGGGTCGCGAATTGCTCTCCGAAGAGGGCAAGAATGCTATTTACAACGGTCAATACACAGGCGTCGGAGGAGTTGACGTAGTCGGCTTACGGAATGATATCTGAAAAGATATCCAAGGCAAACTCGGCCTCGCCATCTCCGCGACTTTTCTCTCCATGAGCCCCTTCATCGGTGCCATTCTGTTGTTGGGCGGTAACGACGACGGCGAGAAAGGGAATTAGGATTGCAAGGCCAAGAACCTTCTGCAGCGCCCCCGCAGACGACATCTTTCTGCTGGGTCATGGACCTGACGCGATGCGAAATTCAAAGAGACAAATCTCCGACTTGATTTCTCTCGACAAATTTTTCTAGACAAACGGAATTAAACAAATCCCGGGCGACAACAACAACGAAAACATCAAGCCATCGGATGGGATAGACGGCAGCGGCTAGGGTCGCGTGGACTGCATGCTGCAGGCGCGTTCCTGATCCTTCAGGTCCTGCCCAGACTCCATGCTCTCTGCCTATTCCAGAGGACGTTGGAGACGACAGAGCAATTTGGGGGCCAAATTTCCAGCCCTTTTGACGGTTTGCATTTGCACAAGAACCGTGCTTCGCTTTTCAGGAATATTATTGGGTAACGAAGCTCCAGGATTGCGTGAAGCTGGTCTGGATAACTAGGGGAGATTTCCAGCTGGCCATGGCGTCCGTTCGCTTGCTCTAGCTGGAGACCAGCCTTCACATTCCAACGATCCTTGAATCCCGCTGGATGAATGGAGGAAGACGTATCAGACGATGTTGGACGTCTCGATGAACCCAAGATGCTCGAACTAGGTTGTTCGAACTATGCTTGCTCTGTTTATGCCTTGAGAACCAGATTCACCGCACGAAACCTATTCAATTCGAGATCGTTACTCGGGGACTAAGACTGGGAAAGATGAGGCAAAAATATGAAAATCATGTACACATTGAAAGCACTAAAGGTCGGACTTTAACAAGGACAGGACTCTGGGATGCCAGGCTCACCAGTGTACGGTGCAGTCGCCGCTTCCTTTGAATGTCAATGACGCAATGGCAGTTCTGATTACGTCCTGATCACAGTATGTGCGGCAGAGCATTTCGGTTGTCCCCTTTGGCTTGCTGTCGAACATTGGATTGACATTAAAACAAACTCGAGCTGACTTTGTTGTGGTTTGGGTGTTTACGTGAGCGCTATCCGTCACGATTGGCTTTGTGCGCCGCGGCCGCTCGCAGCACGCGATGCACGGCGGGCATCAGTGACGTCATTACCTTCCCCGAACCCCAACGTGTTTCTGACCGGAAAGACCCCGCGCTCAACAAGGAACATCACAGAGCGATCTAAAAAAATTTCTAGACACACAAGTCCCGACAGTTGCGCATCATGGGCCGACAAGAGAAAATCGCACGTTCTGTTGTCCGCGCTATCACAAGCTCGAACGGCTTGGACCACCGACCACGGAATCCCTTGGCGTGGATCCTGGCTTGCTTTTCTCTCTTTTTCTCCTTTTATCAGCTTGCTCTTAGGAAGATTCGCCCAGCCGACTTTGCCAACCTGCGGCGGAACCACTGGGCTCTCAGCGACGACGAATACACAGGATCATTCCAACAACCTGGCGATGATGTGAACCAGGGGCAGGCCCTGAAGGCCATAGGTGACATGGGCTTCTCCGGTTCTGTGAGCGGATACACATGCCTTGCAATAATGCTATATCCTTACTGACCAATCTACCACAGACGTTCTACTCTACCGCGGACCAGAAATACCTCGTCAAGTCGGTTCCTCGCCATTCTGAGCACTCCTTCTTCCGGGAAGACCTCCTCACTCCATACGTCCAGTACATGGCCACACATCCGAGATCGCTCCTCGTTCGTATCTGCGACTTTTTGGGATCATCCCGAGGATCGCTGGGGCGTATTCTCAGACTTGCCCCCTCGCACCACATTGTCATGGAGAACATCATGTACGGTCGCCAGCTGGCAAAGGAACGGGGAGAGGCCGATTGGGAGGACTGGGATCTGAAGCCCACGTCGTACTTTTATCCGGAGAGGGATATTGCGGACGGTGCACTTACAAGCGAAGCGACCAAAAGCCAACTCGCCGACGAGTTCCATGACAAGATCATCCTCACTCGTGAACAAGCCGACAGCTTCTTTGCCAGTTTGGAGGACGATACCAGGCTACTGGCCGAGCACAACGCAGTGGACTATTCGCTATTTCTTGTCCGTATAAAGACTCCTGGCCGGAATTCGGATCCTGGCTCTTTGGAGATGGTTCCAACAGCTCCTCCGTCAGTGCCGCCTTCACCCCCTTCTTGGCGGACCGGCATAGCATCGGCGGATGGGAAGTATATCTTCCGCGGTGCCATTCTAGACTTTTTCTGGGCCAAGCACAAGATTCAACCACGTCTCATGACATTGCTCATCACGCTCTGGAACCTCCTTATCAGCAAGCATGGCCACATGAGCATCACTACCACACCTGAGGAATATCGCCAGAGGTTTATGAAGATGTGTAGGGGGATTGTCAAGGTCAGGGATGATGAGGAGGCGCAATGATACAGTTCATGTTGAATTATACCCTAATTTGTCCTTTCCCAGCGTGGGCCAGGAGAGTCAGAGCTCGATTCCCGGTACCCGAATAATACCAATTTTTTTCTTCTTTCTTTTCCCTTTCTTCCTGTTTCATTTTCTGGCATGTCTTTTTTCTCTCATGTCGCTTTTCTTCGCAACTTTTACATGTCCATCACAGCCATGTGAATCTCTCCCGCCACGGTTCTGGACCTGCAGTCCTGGAGCTAATAACCCTTCCATCACGTTTATCGAAGCTTCACCCCTTCTCCCGTCCTTCAAGCGACGAGATCCTGCTCAATGTTGTCCCCCGTGCTCCCGCAGGACATTCTCCGAGCCGCGTTAGAGAACCAAGTCAGTCGGTCATAGGAAGGAACCAGAACATCTCGCACCAAGGATCCGATTGCTATGCCGCCAGAGCAACCAGCCAATGTGCATTAGGTCTCGAATACTCAATGCGGTCATCATGCTCCTCTTCGTATCATCACTAGATGTTGGTGATGGCAGCAGCATTTTGTGATCTGATCACTACCAAGCAAACTAGCCGACATTTTTGTTCAGTCCTTTTTGAATCCTGCGACGTTTTCGCAGATCGCTATAGGTTCCTTTTCGCCAGGCCAAGCAACATCACTTGTGTTTTTGCGAGAAATCTCGCACTTTCCCAAACAGTAGGAATTAGTTTCAATCCCATCCATAAAAGGTTTTTTTCCCTTGACAAAAAGTCAAAGTGAGCTATCATGTGTGTGTCCGTGTATGTGGTCGGGCCTTCGCTTGGTGTGTCTCCACGAGGTAGCTAGTTCTACTCCGAAGAACAAGACCGAGAGCGAGCGAGCGCGCCGGCCAGTAACCTCGGGAATGCATGCGTGCATGGATGCATCCCCCCC
>Ga0247760_1002942_pt1 | contig 11882 bp, 8 predicted proteins | sample UWRJL171409R4_FD_179936 | JGI IMG/M metagenome (GOLD analysis project Ga0247760, IMG submission 179936) | Plant litter microbial communities from Arlington Agricultural Research Station in Wisconsin, United States - UWRJ-L171-409R-4 | ecosystem: Environmental > Terrestrial > Plant litter >...
CTCACATTCCAGAGAAGAGGTTTGACATTGTCGAGGTGCAGAGGCACAGTCGCCGAGAGCGGAGATCGCCGAGACGATTTCAAAAGGGGGTGGGAAGAGTCAGAGGACTTGCCCCTCCTCGGAGAAAAAGGGATCCCAAAATACGGTGTGGGCTTTTTCTGCCAATCGTGTGAGAATTGCAGTAACTCGCCTAGTCCATGCTGTTTGTGTCAGAATGGCTAAGTCGCCATTGTGAATCCCTGAGCGCCTGGGATGGGAAGGAGGGGCATGGATGAAGCCCCGCCAACCTCACCAGCCAGCTCGTGCGCCACAGGCGTGCTGTCTTATCGTTTATCAGGCGCTAACTCGAGCTGTGGCGCGCGCGCGTTGAAGCGCTGGTCACGGCGCCACACCTGTTTCTGGGTCGTGATTTCATTGAACAGAGTACTCCGTAATGACGGCTTTCTTTTGACCATTGCAATTGCAAGCCGTCCATTATAAGCGTCTTGCCGTCTCCTCCGACAGTACCGAATCTTCTTTTCACCTCCAACCTTTAGTGCAACCCATCGGCAGTGAGCCTCTAGCAACCAACTATCGAAATGTCAGACTCCGAAGACCCGATTGAAAACGTTGACGATCTTGGCGATGATCTTTTTGGAGATGATGATGCTGGCGATGCCCTCTCCGAGGCTGAGAACGCCCTGAGTGACCGGGAACTCGCCTCAGACAAAGGCGGCGATGACAGAGATCACCGGGGCGCCAGGGCCTCTAGCGAGCAAGAGGCCGAATTTCGTGAGAAGCTCATAGCCGAGGTGCCCATCTACCGCCATCGCATTCCACGATCCTGCGATGGAAGTGTAGGTTACCGCTTTCAGGCCTTTTCAGGATGCTACACCTTGCTAATACCTCGCAGCTACATTCACTCCGTGTGCCCAAGTTCATCAAGCTCAACCCGATCGAGTACAAGGCCGACTCATGGCAGCCCAGCAAATGGGATCTCAAAAACGCGAATTCAGAGGCGCCCGTTCCCGTAATTCTCTCCCGGCGCGACCCCAAGACCGGAAAGCTACAGAGCAATACAAACATTCACAAGTGGAGCGATGGCTCAGTCACTCTGGCCATTGGCGACGAGCACTACGAAATTCAGTCCAAGCCGCTCGTCGGCCCTGACACCAAGCCCTATTCAGAGGTTCAAGACGCGCATTACTACGCCGCAGCCGCCCACCTGACGACGAACTCGCTACTAATTGTGGGACATTTTACGGAACAGTACACCGTGAAACCCAACAAGGAGGTCCAGGACCACGCGCTCGAGCGGCTCAAAGCAACGCTGGCCGAGTCTAAGAAGGAGAAAACAGACATGGTTCTCCTCACAACAGAGGATCCCGAGATGCAGAAAAAGCAGGCGGAGAAGGCCGAAAGGGAGCTGATGAAGCTCCAGCGAAAGCGAGAAAATGCTGCTGCCCGGGCCGATGGAATGGGCCGGTACAAGGGGGGGGCCCTATCAATTGGTGAGCTCGAAGGCCGGCGCGCTGGAGCGGGCGGCCGGAAGCGTGGAGCCCCAGGCGGACCCAAGGCCAAGCGTCGTCGCCCGGAATATGATTCCGACGACGATCTACCCAGCGGCGCACGTCGGACAGACAATTACGATATGGAGGACGGCTTCCTCGTTGACAGTGACGAGGAGAGCGAAGTTGTGGAGGAGGATGATGAAGAAGAAATTCTCGACGATGACGAAGAGGAGACGGCCCCGCGAGTCAAGCGTCGCCGAACTGCAGATGAGGATGAAGGAGACAAAGACGCCGAGGGCGATCTGGATGACGATACTCCCCAGGCCGCCGAGTCATCGAACCGACGCAGACGGCACATTATTGACGATGACGATGAGGAAGAGTAAACTGCGTCTTCGTCGCGGATATTAAAGCTGTCATAAATATGTCGGGGCCTGTTTAAAGTTGGCGCTTAGGGTATGGGATTGGCATGTTGGCGTTGATGGAGCGACCAGGGTCATAACAAGATTTCTAGGGCCATTGTCACTTGTTATCACTTGGTGTGTGCGTTGAATGGTGGTTAGGATCATGCTCGATACCAGCCTTAGTAGTAGTTTGGTGAACTCGGGGTTGCTGTTCTGTAGTCCCCCTGTGTCCCTGGATATGCGCCGACCGGTGTTGCATGGGCGAGTGTCTCCTCATCAGAGCTGGGATACGCCCCAGCCTCGTCCGACCTGTCTGGGGGCGCACGCATGGCCTCTAGGGTGGTCGCGTCGAGCAATGGCGGTTGAAAGGGTTTGAGAGTGTGGATCTCGCGCCCCGATGGCATCTGCGCCAGCAATGGGCCAGTGGGAGGAACGACCTGCGTGAGCATCTACAGAACTAAATGTTAGGTGTCCATCGCCTCGAAGATTCGATAATCACTTCTCACCGTGTCATTCTGCTTGGCCCACTTCGTTTCGAGCATCTCAATCACTCTAGTCTCCTCAAGCCTCCCAGCATCAGCACCCCAGTTCCCCCCCTTTTCTACCTTGCGGTCTTCCCTCTTCTCTGCCCACTCCTTCTTAAATCTGCCAAAGCCCCCCGTTTTCTTCGACTCTTTCCGCTCCACACCAAGCTCCTGCAAGCCAGCTTGTAGCCAGGCGATGGCCGTCCCCGTCTGGCCACCGAGCTCCGAATCGATGCCGAAGAACCGACAAGCCTTCGCCCTGCTCGTCCGCCGTAGGTCTTCTAGATAGCGCACAAACCCCTCGCTGATCCTGCCACCGGCGGACCTCCCCGCGCACAGCGAGTGCGCTTGTGTAGCGTGCTCGCTTGCTGCCAGACACAGCCGCGCAAACAGATGGGCTCGTACCTTGGGCATGTCGGGCGCCTTGTACATCCACTCGGTATCGTTGGCGTTGCGGTCCTGTGCGACAACAGCTGGGTAGGGGTCGTCCTTTAGTACAGCCAGTAGGGTCGCCTCAGCTAGCGCGAGCGACGCCTGCGCACGCACGGCGGCTGGGGAGATGTCAGCGCAGGGGGGGCTTGTTACGAGCCCTTCGGCGCGCGAGCTTAGGTAGTCGTAGATACCGGCAGCGTCGAGTAGGCTGCGCGTTGCGGCGGCTACGGCTGTCTGGCGATGTTGGGTGCCAACGGGGGCGGTGGATGTTACGTACAGAGGATGAAGGGCAGCACGTGCCTGGAGCGCGTATGCGCTGGCGAGGGTTGAGAGAGTGAAGAAGACTTCATACTCCAAAGACTGGATCTTGACCCGCGGCAACTCCTTCCCAGGGATAGGGCTGTCTGAGATGGTGGGCCGCCATTCAATGGCTGGGGCGGTCTTAAGGATGACATTGACCTCGTCGCCGTGGATGGCCTTGTGACTGAGGCCAGCGTCGACGGCGAAGAGGTAAGGAAGGTATCCATTGATGCCAGACACGACTGAGGATAGACTGGAGGGTTGAGAGGACGGAGGGAGCCGCTTGTGTTTTTTGAGTGTCTCCCTAACAACGCCACGGTGGGTGCTGGCGTTGAGGGGTAGCGAGGGGTGTGATTCGCAGCTGAAGCTGGATGAGAATGAAAAGGACGACGTTGTCGGAAGAACGAATGGATAAGGCATGGTGTAGCCTGGCCTAGCGCTCTAGGGATCACAAATCCTCTTTTTATACACGAAGAGTATTGTTTTGTACCTGCTCTACGACAAGGGAGGGAATGTTTGGCTGAGGTGGGGGATGGTATTGAGGGTGACATCACACACTCGCCAGCTGATGCCGGCCCGTAGTCGCAGTGGGTCCAGCAGCGGGCGCTGCAGTGAAGCCAATTGAAACCGTACCCCTGTCCGTCGCGCCTCAGCTCCAAAGCTCACCACAGCTCGTTCGACAGAGCTCACGCCAGATTGCAATAGTCGGTGTCAGGCCCGCAATCGATGCGGCCTCTCCCCCGATATCTACCGAGAATCCGGTGACAATGGCCGCGCCTTCACCATCACCACACAAGCCACGGCGGAAGCCTAAGCGCATCGTCAATGGCGCGAGTGTCCTATCCACAAATGAGCCTGGCACCCACTTGCGAACCCCGTCCTTCCCGCTTGCTGGCTTTCTGTGGCCGGCTCGGGGCGTAGCCTCAGAATGGGAACTTTTACCATTGATTCTCATGGTCACAGGTCTATTCAGATGGGCTGCTGGACTCTGGGGCTACTCTGGTTTGTTCTGCGTTCTCCCTTGAAATGTATCACCGTCACAACCGCTAATGTCCTGTACAGGCTTCGAGAAACCGCCAATGTTCGGCGACTACGAGGCGCAGAGGCATTGGATGGAGGTGACGACTCAAATACCAATCTCCCAATGGTATTTCCACGATCTTCAATGGTGGGGTCTCGACTACCCTCCCCTCACGGCCTATCACAGCTGGTTGTGCGGCAAGATCGGAGATCTCATTGATCCCTCGTGGTTCGCTCTCTACACCTCCCGCGGCTCCCACGACTCGTCGTTAAAGATATTTATGAGGGCGACGGTACTCGTATCTGAGTACCTTATCTATGTTCCTGCGGTTGTGGTTTTCGTCCGCCGGTTCAGCAGGCTGAGTGGCGTGGCGACATGGACCTCGTCTGTGGCTCTTGTGGCCATCCTGATGCAGCCTGCTACCATCCTCGTCGACCACGTACACTTTCAGTACAACACAGTCATGCTTGGTTTCGTCACTGCCAGCATGTCGAGTATGCTCGCTGGTCGTTATTTGTGGTCGGCCATCTTCTTTGTCGCGGCCCTCGGATTTAAGCAGATGGCTCTATATTACGCCTTTTCGATCTTCGCATATATGCTCGGGAATTGTTTGTTCCCAAAGACCAACTTCCCGCGGTTCTTTGGAATTGCGGCTGTCACGACAGTCTCGTTTGCGATTTTGGTACTCCCAATCATTGTTGGGACTGTCTACGACGTCAGACGTGGCATCGATCCCCGACCCGATCTTGATGGACCCCGACCTCCTCTGCCGATCTTCCAGGGTCTCGCTGAGTACTTAGATACCGAGGCGTTCTACTACCCCGTTGTCGAACAACTGATTCAGATGGTTCATCGCATATTCCCGTTCGCTCGCGGCCTCTTTGAGGATAAGGTAGCCAACTTCTGGTGCGCCCTAAACGTGGTTATTAAACTGAGGAAGTATCCGTCTGAGTTGCTTCAGCGCGGAGCCCTTGTTGCGACGCTAGCATCTATCATTCCCCCAAACCTCGTTCTGTTCTTCAGGCCCAGAAAGCCACTGCTGCCTTTGGCTCTTGCAACAACAGCTTGGGGCTTCTTTTTGTTCAGTTACCAGGTACATGAGAAGAGTGTGCTTCTTCCACTCATGCCGATGACGCTGCTCTTGGCGGGCAACCAGGGGTTGACGAAAAATATTCGTGCCTGGGTTGGGTTTGCCAACATCCTCGGCTGCTGGACCATGTTCCCGCTTCTGCAGAGGGTAGACCTTCGGGTTCCCTATACTGTACTCACCCTACTCTGGGTCTATCTTCTCGGGCTTCCTCCTACATCTCTGGGCGCTTATTTCGAGGAGGGATCAAGCCTCCTCGGCCAATGGCTCACCTTCTTCGTCCACATCTTCTTCTACATGTCGATGGGACTCTGGCATGTATTAGAAGCTACCCTACAGCCACCCTCGGATAAGCCGGATCTGTGGATTGTCATCAACGTCGGGATAGGAGCGGCTGGTTTCTCACTCTGTTATCTGTGGTGTCTATGGAGGCTGGTGGTGGAAAGTGACATTCTTCCACGGTCATGGGTAGGGAAGGAAACCAAAGCAAAAACACAGTAGCGCATGGGTTGGCGTTTGGAATAGCGACTGGGGAAAGGAAAAGAAAGAAAACTGTGAAATAGAGATATACCCAGTGAACAAAGATTTCGCGGTCATTTAAGCATTTGATTGAGTGTGTGAGTTGGGTTGACATGGCATGTCTTGATGTGTGCATTTCCGCGTGTCTGTTGAACTGATGATAGATAACGTCCCGAGAGTTGAAACGAAATTCTAAGCAGCGCATGTTTGTGTGTAAAAGCCCCCTTGCGATGTCTACAGAATATGGACTATTCTCCGAGCGTCAAAGCGCAGAGCAAAGTGAGCTGTTGACCTGCACTTCCATCCGGTCTTCATTGGAACCCAATAATTCTGATATGTATGGAGTACGACGACAAATCCTAGAGCCGCATGGGATCAAATCTTGACTGCCGATTTTCTATCCTAGACATTTGGACGGAACATGTCACGTTTGGCCCGATTGCTGCGTGGTGTGACCTACAAGTGGTGTAGTCTAGTAGATATGCTCGGTGGCAAAAGTAATCTTGTGCTAGGGCAGTGGGTAGATCTGTAGTGTAGTATTCTCCGGACGGCTGAACCCGTCTGTCGTTGATTGTCTTGGGCAAGGCGACATTAAGTTTTGACCCGTTCAATGGGCATGTATGGGAAACAACACCTTTAATGAACGGAATGGCCTCAGCTCCGTTTTTCGAAATCAGGAAAATATCTGCCGAAGCCGAGATGGGATGACCCAAGAATTGGACACACGACGACACCACCACCGACGCAGGTTCAAGGAGCAAGATGAAGCGAGATCCAAAGACTGGCGGATATTATTACACTAAAAGCAGAAACTTGTTATCTGGTGGACTGCGAACGGTGGCGGTTGCTAAGCACACCCATACAATTACCCTTGTCGTATGTGTGTGGGTACCACTCGGGGAGATGGTGGGATGCTGAGGTGGTGAGTGGAGCGCATCCCCTACTAAAATGGGAAGTTGAGTGCAGATGGCTTCCAAGAACACCTCGTGTACTTCACTACCGACGCGAACGGACACATGATGCACGCACGTCACCACGCACATGTTGCCTGTATGCGACCATGAACCAGGGCCAATCTAGGCAATGGTTTAGGGGCCTAGGACTGATTTTGAGTGGTGATGAATGTGCTGCCGGAGGTTTGACAAGGACGGCTGATGCCCAGGTGAGCATGCACGATGAAGGTTGATGGGTTTGGGTTGGTATTTACCCCTTCATTCTCAAGGCGCAATGGGATTGATAATCGCTCATTTCGAGGCGGAATCTAGATCCGGAATCTAGCGTTGGTGGAGTGGCCGCGACCACCATCAGCCGGGCCTCGAGGAGGGGGAGAGGCACCTTTCGCCTCCCGTCTGTTGATGGCCCAGAACTCTGCCTCGATGGTGCAGTCCAACGCATGCGCCAAACTTGATTTACGGCGCTTGTCCACCCAGCCTGACGTCCCAACCGTTCTCCATTAATAACATCACTGCCAACTGATAGTTGTTCGTGTGCCGTGCTCGTTGGACATGTTGTCGCATTCGTTGTGGTCCTCGGGGAAGTTTGCTGTGGATTTGTTTTGCGTGGCTCCATTCCAACGGCCCCGTCCGTTTGGGTGAAGGCGGGTCTGTGCTCACTTCAGGGCCCAGACCCCCCAATGACCGACATTGTGGGGAAAAGAGGCACTTTTCCGCGAATGGCGGGTGCCGTCTAAGTCATGCTCATCCTTCCCTTCACTAAACTCCAGGCCTAGACCGACCAGATGCCGATCTACAAAAATTGAAAGCCACCTAAAAACGGTGGAATGTCATGAGTGGCGGTGAGTTTGGAATCTTTTCCACGAGATGACGCGGGCTGCCCACAGCAAGAAGGGTAGTTCATGCCGGCTTCCATTTTACCCAGCGTGCCGAAGAATGGACATCTCTTCGGGCCATTTTGATGGACTTTGGGTCCAGCAACAGGGCTGACGGCGGCTCCAGAGCAAGGAGCCAAAAGTCCTTGGCGGCCCAGAGCAATCAATCCCCACTCAAATGCCCTTGGCCGGCCTCTCAGCCGGCGCGTCGTGACTGGCCGGCCCAGGATGAGGATCATGCACGGACTCAATGCCATCCCGCTGTTTAGGGAAGGCTTCGCGGTACCTATGCTATCCCCTTTTTGAAAGCCCGACCCGGACGCAGTACACAGTGTAATATGATTAAATGTCAATCAATGGCAGGTGCTGGTGCTGACGGACAGAGACTTTAGGAGGGGCAACGTCTCCGTCATCAGGCGGCCGTACCTTCCATCTGCCAGGTTCTCTGCTTTTGGGGGAAAGAGCAAGTCGCGGGGGCGGAATGCAGAGGTCAAGACGTTCTAATTTTCCCAGGTCAGCCCGCCTCCACGGGTCACATCACCCAGGCGAGAAGAGGCGGGCAATGAGAGACCAGAACTATCCCGCGAGGGGAGGGGGGGTGTTCAATCATATATGCCGTCCATATTGCAGGCAGCGTAAACACCCACTGGCAGATGGGGCCGCCTTATCGCCCAATTCCCTCCAGGGCTGCTTTCGATCTAGTCGCGACCGTCGATGAGGATTCCCTACCTCGAGCTCCCAAACAAAGAAATACGCACCCTCTATCCGGCGTGAACAGGGTGCCTCCGGCCTAGCCAGTACTTTTCCTTTTCTGCGGGAACCGACACCTCGTGGTGGTGTCGGTGGTGCCGTTTCTTTTGACCACAAAACTGTCCACCAGCCCCCGTCTATCACAGGCATGGGGCAGCCAAGCGGTGGGCTTTGTCTGGTGTGCCGCCCCGGTCATCACACGCCATGCGTTGTTCAAGTATTAATCACTAGGTGACAGCACCGGTCTTGTAGCCCGTTTCCCCTCTCTCGCCGTATCAGTCTGCATCTCTGCCGAGCCGGTTCCCCAAGTGAGCGGTATATGCAACGCAGCTCAGCCCCCCCGGGCATCTCGCCAAAGAATTCCCAGCAATATCCCCGTGGCCCTTGCTTCCCTACCCCCCATTCACTTCCCGGCCGCCACCGCGGGCGTTGCCCAACCGGGGATCTAGCATACCTACTCAGCCAGTGACCCGCAGCTATTTGCGGCTGTCAGCACCGCAGGCCCGGCCAGAGAGATTGCCTTATTAGACGGTGGTCCCAGCTGCCCACCCACTCGCTGGCCCCTTTGGGTTGCTTTCCTCTTTTCCCCTCATCTGGCTCAATTGCTGCGGCAAGCAACGCGGCAGCAATGTTGGCATCATACCTCCTAAGCGCCGTCGCCCTGGCCATGGGCACAAATGCTCAGACGACCACGACGACAGGTGCCTCGAGCGCTACATCGGCTTCGTCTGCACCCAGTTCGACGTCGAGCGGCACCATCATCGACATCTCAGTCGGAGCAGTGAGTCTTGTCCATCGTGTTCCGCTTGCTGATGGCACCCACTCACATAAAAGTAGGAACTCCACAAGTTCGTTCCCGATCAAGTCAAAGCCAATGTTGGCGACATCATCCGTATGCGGTCCCCCCACACTGGCTTTATTCTATGACGAGACTAACATAGCCAAGGCTTCGGTTTCTACCCAGGTGGTCACCGGGTTGCTCGTGCCGAGTATAAACAGCCATGTATCCCTTACGAATATACAGGGGCCAACAAGCGCGGCTTCTGGAGCGGCGTTTTCTCGCCGCAGGTTATCACTGTCCCCCCCCCCTATTATGAGGTTAGGGTCAACGACACGAATCCCATCTTCTTCTACTGCGGCGCGCCGGGGTCATGCATTCAGTATGGCATGGTAGGTGTGATTAATCCGACCGAGGAGATGAACCTGGTGACCCAGAAAGCCTTTGCCGCCAACTCGAGTATCCAACTTGTGCCTGGCGAGCCATTTCCCTCGGAGACCCTCAGCCCAACCGCGACACCGACCGGGACACTAGCACCAGGGTCGGGACAAAACAACACGCCCAACCCTCAAGCAACCTCGGATAGCGGTTCTGGTCTAGGAGCTGGCGCCATTGCTGGTATTGCCATTGGCGCGGCAGCTGTGTTACTGATTGCTGCTGCTCTTATCTACTGGTGCGGCCGGCGAGGCGGATTCGAGACGGCCTACCGCAAGAGCATGTATCCCAGCCTGCCACCGCCTGGCGGCATGGCTGAAACCAGGCATCTTGACCCCAAAAGCCCGAGCCAGCAAACCACATCGACTTTCCCGCCGATGGATCGTGACCCATACCGGGCCTCAGCCCAGAGCGGACAGGGAGCATTTCATGGAACCCCGCCGCCACCCATGAGTCCAGGGATGACGGGGTATAACTCTTACCAGCCTACAATCCCCAGCAGCAACTACTCGGCTGTCGATGGCCATTCCAACCATGTGCCAATCCACGCTTTCCAGTAAGTCGCCGGAGATTCCCGGGTTTAGTATTTACTGACAAGAAACAGTGCCGGACAAGCTTCTCCTCAACTATCACATACAGCACAGTTCCAGCCACCAATTGAGCTGCCGACAGCCGACAGTCCCGCCCCAGGCCGATCTCCGCCCCCCCAGTACCCAAAGATCGAGAGGAGTGACTCGCAAACGACGGGCAATAGTTTCTTCCGGCCCTCCAAGCCCACATCATGACCGGCAGCCCGCAGCGCTTATACCCCCGATACCTAGTGTAAAGTAATATGAAGTCGGCAGCGAAGGAGACGCGGCGGTTGGTAATCATGGCATGGAGTTCTAGGAGTTTGTTTTCTTTGTTGTATCATCCGTTCTCTATAAAGAAAGACTGGCATTGCAGTCTGCTTGAAGGCCATTGGGTTAAAAACGTGTTGGATACAAGGGGGCGATACAGGCCCTGATACAAGGTGCTTGCACATTGCTTTTACTACTAGTTACTACTGTAAACACCGAAAGCGAGGGAGATTCAGGTTCTACTGATCTCAATGCTAGGATTTGTTTCAATTGTCCGCAGGAGCAAGATGGCCACGCGACACGAATTCTGCTTGGCAGCCTTCTCGGTTGATAGTGCTGCTATTTTAGGATGTACCGAACTGATTAGGCCCTCACCGGTTAGCAGCTCACCAAGATGCAGACAGCGAGCAACGGGAACAGTTGTAATGAATTTTGCCGGTCCTTGGGAAAGGCTCTCTTCTGCCGGTTCTGGCCGGACAGAATAGCGGTACGTATGTTGGAGCACAAGAAAAATCGCCCAGCTTCTGCAGATAGAAACACTGTGTTTCACTGCATACGTAGAATGCTGAGCAGCCCAACCCACCTGAGCGTCGAAAGCCCGTTGATGGATCTTCCCCGCGGTAGACGGGAGTACCTACACTACAATCCAAACTATGAAAGATTGTTAGCGTGGGGTCAAGCCAAATTATTTAGATCCTGATTTTAAAATTCGAGACTTTAAAATTCTCCTTGAGACCTTAAGTTTTCCTAAGTTATCGAGAGACCCTTGATAATACCTAGGGAAAATAAGTTTTGCCCCCGGGATATTCGTACCTATCGGCCGTCTTCCGACAGCTGCCAAGCCAAAATGGCTGGCGCGAACAACCTTTCCGCGGCTCGACTGTATCGATAAAGAACTTGGAACAAAGGCGGTCAGTGGCTCCCCGCGTTTCTTCGAAAAAATTCTGCCATGTGGGCATCGCAAAGAAACCTGGTCGTCAATAAAAAAGAATATTACATGTTGGAAGCTGCCCTTTGAAGTCACACGCCTTTCCCGCTATCCAAAGCAGTCAGCCGTTGCTCGTGCACAATGCCGCGCAGGGAACCCAGTGAGGAGGAGATTGAAAGGCGCAAGGTGAGTACTCCTATCTTTTTACCGGCTTGCTTTGGTGGCCGGCTCGGGACCGAGTTTTGCTCGTCATCCGCGGTGGGATTTCGGATCGCTGATTGAACTTGGCCCCATTGCTCTAGATCGTCGGTATCAATCTTGAGACAGTCACCGATGTCACTTCCACCGACTTCCCAGGCCATTATCCCGGCGAGGACCATATGTGGGACATCAACAAGTTCCGCGATGGCCTTCGTGTCGAATTTCACCAGAACGAGCCTCTCCTCGCTTCCTTTTCAATGATAGGCATCGACGCCTCTATTGCCAATGCCTTTCGCCGTATCATGATTGCTGATGTTCCTACCCTGGCTGTCGAGACTGTATTCAT
>Ga0247760_1002943_pt1 | contig 11878 bp, 9 predicted proteins | sample UWRJL171409R4_FD_179936 | JGI IMG/M metagenome (GOLD analysis project Ga0247760, IMG submission 179936) | Plant litter microbial communities from Arlington Agricultural Research Station in Wisconsin, United States - UWRJ-L171-409R-4 | ecosystem: Environmental > Terrestrial > Plant litter >...
CAACACCGAGAGCAAGATGGTTGATCTTGGGTCACTGTTGAGGATTGTGGCATTGTTGCTTTCTGTTGAAACTCATGAAGAGGAAAGCTCAGAGCTGTTTGTCATTGAACCTAGAATAGTGTAGTAACTGTGGTGGGAAAATGGACCTGAGCACTGGCTGCACTAGAGACAGCAGCCCAGACCGCCAGTGCTTAGCGCCAAACTGCGGGGGGGGGGCTGGCAAGCGCAGGCCGCCGAGCGCGTGGTCAGTTGAGGCTCCCACTCTTCCCTTCCTGACTAGGGGCCGGAACAAGACCACCTGCAACCCGAACCCAACCCTTTTCGGTCATCACCAACGACGTCAGCGTCCGCGGCGCCATCTGGGCATCGAACCCAAACAACGAAGACCGACGAGGACAGAGCCGGCAATAGCAACAATGGAAACACTCAGGGGTATATTCGCCAAGCCGGACCCTGACGCCCAGGTACTTTGTCTCAACCTTGCGAACCAGAACCCCCGCAGGCAGGCAGCCAAGTCTAACTCGCGATACCCCCCTATGACAGGTCCGAAAATGCAGGACGGTCATCCGCTCCAACATCCGCAAGCTCGATCGCGACATCGCGTCGGCCAAGCAAGCCGAAATGAAATCTAAGAACCTTATCCTGGCTGCCAACAGCCGTGGGCAGCGCAACCCGTCGCAGCAGAAGCAGGCGGCAAAGGAGGTCCGCACCTTCGCGCGCGAGCTCGTGCGCAGCCGCAAGAACACGGAGCGGCTCATCACGTCTAAGGCACAGCTCAACAGCGTGCAGATGCAGGTCAACGAGGCGTTTGCGCTGCGCAAGATCGAGGGCAGCATCAAGGCCAGCGTGGGTGTCATGAAGGACGTCAACGCGCTTATCCGGATGCCGCAGCTGGCGCAGACAATGCAGGAGCTGAGCCGTGAGCTAATGAAGGCGGGGATTATTGAGGAGATGGTTGGCGACATGTTACCCGATGATGATCTGCTTGAGGACGAGGAGGAGGCCGAGTCGGAGGTCGACAAGGTGCTGGGCGAGATCTTGAAGGACAAGATGGAGAAGACCGGCGCCATGCCCAGTGTTCCGCTTCCGGCCCAGCAGCAGCAGACACCTGCACAGCTGGAGGAAGAGGAAGAGGAGGATACCGAGGCTATGATGGACCAGATGCGGAACCGGTTGGAGGCCCTGAGGAGTTGAACGTCGGTGCTGGTTGCTGGGTGTCGTTTGTCATGTTGCATTGGTAGGATAAGAAGCGGATTGCTTTGAACGGATAGGCAGGCCAGGGCATGGCGGCGTTGGGGCGTTCTGATTATCATTCATCCCGGAGGCGAGTTCCTGCTGTCCCACATCGAGCAGAATGCGCTTTCGCGCTCATGATATACACGGGTTGGTCCTGGATCTTGGGATCTTGGTGCTCCATTTTAGACGTTGTCTCTCAGCAACTACACAGGCATTTCACTAATCACGATACCTCGAATCATGTATCTAGAATTTCTTTCCGGGCCCCATGTTACATGTGTCCTTCAATACCCCGGATAGTCCTTTCCCTGCGACCTCCCAATGACCGGGCACATGGGTTCTTTTGACCGACCAGCCTTCCTAAGGTTGCATGAACAGGACAGACATACTTTTCGTATTATTGGCATGGTGTTTCGCCGTCCCCGATACATCCACTTTCAACATCCTCCATTCAGCTCGATCCGGCAGTATTGCTCGCCCTGGAAGGTCTGTCGGGATGTTCAACTGAAGAGCTTTCGCTTGGATATAGGACCCTGGAGTCTGTTACGATTCATTGGAAGGTGGCAGTCGGAGAATTAGAACCGACAGCGAGAGCGCTCTCGTTCTGCGCCTACGTCTCAGATCAACCCCCCAGAGTCGGACTCTAAGTCGCTGTGAAAGGTTCTGGTCTACACACTGGCTGTCCTTCAGGGCGCTGTTACACTGACTGAACTCTCCCTGGGAGATGTCATGGTGATAACAGAGTGTTGTGGAGCTTTTCCATCATATTTATTCGACCCCTTTGCGATATACCCCCAGTTTCACCGAATTCTACCAGGGGCACTTGTGAGAATGAAGAGAGGCGTGTCATGCCCGCCCTCTCGCGACATTGGGGGCATAGGCAGGCATCAACGATCCGTCCCTTGTTCTGGGGATCGACGTCTCTTTGTGGAGGAGCTTGCCGGGGATGGACAAAGCTGGCATTACATCACACCACTTCCAGTCACCATTCATAAAGGTACGTTCTCCCCTGATTCGGGAGTTGTGGCTCAGTGAAAAGTCTGCAGCCTTTTCCGAGTATTATCTCGAGCTCTATTTAGCCACCAAGCTCATTATACCTATTGCCCAGCTACGATATCAACGCTCAGCAAAACCATGCTCCGACCAACCTCCCCCCAGAGGGCAAAAACCAAGGGATATAACCCCTTTTTAATGGGGACATGCGCCAGCCGCGAATCGAACGCGGGGCCCATCGATGGCAACGATGGATTTTACCACTAAACCACTGGCGCTGATGTATTGATGAAGAGTATGACTCGGTAGTCGAGAATATGTGCCCTGGTGATGGGGGTGTGGTGGAGCTGAACGGATCTCCTCGAGTGTGGAGTTTTGATCTCACAGCACGGGGCCCAAGGGACTGTGGATATCAACACGTAGAGGCCGTTGCCCGTCTACCCTGTGGGAAAGCGGCTTTGTGGTGTAAGCGCGATTGCTTGTATCAATCCCCCTCGGGCGGGGAGTGACTGATGGGCTTGCGAGTATATCGCTTGCTAGATGCCAAGATATGGCCTCTCAGATCTCATATCTCATAGCCCCTGGTCTGAATTTTCTCATTACATACCTGGGCTTACTTAGTTTAGAGCGAGCTGTGACCTCAGGGTACCGAGACCCAATCAAGATATATATACATACCCAGACAATATGCCTAGTTGAAACTCCATCATCTCCTATCACAGTGAATACTGTGGCTTTGGGTGACAATGTTCTCAAAGTATGACAGAAAGTTTATGCTGAATCCGGTCTCATACTTGGATGTAAGAGTCAATATCTAAGGTATTGTACGGGCGTTATTCTAGACCGGCCCCAGTGGTTGCGGAAACAGTATGACAAGAGTCGAGGTAAACAAGGTCGACATGAGCTAATAGTTGACAGCGCGACGAGACGCTTTCGTCATACTAGGCTTCTCTACCTGAACTTCAATTGCACCAGCCCCACCGCTTTCTACGGAGAAACACCCGATGCTGCCTCTCAATAGATTATCTCTCGGATCCTCTGACAAAAAGAAGAGAGAATGTAGGTTTCCGAACAAATAAGTTATCTTACTGGGCTCCCGTCTTCAAACTACATGAACAAAGATACCATCTCTTCTCCAAGCTCTGCGGATAACCCGAGAGTTAGACAATTTCGTCTACCCGTCCCGGACGACGAAGGTATAACCGATATCACCTTGGTACCTAGAGTAGTGACGGAAGCCGTATCCATACAAAGGCGACCTACATCCACCACAAGCCGACATATACTTTGTTCTTTCACGCTTGACTTGGCCCAGCACTACCACTCTTGTCCTACAAACTTCGGGGACAACTCATCTTTCAGGCGAGCTCACAAAACCCAACACACGACTGATAGGTATTCAGACAACACGGCTGACCAACTGCCCTCCGACCCGATGCATACCTGGATGTAACAACCAGGACCGGCCAACTACCAACCATAAACCAAATCTAACTGCCAACAACCCGCTTGCAACGACAGTTCAGTCCCGACAGAGACGAGGCGCCCTATCATCGTAAACCTCGCTTCCGGGCCCAGCAATCGCAGCCCGTGGCGCACGCAGCATCGGGCCTCGCCGTACGCAACCGAACACCCAGCCAGCAAGACGAGAAGATGGGCATATGCACGCTCAACATCCCTACAGCGTAGGTAGCTACAGCTAACCTTCAGGACTCAAAGCGCCCATGCCGCCCTCCCATTAACAACACACTTCCGGCGCCAACGCACTTACATCCACCTGCACTCACAACCACCAATACCAACACGCCGGCCTAGCCAACAGCGCGCTTGAGTTTGGCATCGATTGACCCAACCCAACAGCTCACCCCGCGTCAGGCGCGTACGCAAGTAAGCCGTACCTGCTTCCCCCTCTGCACCCACCAGCGCCCAACATCGATCCCCAGGCGACTACAATTCGTTTCCCCTTCCTGTCTGCATCGAGCACGTTGGCAGCAACGTATTGACTTCTGACTGCGTCGTCTCTGCCCGCCTTGCCTTGCCGCGGGAGCTAGCCACGGTCATTCTGCTGTCAGCAGCCATACCTACCTGACTGGCTCTCAGCGCGCTTGGCACACTCGTAAGGAGGGGGGGAAACGGCGATGGCCAGATTATGATTCGATGCAGTGGGGATAAACTAGGTGGTATGGAGTGAGCGAGGGAGTGAGTGATTGCATTCTGCGGGTGATCGAAGTTCCAAGCCGGGCGGCGGCCAGGGAGAGCAGCTCTCCGCCGAACATGGAGGTGCATGAATCCAACGAATCGCCGAGTGGCGAGCCAGGCTTTGCGATCTCATCGCTTGCGGGCGCGGGCCATGCGGACGAACTACAATCTCGCACCCTTCCCTGATGGATCACGGTAGTAGCCAGATAGATACGCAGTACAGTGACCCTCAAAAAGTCTGTGTGCACAGGCCACTTTCGCTACCCCGCTATAATGTCCGCTAAAACCCCCTGAAGCGAAATCTTTCAGTTATACCGATCTTCAAACCGTTACCTCATCCCTAAGATAAAACCTATCTAAATTTGGAGTTTGCTAAAGTAAACGAGGTTTAAATTGATGCACATTAGAATTTTAGTTTATTTTATAGTTTTGTAGAACGTTGTCGTTCTTATTTGCAATGTGCTGAGTTTTGGTGGGAAAACAGTGTTTGCACACAGACTTTTTGACAGGGATTGTAGAACGAACTACTGGCCATGTACACAAATATATGAGACGGGCCATCCGTGAATGCGATTGTGAGGATCGAAAAACCAACATCGCTTACGGGTGGTAAGCTTCGCCGGCACCGGGGCACCATGCATCCACACGCCGTGTGAGACTTAGTGCGCCGCAACCATTGGCCAGAGACTACCGCATCACAGCTTCATCACGAGTGATATTGGGACCGTAGGAATCCATACCGCAAGACCCCCTCTCAGCTCGTTCCGCATTGAATGGATACCCCATGCAAACTTATCTGTCCCTTTTTTGTTGCGCGAGGAGCGGGAAACCCAAAAACCCAAGAAAACGTGATTGCAGCACGATGTGGCCGACGTTGGATTGACCCCCCTTTTGTCTATTCTGGAGATGTGGGCCCAGCTGCTTGTAGCCGCCGCGACCTGTCGTTTTCCCTGTCTTTCTGGGTCACTTAATATCCCCACGACCATTTCTCGGGTTGGGAAGCTGACAGTGTTGCGGCAGTTTCGCCCTTTAGATGCTTCGTGCTCCTTCTCAACATCGTGCAGCGAAAAAAGCCCCGTGCACCCACATTTTCCCGTCTCAAAGGCCCATATCGCATAATGCGTCCGAGGATCTGTACGTGATGGATTCGGGGCCTGGCCATGCCAGGACCATGATTGGAGCTCGGAGAACCCGCCAGGAGCTTGGATCGTAGACCAAAGCCGCATCCTACCTGATAGTGGCCACTGAGCCCCGTAAAGGTCGATAAAGTGCCGCGCAGAGTTGCGTTCCCATCCTCAAAGTACCGTATACTTTGAGATGGAAGAGGGAGGCGATATCTTATCTGATCGAGCACTGCATGAATTCTGCTGGCTTTTACCCCTGCGAAGAGGGCCCCTTGCGCATGGGGGGAATGGTGATTACGATGCAGATTATTACCCACCGATGAGCCTGTCTTGCCTGTCTCGGGGAGTAGGTTTAATGCGCTCGGTATGGCGTGACGAGTGCCTGGACCACACAGAGGGGAAGAGGGAAACGTGATGTTGCACGACGGCCTCCAAACTATCGGCATCCGTGGAAGCGATCGTGATGGCGCCTCTGAGAGGACGCCGGGTATAGGGGGTGACAGGATGGTGAGACAGATGCTTGGCCAGCACGTTCCTGCCGCGGCGTGGCGGGCATTGCTTCACTCGAAGCAACAGCACAGCAAACTATTTTGCTGTGCGCTGTGTCTGGTGTTCGGTGTGTGTGCAGCCGTAGCGTCCGGTTCCAGACGAATGAGTAGGTAATGACATCCAAGATCTCGGATGGGACAGCTGAACGAAATTGTGTTAGGGAGATAGCGGAACCGGCGCGGAAGGTCTGGCCCGGGCCGGTGCTACCGGTGTTTCCTGTAGAAGTGGAGCTGTGCTGCCGGAGCCGATCCGAAAGCAACCGGACCTCGGGGCCCCGCACCTTTCATTTTCCCTGGTGCACTCCCAACGTGTCGTCTAAGGACCTTGGCGAATGGCAGTCGCCCCAAGCATCCCGTGCTGCTGGGAAAAGGCATATTCAACGGCGACCAATCATCTCGGAAAACCACGGCATCGCAAGACGATTGGCAGGCGCTTCGGTGACACATTCAGGCTGTGTGCCATGACTCTTTAGAGCCCATCGTCGCCATCCACTTGCCCCTCGAAAAGCTGCAACCGAGGTGTCGCTCAACTCATGAGATTGTTGGGACTTTGATTTGGCGGCGAGATCGAAGGCGCGAGGCTAGAGGGTGTCCGCGAAATACGCGCACGCGTCACCCTTTCGCCTGTTGAATCGGCTGACTGCGACTTCGCCTGTCGCCGAACTCCTGTTGGCCACGGTTCAATTCGACGTCCTAGCATGCGCACCTCATGGGTCCGAGTGGATAGTGTATCAACCAAGGATTGCTTCTCTGTTTCCCTGCTTTGCCCCCGGGTCAGCTTGAGTCTGTCGTTACTTGAGTCGCGGGCTTGGCGACGGCGTGCACCAGCGACCTTGGAAATCGCAACGTGATTTGGTGTTCTGGCATGTGATGGGGTCGTGCTACCCACCGTCCGCCAAGCGCACCGAAGAGTTGTGGAAGTGTTTCTGAGCCAAATATATCGCGGGGTAATATAGAGGCAATATCGACTGCGCTTTCAGCTCCGGGACGGGCCAGCTTCGATATCAAAAGGGAGCATTCAGCAGACAGCTTTAGGAGCTAGTTGACGCGATAAACAGGGTTGCCTGGCGATGGTCGCTAACGACGCGATTGCTCTTTCTCATCCAAGAATAGCGCAGTGAGAAGTGCGAGTGTGGGCTCCATCCAGCCTGGCGCCATGGGAGGCTCCTTCCACGTTGGTGGCAGATTGGGGTGATGGAGCACTGGAGATAGAGGGGAGTTGAGGGGCTGGCTCTCATCCTTGCGGCGGCTTCCCCGTTTCCCCCACACTCTTCACCAAGGGGAGCCCTCGGCGCAATCCTGTCACCCCACGCGCTGTTTTTGGCGGTGGCAGGCGTTTTTGACCTTTCTCCCTCACCGATGACCGGCAATCTCTGGTCTCTCCTCTGGGCATTTGGGGGTCCTCAGAGCGGGATGAGCCTTTGATTGAAAACGATGTCGATCAATTCAACGTCCGGAAAAGGGGGCAGGCGTGAAAAAGGACTCATGTTTGCCAACCCACCCTTAAGCTGAGCCCTCGCGATTCGTACACTAGGCAAAGCTGCGTCGAGGACGGTCTACCGACGCAATGAGAAAAAGAGGCGCGATAATAAAACGACACGTCGCAAGCAAACGCGAGTCAAGGTGAGGAAACACGAACGAGGCACGGCTGGACAAACGCTCACCGCGTTCGGTTCTGCCCCTGTCCTTTCGCACGGACAGCCACCCAAGGGAGAGCAAGGCACGGGTTTGCTTCCGGCAAGCCACCCGGACCCATACGCGGCGGACACCGTGCGTCTTTCAGTTTTCACATTTTCTGTCGCTGTTGTCAATCGCCGATCGGCTGGGCATTTTCTGGTCGGGACGGAAAAGCCCCCGATTTGGGGAGCATCGTGGGACGCTTTGATGTCTGTCCGCCGCTTTCGGGGGCTTTCGACGTGAGGAGAAGCGGTGCCGCAACCACTGTGCTTGACAGCTGGTGCGTGGCTTCTACACTAACTCCTGTCCAACGCCCAACATTTCCAACGGGAAACGGGAAGGAACCAGAAGGGACCGGGAGGCGGTCAGGACTTTTCTCGGAATGGTTCTCATTCCCGCCCAGGGCCGTCCCGTGTCTCGCTCCTCCTGCCCATCCTCATCGTGCCTCATCGTGACCGCGAAAACCAAAAAGGGGTCAAATACTGCCAATATTGTGGAAGGACAAACGGAGCAAATTAAAATCATAAAAAGCAAACGGATTGCTGCGGTGTTTGCTTCCTCTTTCCGCGAGCAGGCAATTACCCCCGAACGCCACACTATTCCGCCAGTCTGGTCGAAGTTGGGGGGAGGCAACGCCCCCATGTTTCAAAAACCCTGTGCCTTTGGGGGGAAGCCTGAGAAGGGGGTTGACAGTTGACCCCCGACCCATACGCGGCCCCAGCCCAAAGGGACTGCCCCGTTTGGTTGTTTTGTTTCTCGCTGGCGGGAGGCTTGAACGTTTTGCGACTGGCGTTCTGCACGTCCACTTTCCCCGGAAGGGTCCGAGCCCGGCGCACGCATCTCCCAATTTCATCCTTCCCTCTGCCCCGAGTTTTTGGTTCGCAACGCTGGGGGACACGGACACGGGCCTTCGATCCTTGTTTGTATCGCGTAACGGGACATGGGACGGGGAAGCTGGAGAAGAAGGAAAAAGAACGATTCGGTCCCATTCGGCCGAGTCGGTTCCCAAGCTAGTGGAAGGACCTAGAACGGCTCCATTTCGGAACGAGACTTTTGCGTCTAGCGGTCGAGAACGTCCAAAGAGGGATCGGCTCTTGCAATTCGCGGGGAGCACTTTGGGAGGTTGCGTTTGTCCAAATTCAGATGCATCTGGGAGCTTGGCGGAACGGATCTAGCTGGGCGGGATCTGCCTTCCGGCTCCTCTTGCGCATCCGGTCGCGGATCGGCGGGCTGGAAACGCCTTTTTGGCCAAGATCTCCGCGTTGGCTGGGCTGGCCCATTGGGTTGGGTGGGGGTGTGTGTGTGTTGAAAAGCGGTCAAGGTCAGTCAACCTGACGGGAGTCCTCTGCCGTCGGGCCAGCAACCAGTGCAGCCGCGAGATGCTTCACTAAATGCCAACAAGCGTTGGGTACCGTGCCAGTTGCTGCAAGTGAAACGACGATGAAATATGAAAGGGTTCTGTCTCGAAGTCATTCATTCGACAGGAGCCCAGACGGTGAGCGCTGAGATGCATCAGGTCCTCGAATTGTTGGGTCCTTCAAAGGGTCTCTGTGCCACGAGCAACAAGTTTATTTTTGAGGCGAGGTGAGAGTCATGGTCGTGGGTTCGCAAGTCATACGAGACATCAACTCCCATCCCATCTCATCTCGTATAATCTACGATAGCAGATTGAAAATCGATACTCTTGATTAGAATAGGGTACAATACAATACAACCGTGTAACAATCAGCATGCCGCTTATCGATTTGCGACGTATACATGTGCTCAGCAAGACACCACCACACCTTCTGCCCGTCTCCGCTTCCTCTCCGCCTCTCCGTCCCGGAATGTTACCTCTTGCCGTAAAAGGGAATTCCCCAGGAAATTAATTGGACGTAGGCCCACCGACGACCAGAAAGACCGTACATACTCTGGGCCACACAAGGACGTAGCCGTGCCGTACTCTAACCATCCCCCGCCGCACCGTATTTCCCCAGATTTTCAACCAGGTCTGACTCACGGGGTACAGTGCATGTCCGCTTCGATCCTCTTGGGCTATTCTCGACGAACAGTTGTATCGCTGCAATGTAAATTGGGCATTCTGACGGGGCGGGACAACCAACATGATAGGCAACCACGAGAGCAGCCCTACATCTTATCGAGTAGCCATGGTGGCCCAAGTCTACAGCGCATCTTGCTTTCTAGGGCTGCTGCGCCATGCTGCGAGCCATCCCACATGCCCGATCAGGATGGTGGGTTGACCGCTGCCTTACCCCACCACCCTTCTCTCAGTCCCATCGGGATTGGGACGGCCTCGTCGGATAGTATCTAGAAGAATAACCACGATGCCTTTACCTGCCGGTCATTGTTGTCAGCGTCGGGCCATGACCTTGCAGGCAGAACGACGGTGTGGGTTTGCTGCAACATCGCGATGGGCTCAGGGTTGGTTCAACGACAAAAGCAGGATCAATCTATGTATTATTTAAGACAAACTCGCCGACCAACGGTCAGCAACTGGCCTCGTTGTTACTGTGCGCACCCCAAAATGGGAAACTTTTTTGCGGCGTCGCGATGCGGACCGATTCCAACACCCCGAGTGAGATCCGGGAAGGTCGGAATCCAGCATCAAAATCCAGCAGGAATCCGCGAATCCGCGTATCAGTGTATTGGAACTTTCGGTCAGACAAAAATGAAAAGGGGTTGGCAACCTGGAAGTTTGCTCGTTGTTTTCCTTGCTTCTGTTAGTGATATGTCAAACCATCAAAAGTAAGGGCTGAAAGTGAGGAGCAATCAACAAGCAAAGAAGCAATCATGCAAGCCAGTGGTGCCCATCTCGGTCCAATCAAATAATAGACATTCTTTTTCCTGGTAGCTCTGTTCCGTTTGATTGTCCGTCCGATTTTCAGGCGGTGAAAGAGGCGGATGTGGCACTCAGCGCGAGCCAGCCGTTAGGCGCAGATGAGCTGACCAGGGTGTGCTCGGGGGAGGACCCGGGGAAGGGATTGGGGAGGGGTGTGCCCCGGCATCGTCTAGGGCTCCCTGGAGGGCGGCCTAGGCGGCGAATGGGGCCGGGAGGGAGGATGGGGGCGACGTGTGTCCGTTTTCGCGCGGACCCTGCCATCCCCGTCATTTCGCGCACCGAGCGAACAAGAAAAGAAAAACCGCGCTGGTGGTTCTAGCGGGGCGAGGGAAATTGCGCTTTCCCAGAGCTCTGGTCGGGCTGCCTCTCTGCCTAGGGCGAAGGGCAAGGGAGGAGGCCCTGTCCGGAAAACAAGCACAAACAGGGCAAACGGTTTGGCCAGCGGTGAGAGCGGATACGTCATGATACGTTGCGAGGCCAACCGTGGCAGTGCCCAATAAAGGGAGTATTCGGGTTCTGCCTGTCTGTAAAGCACAGGACTGGGCAATGCGAGCGGTACGCTGAGTTGTTGCCAGTTGGTGTTCTCGCAAGGCGGTCAGACACCGCAAGTCTGTCCGGCGTGTCAGCGAGCGGACGGCGCAAGTGCGCTGTTTGTCCATGCGCGTGGGGGGCCCAATGGAAGGGCGCGAATTTCGAGAAATGGGCGGAAACGGGCAGGAGCCCAGGAGGGCGTGTCAGTGCCCACGTCTGCGGTTGGGCAGGGAAGTGACCACCCTGGGAACCCAGCGACGCGAACAAGAAACGCCAGCAACGCCGTCCGGTTGTATCACACCCCAGCAAGTTTTCGCAAAGGCACAGGGGAGACAGGAGCCACTATCTCACGGGGACCCTCCCGACGGCCACCGGCGACGCTTCCGGGCTGACTGGCGTTGTGAGAAAAGTACATGGCCCCCTGGATATTGCAGTATAATTGCTTGTGTCGCTGTGCGCCGCCCCGTCCGCCCCGTACTCCCCAGGCTCATACCCTTGCGCGTCGGTTACCTTTCCAGAATTCCAGTTCTTTCGTGAAATCTGAAATCTCTCCGACTGCCCGTTTTGTCCTAGCAGGCTCCCAGAATTTAATCTGCCCCACGAGATCCCGTTCCTTGGGTCCGTCACCCTTGACACGCGCCTCCACACACCCACACGCCCACACGCCCACACGCCCACACGCCCACCCCCTTCTGGCCCCCCGTGCGAGTCCCCAGGCATATAAGTCTCTC
>Ga0247760_1002945_pt1 | contig 11873 bp, 17 predicted proteins | sample UWRJL171409R4_FD_179936 | JGI IMG/M metagenome (GOLD analysis project Ga0247760, IMG submission 179936) | Plant litter microbial communities from Arlington Agricultural Research Station in Wisconsin, United States - UWRJ-L171-409R-4 | ecosystem: Environmental > Terrestrial > Plant litter >...
AAGGGGAGTGCGAAGCACTCCCCAGTTATATACAAATGGAAGCTCCCTGTGTGTGGGGAGAGCACATGATCCAAGGCCCCTGCGCTCCAGCCAAGCCTGGAGCGGTAAGGCGCCTGCGCGCCTGAGCTCCAAGAACTGCCGCTGCAGTTCGACAGGAGGAGGATTGCTGATGAAAGGCAAGTTAGCCGAGGGAAACTCAAGGCAGCCTCCCCAAGATTTGCCTGTCTTTACCAGGTATATGAACCATGGCGCACGTGTTTGATACAAGGGGCCCGAAACCCGATTGGAGGCCGTGATGGGATTTCACGTCTAAAGTAGGAGATGAAATCGTGGACAAGGGTGGAGACTATCGCTAACCTGTCTCAGGCAACACCTGTCTCGACGTCATATGACATCCTATCGATGTCCTCGATGCTGGATCTCGTTCGACACTCGGCTCAAAGTAGTCGCTCACGCGGAGAAGGAGCCCTGCGAAGTCAAGGATCGGCCTCTCGGTGAGCGCTTCATGCAGCCAGCCGACGAGGAGGAAGTTGAAAGAGCCTTTGGAAAGACACCCGAGCTGGACATCTGGTGGGCGTGGTTTCGACTCCTTGTCCGGGAGTTTGAAAACCTTGACGACATCACACTCATGTGCCAGTATTCTCCTTGTAAGTCATCACTCTATGTCATCAGCCGCTCTGCTTATCGTTTCTAACGACATCTACCTAGACTATATCACGCCTGCGGATCCGCAGCTGATGATACCCGCTCTAACTATCCCAAATGATATCCTCCAGTTTATACCAACGTCTGGAGGCATTTACAATCAAATTTTACCAGGGCATGACGAGTGAGTTCCAATTTCATGTCACCATTTTGTCCCTTGCAGGCAACAGGAACTAACGATGCGGCCCGTCGAAAACAGCATCACCTCTTCCGGACTTCATTCTACATCGGCCCCAGACTTTGAGGTTCCGGTATACGAAATTCTCCGGCCCAACCCCTTCGCAGAAACACCCACGCCGGCCGCATCCATTCCTACCCCTCAACCATTCGCCATGCAACTTGAATCCCAGGCCAACCTCTTTTCTTCAGGAGCGCAACCTCTATCGGCATTTGAAACCCCCCAGTCACGGCGGAACCACGAGCGGCTCATCCAACGTATCGCAGACAAAGAGGCTGAGATCAAGACTCTGCGTGAGGTAAGCCTGGCGAGTCGAGAGGATATCAGCCGCGCAGAGGAGCACTTGGAGGAGGTTCTTGCGATGGACGATCTGAGTTCTCGGGCGTATGAAAGTGTGGTACTGGTCTTGAAGTCTTTGGAGGGCGTGAAGAGGAGGTTGGGCTGACTCTAATTCGAGGGGCAGGCTTCGACTTAACAGGGTAAATTGAGAGGTATGTGTGGTTTATCCAAACACACCCGTCCACGGCGGGTTGACAGTTCCACCTGCATCATAATGCATCCAATAATAAAGCAAGCCACCAGTGAATGTAGAAAGACACACCACCACCGCGCGTGCCCCATCACGTGTGTCGACCCTGAACCGTCTTCCAAGAAACGGTATATTGAAAATAGCACTGGTAAAAAGGATGTGCATTATGCCGGCATAAGCGCCGCCGCCAAAACCCAAAAGCCACGGCAACATCATCATAAACGTAAAGGCCCTCAACGTAGACTCCGCCCTATAGATCGGTGCCGAATTGTCGATAAAGTTGAAGGCCAGGGAACTCCCAACCCAGCGGCGGGAAGATTCCGATGGGAGGAGGAGGTATGATATAAGGTCAGGGGCTTCCGACAGACCGATCATAGTGAATAAATAATGAGAAATTTCAAACTATGATATGTCCCAAACCCGGTGATGTGTTGGTGTTGCAAATCGCAGCACCATATGCAGCAGCGCTGGAGGAACAACCACCCATGCGAGGGTCGAGAGCATCACACCGAAGTTGGCGTTCGGTCGCGAAAGTTCGATCAATTTCGGATTTTGACATGCCAGCACGCGAAATATAACCTTTCCTGCGAGACTGAAGTGCAACAGTAATGTGGTCTCTCGGGCTTTGCTCAGCCAAGCGTTCTCGGGGTACCGTCTGCGCCACTTCAGGGGGTCGAGAGTTACTGAGCTAGCGTTTAATCGGTATGATCCAGCCAGGGCTGCGATGACTTCCCAGAAAACAATCGAGGTGAAAAACGCCAGCGCAGTGCGTTGAGTCCACGGGATGCCCGTCATGGCGGTGAGCTTGATGGTTTGGAAAGGAATTCCTGAAAGCACAAGCAAGGTGATTCTAACCAGCCGGGAGGACTCGGCTTGCATATGATCGGCGTGTTCGTCGGCAAATCGGTGGTTGAGTTCGTTTTTGAAATCTTTTACGAAGCATCGCCAACTCGTGCTGAGGCCGAGCAGGATGAGGACGAGGAAGTAAATGCACTCCAAAGCGCAGATCAACGGCGATGCTCGAATGTAGAACCGAATATTCCTGTCGCTCGACCCTAAGACTTTGCCGCATGGTTGAGTCATGGTGCCGATGGCCAGGGGCACCAATGCCCACCACGCTGTTTGCCATGACACTTCGGCAACCTGCTCCAAGTCTTCGTGCGCGAGAGTTGCGCCATCTGTGGCCATGTTTGGCCCCGTTGGTGGACATTCAGTATCGTGCTCTACCCGAACCCAGGGCTGGAGTTCAGGTATCGTTGTGGTTGAAGAAGTAGTTGGGATGGACGTTGGGAACGACCGGTCCTCACAGCGAAGACAGCGGACGTCCATGACTTCTCCCTCGGAGGCAGCCAATACAGCCAGAGCCTCACGATGCGGGGTCGAGCTGATGCCGATGCCGCTGCCCAAAAGGGCCTAGTCTCGAGTCGGCTGTGTTGATTAGACGCCACGATGTTACAAACACCAGACCCAATCAACACAACTTCAAGATGTAAACACCAGTTCAGCAAACCCTCAAGCGTCGGACTTGATCGCGGCCGTGCATTCCCCGAGACTCGTTACTAAGGTAGCGCCCTTACATCCACTTTGGCCTTATTTCGTGAGCACGTGGGCGGTTACGTGGATTTGTAAGCTCGCATCCTATCCCCCGCCGTTGCTGAGTGATGATATGAGCGGACCGTCCAGTCAGCGCGATACTACCATGCCAGCCGGACAAGTGGAATGAGATGTCGGACTTCTACGAGCAAAAGCCCTACAAGTAGTCGGGACCTCGCCCTTTTTTACCCGGTTTATGTTTCATGCCATAACCTCCTTACATCAACAACTGACACAACGAATTGACCGACACTCGCCAGCCCATCTCTTGTCCAATCCCCTTTCCTCATTTTCCAGACCCCGAACACTATAGGCCATGGCGTCCCCGCACGGCATCAGCCTACAAGTGACGATCTACATCGCCCCCGAAAATGTGGAGAAATTCTTCGCTCTCATTAAGCCAGTCTACGACCTCGTCATCGCCGAAAAGGAATGCCGCTTCTTTGAGATCTACCAATCTCCGGAAGACCCGGGAGCAATCTCATGGGTCGAGCACTGGTATATTTCTGTTTCTCAATGTTGTAGTTTGCCAGGTATCTAACACGCTCGAAAAGGGATGGGACGGTCCAATGGCTTTTTGATATTCAGTTGAAGAAGGACTACTACCCGGACTATCTTGCCGCTACGGAGCCTATGTTCATCAAGCCTAGGGAGTTCACGATTCTGAATCGTGTGGGACCGCCGTTTTCTATGTCGAAGGATGCGGGGATTTGTCAGAAGTAGTATCTCCATATATCTACAATCTCGCAAGGCCACGGCAACCTCCCAGAATGGGAAGTATCTCGTCGGTTGATATCCCTCCAAAGTGAGGTGAAACCCGTAGACCACATTCCGCTCCTAAACCACTACCTTCCGCTTCCTCAATCACCCCTCAGCCGGGACATCCGTACTGATAAACACCACCAGCACAGCAGCAAATCTTCAACCCCCAATATTAGCATTGTAAACCCCCAGCAAACACAAGCAACAACAGTTTGAACGTGATCTTACGTCGAACTAGCCCCAAAGATCTCATGCGTCTTCGCCGGCGTCATGAGCGCCATGCACACCGCAAAGATGACGGACATGGCGAAGATGATGCCTAGCCGAACCGCGGGGTCCGTGATCCAATGCAGGATGAAGATGGACCCGGTCGGGAGAGCGCAAGCTACGGCGACTGAGATGAGTCTTGCGATTTGGGCGACGGTTTCGGTGCTATAGGTGATGGTGTTTCGGAGGTGGGGTGCCGTGTTGGGGGTCTGTTGCGTTGGGTTTGGTGGTGTTAGTCACTGATGGGATGCAATCCCCAGGGAATTCGAGTTAGCGGACTTGGAGCAAGACTGACATGAATCAACCTTCCCACAAGGCGATTATACAAGCCCACGGCGTGAAACTGAACCCAAGAGGTGAGAGAGTCGGTGGTTGAGGAGTTGAGAGATACCATGGCGCGAGTGTTCTGTTGCTCGAATATGTCCCAGTCGTCGCTGAGGATCATGGCGTTCCCGAGTGTTGGGCGTGTGATCCATTCAAACATGCGGGAAAGGGTCCGACGATGTGGTTGAGCCATCTGTAGCATCTTTTCATACCGGAAGAGGGACTCGTCTGGAGGCTTTGTCAGCAGACAGTTCGAGAGCAACAGTGAGCTTCAAGACATGCAGTACTGATCCAGCGCCGTCCGGACCTCCTGGATCTTTTTGAGTTGGGCTCCATCATGTCCCCCAGACCGCCCATGTCCACTGCTCCGTTCGATCGATTCCCGAAGCCGCCTCCAGTCCCGATGATAGTGCCCGCGCGGAAGAGGTTGCGCTCTGTCGAGCTGCCGGATTTCGTCCAACTCCCCGGCAAGAACCTTGATCTCGGCTTGTTGGTAGAGGAGATTTTCGACGTATAGGTCCTTGAAACTGTGGAAAGCCGCGTTTTCAGGAGAGTCCTCGATGTATCCGGCCAACTCTCTGTATCCATTCGGAGTGTCCTGCTGCATGGGGATTGACGGTGTTCCCGCGTTTGCCGCCATCGGGGTTGACCGCCCAAGAATAGGGGCCGGGGTTGGAGAGTCTGGCAAATGCGGGTTTTGGCGACGGCATATACGGTCCAGCCAAATAATGCCCAAACATTACCTGCTGAGAGTCCGCACGCGACGTGGACCAATGAAGACGTCTTTTGGTGTGCTGTGTCTCAGAACGGGCCTCCCCGCCCCTCATGACTGACAAGTCCCAGATGCAACGAGTGGCCACACGTTGGCAAGCGTCCAACGAAGCAATACAGCTGCAAGCGTGCGGATCCCACTTCCATTTACAGGTTGGGTAAGCCGGTCCTGTGCGGATCCCGTGCCTGCGTACCACAGTCGATGCCAACACTGAACAGAAAAGCTAAAGCGGAGGCCCTCGGAGCTTTCCATCTCAGTGTACCTTACTTTCACCCGAGCACCAAGATCTTCGCCATGTCTACGACAGCGACTGACAGCGATAGCGAGGATTATGGCGCCAATCGCCAGAAAGAACTATACGAGGAGTTGCGACAACTCGTAAAGAACACAGAGGCGGGATCTCCGGAATCACACGCGTTGGACCGGATCATTAAAAAACTAACCAAGACTTACCCCGAGGGCCGCCGGCATCTGAAGAAGAGGCTACTAGTAACACTCAAAGGTGCCCGAGACAAGCAAGCATACCTGCAAGAAGCATTGGACAATGAGAAGAAAGCAAAGGAGTCGATGGATGAGAAGCTGAGAGCTGCATCTGTCGCTGTCAATCAAGCGAAAAAGCGAGAAGCGGCCTTGCAAGACGAAATTAACGATGAGACAAAGCGAGCGAAACAGGCAGAGGCTGCTCTCATCGAAGCTTCCAAGGGCCGAGAGCGACGGGAAACGGAATTCCAACAGAAGCTCACAAGCGCTCAAAATGAGGTGAAGAGCTTGGCTGAGGCTCTTGCGAAAGAGCAGGAATTGTCTAAACGGTCGGCGGACGCCGTCGCCGCTTTGGAGGAGCAGTTGTCGCAGGAAAACGAAGAAGGCCAGCGACGGACGCAAGCCTCTGATTCCAAGATCGCCGCCCAAGCTGATTTTCTCCGTCAACAGGGAGATCAAGCGACAAAACGGATTGCTGACCTTCAAGTGAAACATGAGCAGGAACTGGAGGCGGCTATTGCTACGGTGGAGAGCAAGCGCCGGCAAGAGATGGAGTTGCATGAGAAGTCAAAGCAAGAGCTTGTCCGACGGCTCGACAAAGAACTCAGCATTGCTCGTGGCGAGACCACAAGGACCGAAATGGAGCGTGAAGAGGAAAGAGAAAGCTTCAGAAGGGCTGAAAAGACTTTTCAGCAGGAAATGACTGAACTCAACGACGCACTCGACGAAGCCCAGAAGAAGCTAGCCATTACGACGCGCGCGCTAGACACCAAGGTATGCTCTTCCACACATGGTAATGTTTTCCAAGCTAACATCGAACCCCAAGCCCACGGTGGCCGGACCGTTTCCATCCGCCAATGACCGCAAAGACGCACTGGAGGCCGCGTTTGACGACCGGGTCTTCAGCGACAAGAAGAACTGGGAAAAGCTGAAGAAGAAATACCCCGATCTGTGGAGGGAGCAAACGTTCTCGACCTGGGGGGAGGTCAAGGCGTCCTTGCCGCACAATGTTATCCGGGAACTGAGAGACAAGATGCACTTCAGATGGAAAGACGGCAGTGGGGAGTCCGTCGAGACAACCGTCTTCTTCGACACTGGCAACCACGTCGGGCCGCTCCTTTCTCACATCAAGCTTGAGTCGCTCGGTTGCACCATGGGTAATGTCGACACAACAGACCGACTCGCCTTCAGGGGCGCTACGGGTGAAGTGGGCTTCACTCTCGGCACCATAACCCTGGAGCGCGTCCAGCAGATCACCACCAGTGTCAAAGCGTCGGAATCAGCCAAGACTTTTCTAAAGTTCCATGTCTGGAAGGACCCCATCGGACTGGCCGAAATCATGTTCGGCGGGGACGAAAATTCCAAATTTCGGCCCGGCAAGGATGGAGTGCCGCCCCTTCTGTGCACATTTCCTCTGACTACAATGGGATCATGTAAGTACCTACCCCTTGTTCTTGGGCTCAATAATGGCAAAGAAGAATACCACAGAGATAGGCTGACATCAATATGTGGCCCACATCAGCCGAGAAATCGGAGAGAGCCTGGGGACGTTTCAACCGGGAGCAGGAAAGAAAGGGGCTCCAGCCTGTCGACTACGAGACCTTTATGGCGACGTGGAAGACAACGGAGCAGTCGCGCTGTTGTGGTATGATGTAGGCTCTGGCCAGATGTCCATTACCTACGTCTAGTACCTTAGGGCGCCTAGTTGTTGATCGGATATGTGTTCAGGTGCTGGCACGTATCAAGTACTCCATTATTTTTATTCCTTTTCAGTAGTACGACCTGTTCCCCTCTTCCCCCCCTCCGTCGCCGTACGTGTGCGAATATGAGGTCGACTCGGTCGTTGCCAGGAGGTCCGTAAACGAGAGGTACTGGTCGCCAGCGGCCAGAGACGAGGACGGCGACCATCTCCCCCGGTTCTCGTCCATTGACATGCCCGCAAAGGTTTCGCTCGCGCCAAAGAAGTAATTGGGGCTCTGAGCTGTCGCTGTCGGAGTTCCCCCGATATTGTCGAACGAGCTTGTGGGTATTGGGGATGCGTCAACCGCTGCCCAGTCGAACGAGTCGGTGGTTGTCATCAACGAGGGCTCTGCGAATGGCACGCTGTCAAATGCATGGCGATGTACGTCCATCGAAGGTAATATCGGGTCGTCAATGCGGAAGTAAGGTGTTGGCGTTGCAACAGCGGAGGAGAAGAGGGGCTGTGAGCTGACGGTTGGTGTCGTCCAGTCGGGGGCGCGTTCAGGGGCGATGTCAGGGACTGTTGAAATCCCATCGGCTATTGGCGTCGCTGGCTCTTGTGCACGGCCAGAACCACGGGAACGCGCAGTGATCAATGGCGTTGTGTTTGCTGCGGCGGCGATTGCCCCGGGGCGACAGTCGCATCGGACGCCGGGGTTGTGCGGACAAGTCGTCAGGGGTCGGCCGGCTCGGCGGACTGGCATCATAGGGCGCTCGCCTTCGTGGTTGCAGGAGCCCGAGCGATGGCCGCGGATGCAGGGCCAGCTGATGGATCAGAGCGATGTTAAACGTCGAGTTCCCGGGAAAGGCAAGTCGGAGGGCTCCGGACACTCACCAGGCCACTTTCTGCCCATTGATAACGGGCATTCTGGGACAGAGGTCGCGTTGTCTCTGTAAGCGTTTTTCCAGGTGTAAGGATGTCAAGACACCAAAATTGAAGCCAGAGTTCCGAGCAGCTGGGGCTAAGAGGCAAAAGCCTGGAGGGCCCAGCCCATGCGAGCGGGGCGGCCTGGGCCATGCATGAAGTAGTACCTCTTCAGGGTCACTTGGTGCTAGGCATGCAGATGGATCACCAACGTAAGGGCTGCGCCCCGCCTTCTGCCCCCACGCGTCGCCCTCGGGCCGATGCTCATCAAGTCAATATGTCAGGTTTGGCGGAAAGGGTTCGGATGTTGACTCAGGGGCCCCGACGCGCCGGCGTTCGATGTCTTGCATGCTTGAGACGGTTCGTCGTGATATTACATTATTATTGATGATGCATATGTCTACTTCCAGCCTATTTTCTGTCCCAGGCCAGACCCTCTACGCCCCCATACTACCGTGACTCTACCCACAGTCTTCCTGACTGCTATTATGAGCGTCCGCTCCCATGGGAACAGCCAGCAAAAATGTACCCAGAAAGACACCACCCAGCACAGAGAAGAAGTACCCGACATTCATCGTCATGACAGCCAACATCCTATCCAAAAGTCACACAAACACAGTCAGCAAACCAATAGATCCCCAAAAATTCGGCACAGTGACAGAATGTACTCACACCAAGTACCCTAACCCAGCAATCAGCATGTCAAACCCAGCCCTCGACAGCCTCGACGACAGCGCTGCATTCCCCCAATGATCCCGAACCGCAAGTGTGATCGCCTTCCAACCGCTCCGTGGCTTCTCTGGCGGCGGGAGATGGTCCGATTTCCCTCCCTCAGCATCTCCCTCGACGTACTGTGCACCAGCGTCCTTCTCTTGCTGTCCGAACCGATGGTATTTGTATTCCCTTCGCCAGCTGGTGACGTCGAGGATTGGTCGGATCGCGATCAGGACGCGCGTTAGCGCCGCGAGGGCGATGAGAAAGAGGCAGGATGCGGCGTATTCGCTGGCGTTTTTGGGGCGCCAGGTGGGGAGGAGGAGGGGTGTGTTGGTCGAGAGGTTGAACGTCATTCCCATGGCCATTGGGGCGTTATGGGTGCCCATTCCGGCGGATTCTTCGTTCGAGGGCATGGACATGGTGGACATGGTGGAAATCTGCTGTCATTATCTGCGTTGTTGCTGTTGTCGGGCTGGGTATACCTCAGATAGACTGCCTTGCTTGTGCGGCTATCAATCCAATAGGGACTCGCTGCCTTTCGGCGGAGGGCGGACTTGAACATTTAAGCATGCGATCCAAACAGCGGATAGGGGGCGGCGTGATGATTCTTGGCGCGCATGCTCATTAAACAGTTGGCCATTTAGGGGCAGGGGACAGCATCCGAACCAACCTCGGAATGTCCCTGAGTGAAATAGAGCATGTTACTAGGAATTTTTACGTAGCGCTTGGATGCAAGCGTCCTGTCCACCGCGCCACCAACCATCACGCAACTCCAACCTGTGGAGCAAGCAACCTGGAATACGCCGTGACTTGAACGACACAACAGGACCGTCTCCCTCAAATGCCGTCACCACACTTCCCCAACAACAAACGCGCTGCTAAAACCACTGCCACCTCTCCAAGTCGTTCCACACTGTCCCCATTTCGGTAAGTGGTGCATTACGCGACGTGGGGGAGCACGGTTGCAATGAGCAAGTTTGAGCTGTTTAACTTGCTCAGGGCTGCAGGGCCCCAAGCCAATCACACTAGCGACTCATGCAGCCAGCCACAAGACCAGAAATTACCAACACCACGCGGCTGCTCCCGAATTCTGGGTTCGGGTACGGCTGCCTTGGGACAGGGCGTCGAAGCACGAATTCGGTGACTGGGTGGGTGCATCGGCAGGTAACCTTACCCACGTGCACTTACATGGTCTTTGGCTTGTGATTCCGCTTGATGCCCATCGTGAGTTTCGTCAGCGATGATGCGTCGGTTTAACTTGCAGAGTCGATGGACGGTAGCTGTTATCTTGAAACTGCGGGCTCCGAGGTGTATCCTCACTTGCGAAGATGCGATTCGGACCGCAACATCTCACTCAGACTGGAGCCCCGGCTCGCCGTCCGATTCGGTCCCACATGACAGGGTCCACTTCGGCGAGCACCGTCCGGCCACCCGGTGCAGGGGGCGGCTCTTATATTTCCTGGGACAGTCTCTGTTGAATAGCAATACAACGTCTACGGTAATGAATCCCCTCATTCGTAGCATCTCAGCAAATAAACTTCCAGGTGACGTCCTCCCATCCCTCCTTCCGCTTGATGACCACCTCACCTCCGTCACCACCCACTGGAGGCTTGGCGACCGCCTCGCCCATCCTCGTCGCCCCAAGCTTGACATTCTTCTTGTCCAGACCCAGCAGCTCAAAGCCTACAACCAAGCTAGCCATGAACCCAAGATTCTCAGCAAAGGCAAAGTTGCGGCCGGGACAAAGGTGCTTGCCGCCTCCGAAAGGGATATACGCCTGCTTCTGGACACGACCAAACGTTTCCTGGTCCTTGAATCTTTCGGCAGAGAACTCCATCGAGTCCTCGCCCCAGACCTCACTCGAGTGGTGCATCCCCTTGACAGACCACATGATGTCGACACCGCCCTTGAACAGATGCGCATTGCCTTTGGAATCCGTTAGAACCGTGTCACTCACAACGCGTCGCGTCCCGATGGCCTGGTTCCCAAGCCGGATCGACTCCCGGTAACAGCTGACCATGAGCGGACATCGTTCCTCGAGCTGGGAGATATCCACCGTCGCCTCGCGCCCTTGCTCCCCCTTGGTGAGCGAGACAAGCGGCAGCGCCTCGCGACGGAGTTCCTCGACCAGATCCGGTCGCAGCCAGACATTCGTGACAAACCAGTACAGCGTTGGGATGGTGTTTGTGGTAGCAACAAAAAGCAGCGCTGCCTCGGCACGCCCGACTTCCTCCTCGGGCATGCCGAACTCACGCGCAGTCGAAGCACGCGCCTTAGCGATAGCAGCCACGTCGTCGGCTTCGTCCTTGCGCGCCATATACCAGGGCACCAAAGCAGCCTGCACCTTCTCGCGGTTATAATAAGCCTTACGGGCGATTAGCTTGGGGAGGACCCCCAAGAAAAGCGGCTGCATGTTGTTTTCGAACGCCCTGTCAGTCAGTTAGCACCCCTTTCCCCATACCCCTACCTCCCCCAAAGAGACTCAAACCCAGGACCCAGAGAAACTCACCAAAGCGCATCAATCAAGCTCGGATCCTCCCTCACCGGATTATCCCCCCCATAAATCCCCTCCGCCGTCGCCATCGTCATAAAATCCCTCAACCACAAATACAAATTCCCCACCCTCAGCCCTCCCTCCTCCCCTTCCTTCCCAATCCCATTCAACACCCCCGCCACATACCCCAACGCCTTGACATTCATCCTTAGCAGGTTCTGCCCCTGCATCGCCGCCTTGATCCGCTGCATCGTCAGCGGCGCCACCGAGGATTCGATCTCGTGGTCGGGGCCCCACAGCTTTTCCATGGCGAGGTCTGAGAGCCCAAACACGCGCTGGGCGAACTCCAGGCTGAGCAGGTCGAAGGTGAGGTTTTTGTGGCGCAGGGCGGATTGGATGAGGGGGATGTCGTAGAGGATGTAGGCTTTGCCGGAGAGGATGGGGAGGGTT
>Ga0247760_1002947_pt1 | contig 11863 bp, 12 predicted proteins | sample UWRJL171409R4_FD_179936 | JGI IMG/M metagenome (GOLD analysis project Ga0247760, IMG submission 179936) | Plant litter microbial communities from Arlington Agricultural Research Station in Wisconsin, United States - UWRJ-L171-409R-4 | ecosystem: Environmental > Terrestrial > Plant litter >...
AGCGGAAAAAAAACCATATATCATCAACCACGTTGACCAATCTGTATCCCCCTAGACACTGGTCCAAGCACTCTGCCACCAGTTGCCGGTGCTGCCCTGTTTCTTGTGCAACTTTGCAATGTTCTCCTTCGTAAACTCAGAGCTAATATCGTTTTCAACCCCGCAGTTCTCGCACGTGTGCATCACTCTCGGCGGCGGATCAAGTCCATAACTGGGGCCTGCTTTGTGAGTATAAAGAGCTCCAAAGTCATCGGCAGAGGGACCTGGGTCGGGTGACCGTTTGGCGATATGTTCCCCCTTCTCGACTGAATATGGCTGACTGGCATCGTCGAGCGTGGGGGCCGGATGCGAACTGGCCCGATACGACTCAGGGAGAACCTCGGGACTCATTTGATGAGCCATCTCCGTCGAGCCAGAGGGCATCTCAAATGAGCGAGGGGGCATCTCGGATGAGTGAGAGGGCGTCTTAGAGGAATGAGAGGGCATCGGTGCGGCGACCAGAGCGTGATGTGCAGATTGAGCCTCATTCTGCAATCGCTGCGGGGCCTCTCGATTCACTGCCATATCATTGTTGGGCGTGGTTTCCGACGCAATTTGGTCATGCTTCTCCTCTCCGTCCTTGGCAAATGAACGATTACCATTCGTCGCACTTGACCAAGATCCACCAGATCTGATCTTGACTCCCGAAGGCGTCCCAGAAGAAAGGATGTTGTATTTTCCAGAATCGCTGTCAGCACCCTCACTCTGGAATGCCGAAGGTGACCTGTCGGATGACAGGCTCTGCTGCACGCCCGATGCCGTTCCTGAAGAGAGAATGTTGTACCGTCCAGCATCACTCCCGGTGGTCTCACTTTGATGGCCTGAGGGAGCCCTGTCGGAGGACAGGCTTTGTTTCACTCCCGATGTTGTTCCCGAAGAAAGGACATTGTAGTCCGGCGAATCGCGCACGCCTCCATCCGAGATATCCTTCGTAGGGTTCTTGACCCCGGATGCGGTGCCAGACGCGAGAGTGTTATAGTTGCCTGGTGCGATCATTGCATGGGTCGCGCGCGGGGACACGGGTTCAGAGGCAGGTTTGCGAGAATGCTTAGTCTTCCCAGCGCCCGCAGGTGTGGGCGGCGGGTCTCTAGGACTCTCAAACGTGTACGGCGTCATACCACCACAGGGTGATGTCATACTTGAGCGAGGTCCTGCTTCGCCGGATGCGGCGGGCCGTTCAAAATCATTGGCGAAGACACTTGCCCCAATTCCAGCTACAGCTCCCGCCCCAGCATACTTGGCAGCGTTTCTCTGAGAGCTATTGGACGTCTCCGGTGGGCTGGTGTTATTCAAAGTCTCTGAAGCGGGCGGATAACGCGTTGACATTTCGTTCACCGCAACCGAGCCAGGCGGAGTCAAGCTCCGCCGCTTGGACGACCGTGCTGGAGGTTCAGGGGCAGATTCGCCGGGCCGGTTGCGAGCTAGATTCTCTGTCTCGTGGGCTGCCTCGGGTTTTTGATAAAGGACACCGAATGCCCCAGCAGACTCGGCCACTGTGGCTGCTGTTGTCTCGTTCAAGCTCATGTGCCGGGCTCCGTCGCGCGTGTCACGCTGGGGCTTCGAGGGCTCGGACCCAGAACGCTGATGATTGGACTCTCTCTGTTGGTCGTGTCGATGGAAGTCCTTATGCTTGCCGGTCGTAGTTGCGACATTCACCTTGTTATGAGCAGAGTGCCGCTCTGACTCTGCTGTCCTCGGCTCAGTAGACACCTTCTCTTTCTCACCCTTACTGTCTTTGCGTCGGTGAAAAAGGCCAAGCACTTTATGGTGCTTCTTGTCGCTGCTCGCCGACCCCTCGTCGCTACTTCTTCTATCGCCCTTGGTGTCCCACTCTGCTGGTTGACCAACAGCGGCGCCGGTGTCCTTGGTGTGACGCCGGCTCCCAGACATGGGGCTTTGGTCTTTTTTCTTCAGCTTGTTGCGCTTGTCCCTCTGTTCCGAAGCGACCGCAGCTCCCACTCCCGCAGCGGCAGTGCTGGCCAAGAGCGCATCTCTAGTGACCGCATCTGGCTCCTGCGAGGCTTGATGGGCGTCTTGCGGTGGTTGGTAGGCCTCTTGTGGTGCTTGATGTGCCTCCCGGTGGCCTTCAGGGTGGGCGACCAACGGAAACGCGCGAGGTGGACTCGAAGATATCGGGCTCGTCTCCGAAATGACAGGATCTAAGTTGGCCGGAACATTTGTCCTAGGGGGAACACCGAGGAAAGCAGCACCACCATTCCCGGCTCTGTCCTGCAAGGATCCACCGTCGACATTAGCTCCCCTGGGGTCTGGGGCAGCAAGACCGTGGTTGCCCTCAACTTCCTCACTGATGCCAGGCAAAGATGCAGGCTGGGCATCACCGCCCTGATGAGAGTGGCGCAAGCTCTCTTCATCTTGGCTGCCATGTCCCGCAACAGAGTTATAAATACCGCCCCTTGGATAGTCAGTTGTAGCTCCGAGGACATGTGCTCTCTCGGGTGCTGACCTTAACGGTAGGTGGTGATGTTGCGTGTGGTCATCACCGGCACTTCCGTGCCCGGTTACCGTGTTGTAAATACCTCCTCTCTGCGCCTTGGGGAGAGCCCCCCAGTAGGGAGGAGGGCTATTGCGCTTCGCCTGCGTGTCTGGCTCACTGTGAACAGCTCCTTTCTTTTCCTTGAAGGACTGGTTGCTGTCAATATGCTGATCTTGGGGTGCCGAGAAGACCGTGGGTTGCGGCTCGGAGGTTTCGGTCGGACGGAAGTTCTCCGATAGAGACGTGGGCTGGTGAGCGACATCGTTGGCATTCGGAATCGGCTCCGGATCGATAAATCCAATGCCGGAATCGGTATGTCTATGGCCACGGGGATCGGTCGGTTTGTGCAACTTGTTGTGCTCATCATGGTGGTGGTGATAATGATGGTGTCGATGGTCGCGCGGGGTTGGCGCAGGCGGGGCCGCAATCGTGGGCTCGAGCTCTCCTTGAGGGGTAGCGGGATAGGCACCCGGAATTGACTCGTCCATGGCGTTCAATGTTGGCGCGGAGGCTTAGGAAAGGCAGGCGCTGAGTGTATTCCGGTTACAAAGGAGTTGGCGGCTAGGGTCCGTGAAAGATCAAGGTTGCCTGGGATCAGGAGGGTGAGTGGCGGGCCATAAAATACCCAGGCGGTGTGATGCCATCAGAAGACCTATGCGGAACAGCGTCATTTGGGACCTCAGCGATCTCCCAGATGCACATTTGCACCTGCCAGCCAGCAGTTGCACTCCTGCCAAGCATGACCTCAGAATTGACATCATCGCTCCGCGCTAATTAGGCTAGTGCCCCACACCTGCTTGCGATTGACCAATCAGAACGGATCAATTCTGTTTCAACATCGACGCTCTCTTTCCGTCGCTTGTCGTCACTCATGATCCTCATTCCCTGATTGCCTGGAGTCGAACGAGAATCGTTTGCGTCAATGGCGTTCGCTAGCTATTCACATGCGTCCTATCGTAACGCCATTATGTTTGTCAATACGGATAGCGGCGTGAGGTGCTCAACATACTACGCAAGAGGCGCTGGATAGCGCCCCAATTCTCCTAATTGATCGCTGCGGTTTTGGGAGAGAGAATGTAATTGCATGCAAAAAAGCCTCCTTACAAAAAACAATTACCTAACCATTGAAATCCACATATTGCCTCTACCCCACATGTGCCCCCCTAGCGACGAAGAATCTCCACGGCCTTTTCCAAAAGTTCAATCCGCTCTCTCAACGCTGCCCGCCTATTACGACTCGCCGCGTCCTCGCAGGCAATGCTATCAAGCTGGCTGATCGACATGTTCAACACACAGGCCGGGCCGAAAACATTGAGGGGACTGGCGTCTCCGCTGAGTAGGTAATGGTCGACGGCCTGGACGCAAATATTGTCGACGAAGCGGCTCCGTACTACCTCGTAGTATTGTTTCATGACGTCGTGAATCCTCTCGCATACTGTGGTCTTGTTCACATTGTTACCACCGCGGGCGCCACCGCCGAAGCTTCCCGAGCCATTCTTGGCTCGGTTGATATCATCGATGTGGATATGCTTCCCCGGACGAACACCTTTGACGGTAGCGGGTATCTCCACAGCATCATGCTCAACCTGCCGTGTCCAACGTTTGCTGGCAATCTGATCTACCGCGTCATCAAACATGGGGAGACACGTGACGGCCTTGCCACGAAGCTCGACATTGATAAGAAATCGAGCGTGGCTCATGGCGCGCTCGTAGCATGCGGTAAGCCTCTCGAGAATAAAGGACCGAAGCTCGGATTGGACCACCTTGTCTGGGCAAGTCTCCTCGACCAGGGCGAGAATGAAATGGTGCACGATGAGGATGACGTTGCTGACATGGGCGAGGGTTGCCGATTCCCACTTGGCGGCTTGAACCCGAAAGGTGGTGGGGATGATATCTGGGCCAAACTAGATATTGGTCAGTCAGTCAGCGTTCGTGAGTTTGGGTGTCTTTGGGAGACTAGGTGAGTAGACAGATAGGTGAGTAGGTACTAACCGTCCCGAGTTCGTAACCACGGTAGGACTTGTACATTTTCTCAATCTGATCGAGAATCGGCGCCTTTGACGGTTTACTGCACTCAAAGGGATCCACCACAATGTCATGCAAATCATCTTCGCCGTCGGTAGGGATCTTGAATGATATCGGGTCGAGATACAGAGCATCCCTGCCCTTGGACCACGACGACGAAGTTTTGGAGTCCTGTTCATCCGTGTCCGAGTCCAGTGCGCCAAACATGGTAGAAACGGGGGGTGATATTTCGTCTCCGTCCTCGTCATCCTCGCCCTCATCTTCATTCTCATCTTCATCTTCATCGGTCGAGTCGTCGAGTTCAAACTCAGTAGCGTGTCCGTTGACAAAGAGCGTCTTGGCAAAAGCCTCGTTGAGTTCCCTGACATGGGTAATCAACCGTAGGTCCTCCCTCTTGATAAACATGGCGTCATCACCGGTATAGTAGGCATCCAGACCAAACTGGACCAACTTTGCAAAATCGCTTGCAATCTTGCCGAGATAGGCCCTCTGCTCGTCGGGTTGAACCCTCGCCGCGCCCATGGCATCAAGCTGCTTGGCCGCCTCCTTAAGCTTGGTGGTGATCTCCCCCTTAACATTCTTGAACTCGCTTTTGGCGCGATCTTCCAAGAGCTCCTGCAGACGGGCCCGCAGGGCGGGAATTCCGACACGGCTGGCGTCGAGACCCGACCACGGCTCGGCCTGGAAAAAGGCCTTCTCTGCAGCGTTGCGGGCTGCCATGTCAATGGTGGCGCTTTGGTCATCGGCCCCGCGGTTGCGGACAAGACAATAGCCAAGTTGGAGATCACGACGTCGACCCCGGACGAGATCGGCCACGACGTTTTTAGTCGCGGTTTCCACAGCAAGATCAGGCTTGGTTAAGACGCCAAGCGTGCGGGTTCCTTCTGGATCAGCTTCCGAAGCGAGACGGATGATAGTCTGCGTGGCAATGTCGGTGTTGCAGGGTACCACGGCGAGGATGCTACAACCATATGTATAAGTATATCTAAAAAAGACGGACAGGGACACTTGGTAGGCACTCACATGGTTCGTGAATCCTTGATATAAGACTTGACCATCTCCTTAACCATGACAATGTCCTGCTTAGTCGTGATGCCCGGCGACTCATTCTCAAAAATGCCCGGAACGTCAATGAGGGTGAGGTTATCTTCGGTGGGACCGCTTTTTTCGATTCGTAGGATATCGCGCGTGAAGGTGGGGGCGGGCGAGGTGTCGTTGGGTGAGGTTTTAATTCCCATGGTTTTTGCTGCCTATGGTACTTTTTAGTCATCATCAGAAAAGAAAACGAAAAAAAAAAAAGAAAGAATGTACTTACCTCTTTAAAAACCTCGGCAAACTCATCACCCGTAAACCCCCCCACCGTCCTCCGAAACGCCCTCAGCCTCTGCACATGCTCCTTTGCCGCTTCAGAAGAATGAGAGACAGAGGAATGAAAAGGCTGGATGGTGACGACGACGTTCGTCTGCGCTTCCCTCCGACAAATGATTTCCGTAGCGAAGCGCGTGCAGAGCGAAACTGATCGTGGAAAGGAGATGCCCGTGAGGCTTTCGAGGAGGCTGGACTTTCCGGCAGATTGTTCTCCAGCGGCGACGATCTTTCATTCTCATTAGCAGTGTACATGTAATATGTGTAACTAGTACAGAGTTCGTGTTCATGTTATGTTCTCGGAGGGGAGGGGAGGGGAGGTAGGAAGGCAAATACATACCTGAGGAAGCGGGATCATGCTGGAAACCCCAAGCTCACGGAGCTTGTCAATCTTGTCGAGAAGGGCTCTACTTCCCAGTCCAGGCTGTTCGGCATCCATGTTGGTTGATTGATCGACTTGGTTTGAGGAGTAAAGATCGGATTGAGGATAAAATGTTGAAATTATTTTTTCAAAGCTCTTGGTCAGACTCTTAACGTCTCCTTAAGTTGAGGTAGTTGAGGTGCTTCTGCTATGTGAACTACTAGAATGTTTAAGAAACTCGAGTCCTCGTCGGGGTCCCCCTCTAAACTTTAAAAGCTCCGCGGCAAAATCTATGTCTCCCCCAGGCCTCCATTTGCCTGGACATGAGATTTGGTCAAAATCCACTGCCTGACCAGGCTCACCAGACCAAGCCCGACTCCAACCAGACCCCAGTGCCCAACTACGCTATTGAATTGAACTGCCGCATGAACATGGACTGGCGCATTAATCACGCAGCGCACACGCAGTGTCCCCGCCACCGCACAGGCCGGGGAACCATTCTGTCGGTAACGATTCCCCCCTCCCATTGGCTTGGGCCACATTCATGGACCTCACCGAAGTTGTAGGCCTCTCGAATCTTTTTTTGCATTTGCATTTTAGCCGGTTTGCTCTTCGCCAAGACAAGACAAGACGGTGGTGGGTAGGTTGGATGGATTGGTTACCTTTTGGGTTCTAAAACAAGCATAGCCGCGGGTGGCGTAGTGATGTTGGTTGTTATATTGGCGGTGGTCTGGTCAATGTAGGCCTGGCCGGGCCGAGTTGAGGGGCCTGACCGAGATTTTCTTCAGTTGGTGAGGCCTCAATTTAATACAAAGCAGTAAACCTAGTCTTGACAGGGATAGAAAGCAAACAAGTTTACAAGGATTTTTTCTTTCTTTCTTTGTTTTGACCAACCCCTTTTGTTTCACTGCTTGGCATTGGCAGTTGTGTCTTTTTTCTATCGAGCGAAACAGTCAAATCACCATTCCCGTCTATCTAGTGTCCCCTCCCTCAGAGCAGAAATTCGCGTCAATCTCGCTCTGCGCCGCCATAATCTCGTCAGAGCTCTCTGGCTCCGTCACCTCTGCAGGTTTGTACCCAGGAAAAGTCCCGACAATGCCCTCTTCGGCGGAAAAAGAACTTTCCACCTCGCCGTCATCCGGTCCCGAGAAATCCACTCCTCTTGCTGAAGCCCAAGACCGCTGTCTAAAAGTGCGCAAGTAGTCATCTGGGGAAAACGACAGCCTTCTGTACATACGAGGATTTTTAGCCCCGCCTGACCGAGAGCGGAGGATGGGGGAACCCGACTGTCTTCCCCGAGATGCCTGTCCCTGTTCAGCTACTAGCTGTCCCTGTCCGGCGGCGGCACAGTATTCATCGGTTGACTGGAGACGCGGGACATATCCGTACATGGCCATCTTGAAACACATCAATTACCAGCCCTCACTCGCCGTAGAGAACACAAACCTGCTCTTCCGCCTCTCCTTGCAAGTCTCGCGTCTCATAGCGCGGCCAGTTAACCCTCTCGAGGCAACACGACACACAAAACTTGCTCCGATCCACCGGCAGCGGCTTCCCCGAATCATTTTTGGCTCGCAGCTCGGGTGGTTTAGACGACGACTTGAACATGCCCCAGAAACTCCAACCAATCTCGCGTAGGCGAATCTCGACATCAAAGTCAAAATGCAGATAGCGCCGTAACTCACGCAAAGCGTGCGGGGAGTCTTTTTGCAACATCAACTCATCAATCGACTCGGCGTCAACTTCCCGCGCGATGGTCAACGGATGGTTGATGTTCTCGTAAATCTCGGGTGTCCACAAGTGAAGCTGCGCCTGCGTTTGGCCCGACCAGTGTGCTGTCCTGTCGTAGGGACTATATCGTGAGCGACGCTGGCGACACTTCCAGGGACGGATGCGTTTGCAACAACACCCCCTTGCATGTGCTGAGGAGACACGGAAAAAGGAAGACTCTGGAACTGAGGAATAATCGCGCTGCTGCGGGCCAATGCCAACTTGGGAGAAGAGGGCGGTGAGTCCGCCATCTCTATGGCCAATAAGCGGCGGGGGATAAGTCTCATAAGTCAGAGACTTCCGCCAACTGCTCAGCCTTCTCTCATATGTGAGCTTGCTCGCTTGCGTGGCGTGGACTGTGAGTGCGGGAACCGGGTGACCTGAAATCACGCCTGTGACCCCGGCTTCCAGCTCCCTCGATCGTCCGTCCTCGCGGGTGAATTGGATGTCGGTTGCGACTGCATCACCCTTAGGTAAGACGACGTGCCGTTCCCCACTACGGTACAGGTATCGCACGCTGATGGAGTCAAATATTCGGTTGTGTCGTTCAAGCCTGTTCTGGGGTCAGAATCACCCAGAGGCAGAGAAATGGGTCTTGGCTCACTCAAACGACTTGTTGATGGAAAGCTGCATCCTGAAGTTCAAGATGATGCGGTACACTGACCTCCCGTCCGGGATACCGCATTGTTTGTACTCCCCGGTACGCTCGACTCGTATCACGGGTTCCAGGATGCTCACTGTGGTGTAGTTACCTCTGCCGCCTCCAACATTTTCCTCGAGGGCCAAAGGGTGGATATGGGAAAGGACCTTCGGTGGCGGCAACGGGGATTCTGGTTCGGCCACCGGTAGTGTCTCCTGGCGTCGGCCCCTCCCACGGCTAGGCATCTCAGTAGCACTCAAGCGAGATGTCTATTGTCTGGTAATAGAATGCTTGGGACTGCAACGCAGACGGAAGACTCGCCGCATTTATAATATCAACTTGCTCCTGTAATTTGCCCATGGTGAGGCAGAAGAGCCATGTGGCTCTCCCTGGTGAGCGAGTCTGTCCGCTTCCTGATGTGGTTCTTGCATCTTGAAGTGGTGATAAACCGACCTTAGCTTCGAGTAGCTCGAGTCCCTTGGCGGGTGGTGTAAACTTTGAAGCGGTCATTGTTCACTCGCAAAGTCCTCGGGACTGGGTGTCAAATTTAAGTTTCAGCAGTTGCGCTAGCTTCGATCACCAAACTGCCCCCGCTAGCGTTGAGCAGTCGGAAGGAGTTTACCCCGCCACCGGTATTTGGGGCACCACGCAGTGCAGCAAATTCTAGAATGATCAACACCTTTAACACCGGCCTTTCACGGCCAGAGACCTGGAGCCTTCCAGCGAACATCGTCTTGGCCGCATGCCCCCCAAATTCAGAACCTATGTAATCTATGCAGTCTTGGCATCCTAGGTCACTTCCTGCTTGGAGCACCTGCGCTCGTAATGGGGCTGTGCATGGAGGCTTCGATGTGGAATGAAAGGCCTGCAGCTCATCGGGTTCTCGGCGTTTCTTCCCTTCCACACTCTCTTCTTGCCCTCACTACTCTGACCCGTCGCTTTGAGTCTCATACCCGCAAACTGTTACCATGGATTGGCACGATACGCGCTGTCGCAATCTCGACGAAGCCCGCATCGGCGATCTCATCAGCTGCCTGAGTTGCGGCTCAGTCTGTCAAATCGAAAATGCGCCAAAAAGCCTGCCAGAGCCACCCAGGGCTGCTTTTCAGTACCCCGCAATCAGACAACGCACCCAATTCAGGCTTTTATGGGTCTATCCCGCGGAGTTTGATACGCCTATCCGATGCGAAATATTCACGAGCATTGTCGATGACGCCGACTTTGAAGCCATCTCGTATACGTGGGCTGACGAGACAGGCGATGACTCCAAGTCCAGTACCATACTGATGAATTCGGTTCCATTCCAGGTGACCCGGAATTGTGAGATGGCGCTGAAACGAGTACGGGCCAGGGACATATTTACCAAGATCTGCATCTGGGTCGATGCGATATGTATTGACCAGACGAACCTCAACGAGCGAGGCCACCAGGTTCAGCTGATGCCTCTCATCTACTCCCGCGCCAGAACTGTACTCGTGTACATCGGCGAGTCTGCGCGCAACAGCTCATGGGCGATGAGGGCCCTGGAGAGCGGTACAATAGCGAAAAACCCCAGTATCGCCGCATCCGCCCTGCGCGACCTATTTGCTAGAAGATACTTTTCTCGTGTCTGGGTCCTGCAAGAGGTGGCTCTCGCGCGAAAATCGGTCTTAATATGCGGCGGTGCCATGATACCGTGGCAATTTGTCCGGCCCAATAACCTGCGGTCCCTCGGTCTGCTCGGGGATGATGGGCTGCTTTTGAATGGCTCACAGCTGCCACCGGTTTTACATTTTGACAAGAGCGTCTACACTCTTCCCAGGTTACTAAACCTTCTGGACTTTGCGTCAAACTGTAAAGCACATGATCCCAGAGATTTTGTCTACTCGCTGCTCGGCTTGCTACCAGGACAAGAAACCCGTGAGTTGCAAGCGGATTATACTCTAGACGTGGACCAGGTGTATACGAATACCGCCCACTACCTTGGCCGGTATTTCGGCTGGGACTCAGTCTTTACGCACGCTCTTTCCAGGACAGGCCAGAAACACCGCCTGCCGTCCTGGGTCCCAGATTGGAGCACGGCTCAGGATCCGAATACACGATGGTTACGTGACTGTTTCTCTGAGAGTCCACTTTCATTACCAAAACCCACAACGACGCTCGGATCCAAGTATCTCACATTCAGGGGCCTCCGGACAAGTGGCGACAACGGGCTTTATAACCGGCACAAGATAGCCACCGAAACTCACAATCCCAGGCATAGCATCAAGTACCTTCACCTACTCAGCCTGGGCGAGCTCCATCGGCATAACTTGGAAACTAAACTCCTTCAAGAGAAGTACCTTCGGCTCCCAGAAGAGTCTGCAGTCTTCAATTTTCTCTGTCGCCACAAGATTCACAGCAATTTCTGGTTCTTCGACACGCGGGTGATAACGGGCACTGTCGAAGTCGCCAATGGTCAACACCCACACTCACCAACCCAGTCCCCAAATTCACAGATCTACAGACTCTGTTGCCCTAATGAACGATGGGGTTACGGCTCGTGGAAGTGGCGCTATTTGTCTGTTCGAGAGCTGATCAAATGCCTGGAAATGTCCTATGACGGGCTTTCGGAGCTGTTGGGTGTGCTGCTGCGCAGTGACAGCCCACGACTTGTCATCCCTCAACACTCGGTAGAATGGAGGTTTATTGTCCGTGGCAGATACATGTATGTTGACCTCCCTCCACCCACCGACGGACTCGACACTGACGGCGTCTATGGAAGCGTCAACGATGAAACCAACAACGGCAACACACCAAACGGGCTAGAACTGGATATTTACTCTGTTTACTCTGTGATCCTCGGACCGAGTGCTCGAGATTCTTTTACGGGGAGAGCGAGGAAATACTCGGTGAATCTCTTCGAGACGGCCATCCGACTGCGCGAGTTGGCGACCGGTGACAGTCCGCTTCTGCCTGACACGCAAAGGGCAACACGAATGGCGGTTGAACTACTTGAGGCAAACTATCTGTTGGAACTTTATGACATTTGCATTGTTTGAGGTCAGGCCAGTTTTTGTATTTGTGGACAGTACTAGACAGCTAACCAGATGTACTTCACCTCAACACTGAACTAAGTTGACCCCCCCTGTTCTGGCCCCCCCCCTGTTCTGGAACATTCTGTATCATTCTCAACACCATGAAACTGTCC
>Ga0247760_1002951_pt1 | contig 11842 bp, 10 predicted proteins | sample UWRJL171409R4_FD_179936 | JGI IMG/M metagenome (GOLD analysis project Ga0247760, IMG submission 179936) | Plant litter microbial communities from Arlington Agricultural Research Station in Wisconsin, United States - UWRJ-L171-409R-4 | ecosystem: Environmental > Terrestrial > Plant litter >...
CCCCAGCACCCCCCCCCCCCCCCCAAAAAAAAAAAAACAAAAAAAAAACACAAGCCACACGGGCGTTTTCTCGGCCGTGTCTTGTTGAAGAGGGCTCGCCTGAACAGCGCTGACTTGGCTGGGTAACTATTGCGCTTCTGCAGCAAACCCCAGCGCAGCACATACCACCCCAGCGCGCCAAATCTGCACGCTCAGGTTCGCTTAGATGCGCGAGTTCCCCAAAGTGACCGACGCAAGGTTCCTGAGACAGCATCCCTGAACGCTGTCGATTCAACGTTGGAGGAAAAAGAAACGCCAGGGCCGCGGACCGGTCCAACGTCCCCGTCCCAGGGCCCAGGAACACGAAGTGATCACCAAACTCTATCCCAGCCAGCTCCGGTACTTGAACGGGAGGACTGGAGGCGAAGCAGCGCCACTTTGGCTCCTTGTCCCGCCCCTGCCCCAAGAAAGCAAAAACAGGAAAAAGGCCTCTTCGCGATGGGCATGTCTCGAATACAACGGCACTGTCCTCCCGCCGTCCTGTGCATGTAAGCCCAGGCCCTGGTCCCCGCTCGGAGGGAAGATAGTCAAGGAGCAAGTGAGTGACCAATAGGTAGGCTGTGTTGAAGGAGCAAAAGATTGGACGAAACACCTTGGTTCTTCTCGCTGGAAAACCTCCGATAGACCCTCCACTCGGTCTCGGCCGACCGCTGCTGGAATCGTGCGCTATCTCCGTTTGGGTGCTCAGGTGTGTGGCTCAACTGCGAAGCATGCGTAGTATTGACCATACTATCCCGAGTTCAGCGGCACATCGCGCTGGAGGTTTCCAGGGGGGTTCTTGTCTCGTTCTCTGACGAAACGCGGCGGTGCTCACAATCGCGGAATGGCCTCCTGAGAACCCCACGGCTTACTGATTTGTGTTCTCCCTCGATAACGTGCCCAACGATGCTCTTTACTGTGTAGGGGCATTCGCATTGCTTGCATCACCCATTCGGCCCTTCACCCTCGCCCGTGACCGAACTTGCCAATCGTTGCTCTCCCGCCTCATCAGCCTGACGTCGAGGCAAGCATTGTTTTTCCCAGCATCGAATTGAGAGATGCCACAAGATTACAGCCCGTGACACTGCGAGGTTGCGTTTCGACTACTATCATCGGATGGATTATAACCCAACGCATATATCTGTGCAGCTGTCAAAAAACCCTCCTTTACGGCTCGGCGAGAACCGGCACCCTGCAATTTTATCTTTGGCGCGGGGTTGCGATGATCAGTGTTTGTTGAACCCGTGGCCTTGGGTTGCGTGCTTTAACATTTCTTAGCTCGGCGGGGTTGACGCGCGAACGGACTCCCTCCTCGGACACTTCCTCATTAATAACAGGGAGACAATAGGACTTGTCGGGAGTCGCACTCAAGACTGCATTCAGCATGGATGTTCTTCTGTCACTTTGACAGACCTCAACACTAGCAGGTCTTCATTTCGTTCCGCTCGGCAAAGCTGGGAAGCTTCAATGCGCCACGCTCCAGCAAATGCGCGAGATGAACAGCGCATCGGGAAGGTGACAGCTCGGGAATGAAAATAGGACAGGCGATGATACCAAACCGCTGGCGTAAAGGGGCCCTCGACACTCGGGGGAAATGGTGGCTTTGGTTGTCTCCTGCTTGAACACTGATCCTTGGGCCGTGTTTCGTAGATCAATGTGTTTGACGTTTCTTAGGTGCGTGGGTCCCTGACTCGAGTTTCTTCACATGACATGCCCCGACTCTGTTGAGATGACGGCGAGAGGCATTGTGCAATCTCCCTTGGCCATGAGCTCGGAGAACTGGTTGCGACAGTGTTGACTTGGTGTGACATGCCCTAGCTTCAACTCCAGCATGGCGCTGAGCCCCAGCCAGGCGTCAACCGTGCTTGCGGTGCCGATTCCAATTGTCTCTCAATGGCGGCAGATGGGATGAGCAGGACCAAGCTGAGGCCCAGCCTGCTTCGAGCTCCGCGATGGTAGTTATTGTTGCCCGGCAGTTGCGTCTCGCCTAAAGGGCAACTGCGTCCGGTGTGGGCCATACCGCAGATCTCCCGGTGACGAACTTCGTCCCATTGGGTTTCGCGACAAACAAGCTGCCACAGAGTGGCACAGTTAATGAGGTGATGAGACGACTTCGTCCGTGGCCAGCTTCATCGGATGCCAGAATCCATCGCAGAGCCAGAAATGAGAGCCAACTCCTTGCACACTTGTGGGTGGAGTTTCAAAATCCCGTTTCGAGGCCGCTAAACCCTCCTGTCGAGATCTCATGGGACCGTTGCGCCCGGCAATGTTCTGCGTTGACCAAACCATCCACGCTGTCAGCGCGGGCATTTCCCGAGCGGTTGAAACATGTTTCGCGTTTGGGGTTTGGGACCGTTGCAGTCTGGCCCTACTGGCGCCGCTCTTGCTCATGAGAGTATAAAAAAAAGAAGGCCGAGATTCAATATGGAGGCAGTAGATACCAAGCATCTAAATGAGGTGATGAAACAATATGCATTGCCAAAGATGTGAATTTGAGCTATGATGAGAAATGACCGGAGCTTGAATCAAAACAATGAATTTACGTAGCTCCTGTCTCGTGATATTGCACGTGACTCACGCAACGTCATCCAATGCGCAAGCTTGGCCTATCAGAACCAACATACGAAGAGGGAAGGTGTGAAGCACTAAGTTGGGCTTCAGTAGCCACAAGACGGATTCTATGTGGGGAGTTTTGCGTCTTGTTGGAAGGGCCACGTTTGCTCGAGGAAGCGCCAATTCCGGCATCCAGAAATCAACACTATCGCGACGTCGTTGGTTTGGCTTGAGAACCGCAGCCATGGCCGTCAGAGACCCCAACACCTTGTCCAACTATGACGCCTGGAGAACCAGGCACACGACAGCAAATCTGAAAATTGAGTTCGAAGACAAACGTCTGCGGGGATCAGTGGTACTGGAGCTGGAGTCCCAGACGGACAAGGGCAGCAAGGAGATCATTCTCGATTCCAGCTACCTTGCTGTATCTTCCATCAAGCTCAACTCTGTGCCGTCGGCATGGGAGATCAGAGACCGCATCGGCGCCAATGGCTCGCCAGTTCACGTTGTCGTGCCTGAGGGTGTGGCAAGGGGCGACGTCGTCAAGCTGGAGATTGAGCTGGCAACGACTGACAAGTGCACTGCTTTGCAATGGTTAACCCCGGAGCAGACCAGCAACAAGGAAGCTCCGTTCATGTTCAGCCAGTGCCAGGCTATCCACGCGCGCTCTCTTTTCCCATGCCAGGATACCCCGGATATCAAGTCTACGTACGACTTCAACATCACCAGTCCCCATGTTGTCGTCGCTTCTGGTGTCAGCGCTGGCACCGAAGGATCGGGATCGGAGACACTTTACAAGTTTGAGCAGAAAGTTCCCATCCCTTCCTACTTGTTTGCGCTGGCGTCTGGAGACATTGCCACTGCCAAGATTGGCAGGTGTTCGGCCGTTGCCACCGGTCCGAACGAGCTTGCTGCCTCCAAATGGGAGCTGGAAGACGACATGGACAAGTTTCTGGATGCCGCCGAGAAGCTTGTTTTCCCCTATAGATGGGGAGAATACAACGTACTCGTTCTGCCGCCTAGCTTCCCCTACGGAGGTTCGTGTCATCCCAACCAGTTTCCAGGACCATGACTGACATGCGTTTAGGAATGGAAAACCCGATTTATACCTTTGCAACACCAACTATCATCAGTGGCGATCGCCAAAACATCGATGTCATTGCTCACGAATTGAGCCATAGTTGGAGTGGCAACCTTGTCACAAGTTGCAGCTGGGAGCACTTGTAAGTCATGTCTTGCCAGTGTATGCGTTGAGAGGTTGCATGGGGCCCACATCCTGACCTTGTTGATAGTTGGCTGAACGAGGGATGGACTATGTACCTTGAGCGTCGCATCCTGGCCAGTATCCATGGAAGCGACGCTCACTTCCACTTCTCCGCCATCAGAGGCTGGTCTGCACTTGGTAAGCAAGCTCCTTCTCGAACCATTATTAGACCTTGGAACTGATCAAACGGCGGTACAAAGAGGAGGCAATCACGTCATATGGCAAAGACCACGAGTTCACAAAACTCCTAATCAGCCACAAGGGCATTGATCCTGACGATGCGTTCAGCACTGTGCCCTACGAAAAGGGATTCCACTTTGTCTATTATCTTGATTGCCTCGTCGGGAGAGGGAACTTTGACAAGTTCATTCCACATTATTTCACCAAGTGGACAAACAAGTCTCTGGACTCTTTCGAGTTCAGAGATACATTCCTCGAGTTCTTTGGGACGCCCGAGTATGCCGACCTCAAGGAAAAGATTGCATCCATCGACTGGGAAGGTCGCTTCTACACGCCTGGTCTGCCTCCCAAGCCCGAGTTTGACACCTCACTCGCCGATGTGTGTTTCGAACTGGCGGAGAAGTGGAAGCAAGAGGACTTTGTCCCGAGTCCCGAGGACATTTCTTCTTGGACGGGTAACCAAATCCTTGTTTTTCTTGACACCGTGCAGGATTTCCCGGCACCCCTAACGGTGGAGAAGACAGTACGTCAACCCTACCCCTACCCCACGCATTCATTGTGAGATCGCTGGTCAACTAATCCGACAAAAGCAAACGCTTGGTAAGACATATGGTCTGCTGGATACCAGAAACGCTGAGCTCAAGACGGTCTATTATCAAATCGCAATGCAGGCAAAGGATACTAGTGCGTATCAAGGCGTCGCAGACCTCCTCGGTGAGGTTGGACGAATGAAATTTGTCCGGCCGCTCTTTCGGAACCTGAACAAGGTCGACCGTGACCTAGCACTCAAAACATTCGAAAAGAACCGCAACTTCTACCACCCTATTTGCCGCCAAATGGTGGAGAAGGATCTGGGGCTGGTAGCCGCTGCTTAGACAACCCGGAGGGTCCTCAAGAGCAACGAAGAATCGTCAGTCTCAGCTCCATGTCTCAGGTCTATGAAAGCTGTGTCGGGTTTCGTTAAGGAACAGAATTGTACAGGTTAGCGAATCAGAAGCTTCAAAATATGTCTTCATACTTCGTGCGTGTATTCGACGCGTGTACAAGAGGAACCGATTTACTAAGACAGCCCGGGCTGGACTGGAACTCTTGTGCCTCGATAGACGTGCATCAATGGGATTGTTGGGTTGTGAACAAATCGTCATGGAACAACAAGGACATTACGTCAACAGTTTCCATGAAGCCCCTGAAAAAAACGCGAAAGACACACGATAGACTCATCTTCAATGAGTTGATCTCCCAATAACCGAAATCTCAATTCAGGCACGTACCGTAATTGCGCACTCTCGCCCATTTATGCAGAAGGAGTGGTGATTGACACGTGAAGGAAGCTTAATTTCCAGCTATGACGAAGTGTCTTCCATCCAATCAGAGACTGTTCCCGCTAGAGCACATTCCCTGCACCAGCGGATGTACACCTGCGTGTGCTTCGCGGGCCTCGAAGCGGGCGCGCCTCGCGTCTTCCCGTCGCCCCAAATTTGTTGACAGGCCCACCCCAACTGGAAATTCAACCTCTGGAGTCATCACCACGTCTGGCATGCAACACCTAGCAACGACCTCGCCAAACATCGCAACTTGCGTATTTACCTACCCCTGAACGGCTCGCGACAACAGTATTGCACTTTCTTGGATGTTCGCGACCCAACTGCTGACCCCTTGCATCTCGGGCCCCGCGCCAACTGGCTCAGGGCAGCACCCACCGGCAATCTCGATTAGCGGTTAACTTAGACTGCACACTGTCCACCGCACACCGACACCACGAGACGCACCAGCCCGGCGTTTCCGTCTGACAGCGATCTTCTCCGCGACGGAAGGGATGCACGCGCGTGTCGTATCACGGCCGTGGGAAACTGAGGGCTTCAAAACTGCGCACCGCCACGAGCGCGCTCGAACGACTTGCCTGGTCCGGAGCCTCGGGCTCTAAATCGACCGTCGCTGTGACTCGTCACCGCTGGTCGCAAGCAGATCAGGGGCTGCATCCTGGTAGCCCTTCACCACCTTCACCCTCAAGTTTGCGACCATGGCGCCTGGTACCGCTCCGGCAGGGGGAGGGGGAGGAGGAAATATCAAGGTCGTGGTGAGAGTTCGCCCTTTCAATGGAAGAGGTCAGTGCATATCTTGTCGGTCTGTGTAGATGGGGGTGGGGACTGACGTAACGGGCTGTTTAACAGAGCACGATCGCGGTGCAAAATGCATCGTGGAAATGAAAGACAACCAGACGATCCTAACACCGCCGCCCGATGCCGCCGAACGAGCCGGAGGAAAGCCTGGAAAGGAGCATGGCCAGAAGGTCTTCGCCTTCGACAAGTCGTATTGGTCTTTCGACAAGAATGACCCCAACTATGCTGGCCAGGGAAGCCTGCACGATGATCTGGGGAAACCGCTCCTCGACAACGCCTTCCAGGGATATAACAACTGTATTTTTGCATATGGACAGACAGGATCTGGGAAGTCGTATTCGATGATGGGCTATGGCAAGGAGACTGGTATCATCCCGAGCATTTGCGCAGATATGTTCAGGCGGATAGGCCAATTGCAGTCCGACAAGAACTTGAGGTGCACTGTGGAGGTGTCATACCTGGAAATCTACAACGAACGAGTGCGCGATCTCTTGAATCCGGCAAATAAGGGGAACCTGAAGGTCCGAGAACATCCGTCCACAGGTCCCTATGTCGAAGATCTGGCGAAGCTGGTTGTCGGGAGTTTTGAGGAGATCGAACATCTGATGGATGAGGGCAACAAGGCGAGAACGGTGGCTGCGACAAACATGAACGAAACCTCGAGCCGAAGCCACGCCGTGTTCACTCTAATGCTGACACAAAAACGATTCGACCCCGAGACCAAGATGGCGATGGAAAAAGCTGCCAAGATCAGTCTGGTAGATCTTGCAGGCTCTGAAAGAGCAACCTCTACTGGCGCAACTGGTGCTCGTCTCAAGGAAGGAGCTGAAATCAACCGATCGCTATCAACACTCGGCCGTGTGATTGCAGCTCTAGCAGACCTTTCTACAGGCAAGAAAAAAAAGGGTCCTGGTGGCACGCAGGTTCCCTACCGAGACAGTGTGCTCACTTGGTTGCTGAAAGACTCCCTGGGAGGCAACAGTATGACGGCAATGATTGCAGCCATCAGTCCGGCAGACATAAACTACGACGAGACGCTTAGTACGCTCCGTTACGCCGACTCCGCAAAACGCATCAAGAACCACGCGGTTATTAACGAAGACGCAAACGCCCGGATGATCAGAGAGCTCAAGGAGGAATTGTCCCTCCTCCGCAGCAAACTCGGCGGAGGCGGCGGCATAGGCGGCGCTGCTGTACCTCAAGAAGAGGTCTACGCGGAAGGGACACCTCTGGAACAGCAGATCGTCAGCATTACACAGGCCGATGGCACCGTCAAGAAGGTTTCGAAGGCGGAGATCGCGGAGCAACTCGATCAAAGCGAGAAGCTTTTGCAGGATCTAAACCAGACCTGGGAGCAAAAGTTGGCGAAGACAGAGGAGATTCACAAAGAAAGAGAAGCCGCGCTTGAGGAACTCGGAATCAGTATTGAGAAGGGGTTCATCGGCATGTCCACGCCCAAGAAGATGCCTCATCTGGTCAACTTATCGGATGACCCACTTCTGGCCGAGTGCCTGGTATACAACCTCAAGCCCGGCACTACTACTGTGGGGAACGTGGAGTCGAACGCCGACCATCAGGTCAACATTCTTCTCAACGGGTCGAGGATTCTTCATGATCATTGCTCCTTCGAAAATGCACCGGATGGAACCGTGACGGTATATCCAAAGGAAGGAGCTGCCGTCATGGTTAACGGGAAACGAGTGACAGAGCCTAAGAGGCTTCATTCAGGATACCGTATTATTCTGGGCGACTTCCATATCTTCAGGTTCAACCATCCTCTAGAGGCACGGGCAGAAAGGGCAGAGCGTGCGGAGCAGAGTCTCCTGCGGCAGTCGGTCACGATCAATCAGTTGCAAAACTTGGATAAACCATCTTCACCATCGCCAACCCCCAGTCCCAGACCGGGGCACGAGCGGAGCTATAGTACAGCCGTCTCGGACTTTGGAGACAGCCGTCCAGACTCGCCCGCCGGGTTCCAACGGAATGGCAGAGAGTCCGACTGGTCGTTTGCTCGCAGAGAAGCTGCGGGTGCGATTCTCGGGACCGACCAAAACTTCGCAAAACTAACGGACGAGGAGCTCAATGCGTTGTTTGAGGAAGTGCAGCGAGCTCGGGCCGAGCGCGTCAACGGCCGAGATGAAGACCTGGAGTCGATGGCGTCCTTTCCAATCAGGGAAAAGTACATGTCGACCGGGACCATTGATAATTTCTCTCTCGACACTGCGCTCACGATGCCGTCAACGCCGAAGCAAGGCGAGGCGGAAGACAGGTTACGTGAGATCGGAGAGGAGATGCAGAATGAACTAGAGAAGCAAAAGGATAATTTTAGGGACCAACTGAAGAACGCCGAGGTGGCGAACGTAGAGGTAGAGGAAATCAAGAAAGAGAAGGCCAAGATGGAGAAGACGTTAGTACAGCTCAAGGTCGACATGCAGAAACAGCTAGAGGTCCAGCGACGAGAGTTTGAGGAGAAGATCGAAAAACTGGATCCGCTCAAGAGGCTTAAGGCGAAGCCCAAGTTATCAGAGGAGGAAATCGACCGAGCAAAGGCGGTTGCCAGACACTGGAAGGGCCGACACTATGTGCAAATGACTGAAGCGGTGTTGCAACATGCAGCCACGCTGAAGGAAGCACAGATCATGAGCCACGAGCTGGAGGAGAGCGTTGTCTTCCAATTCACGGTGGTGGATATCGGCCATGTATTGTGCTCGTCTTACGATATGGTTCTCAATGGACTGACTGGCGAGGGGGACGACATTGCGCTCGAGGAGGCGCCAAAGCCGTGCATCGGGGTCCGCGTCATCGACTATAAGCATAGTGTGGTACACCTTTGGAGCATCGCGAAGCTCCACGACCGGGTCAGGCAGATGAGGCAAATGTACCAGTACCTGGACCAGCCAGAATACGCACGGCATCTGAGCCTGGACAATCCATTTGTGGAGATGTGCATGCCACAATTTACCTTGGTCGGCGAAGCAGATGTCCCGCTGCGGGCTGTGTTCGAGAGCCGGGTTCAGGATTTCACTCTTGATGTCTTTTCGCCACACACATCACACGCCATCGGTATCATCAAGCTAGCACTAGAACCGTCCAGTGCGCGAGCACCAACGAATATGCTCAAGTTCAACGTCGTGATGCACGAGATGATTGGCTTCGCAGAACGCGAGGGCACAGAGGTACACGCGCAGTTGTTTATCCCTGGCATCTCGGAGGAAGATGGGATCACGACCACGCAAATGATCAAGGATTTTGATGAAGGGCCTATACGGTTCGAGAGCGTTCATAGCATGAGCGTCCCGTTGTTTGCGCCGCCCGAGACGACCTTGAGGGTAGCTATCTTCGCCAGGGTGTCGGTGATGCATCTGGACAAGCTCCTTAGTTGGGACGATATGAGGGACGCTGTGCCCGCCTCGCAGAGTAAGCCAAAGGGTGCGAGGATCAACGAGTCGCAATTCTTCACTGAAGAGAAGCACGATCTCCTATCGCGAGTGCAGATCTTGGAGTTGAATGAAGAAGGAAATTATATGCCCGTCGAGGTTGCGCAGACGAGTGAGCTCGACACCGGGACCTTTCACCTCCACCAAGGACTTCAAAGGCGAATTGCGATCAACCTTACACATAGCTCTGGCGACGCGCTGCCATGGGACGACGTCACATCGATGCGGGTTGGGAAGATACAGCTCCTGGACAGCGCAGGAAAGACACCCGATATGAGCTCTGCCAGCCCTGACCTGCCCCTGAAACTATCGTCAAAGCCCGTGTTCCGCACCAACGCGAACGGGACCCGGAGCATCACCATGATCGGCCAGTGGGATTCCAGCTTGCACAACTCTCTTTTGCTCGATCGAGTCACAGCGGATAAGTACCGCGTCCAGATGACGGTGTCGTGGGAGATAAGCTCAGAAAAGCTCGCCGAGCCGATGAAATTTTCCATGAACGTGTGTTGCCAGATACTGTCGCGCTCTTTTGTCCGGCAGACATCGGTGCTCTCGGCACTGTGGCAGAGTATCCGGATCGTGCACTGCTCGACATGCATTTTTACGCTGCAAATGCGGCCAGCACCCATCAAGCGAGTGGGCGACCTGTGGCGGATGAGCAGCCAGCACGACTACGTCAAAGGAGAGGAAAACCTTGCATCGTGGACGCCTCGTGGCGTTTCGCTGGTAGCCGACTATATCGGCTCCAGAAAGAAGAGGCAAACCATGTCCGACATTGCAGTTACGCAAAACTTTCTCCGAAAGATTGGCTTCCGCGATGCCAATGATGGGGCCAATGGCACAGAAGAGGCTGAGGAAGACGACCTGCCACCTCCGCTGCCTATGAGTGACAGAGACTCCATCGCCGAGCTGTTGAACGATACCCCCGAGGGCTCGGAAGGTCCCTCCCCACCAGCCTCTCCACCCGCATCCGAGGACGATACTCTCAAACCATTCGACCACGACCAGCCATCGCCAACACCAGTACCGGGGCACGAATATACAGAGGAGCAGACGGCACTTCTGAATCGTTGTCTGAAGCTCTGGCTCTGTTATCCCGACCCAATGCTCAAGATTCTGAGCCCTGCTAACACGGATCCGCCGGCCAACGGCGTGACGGCCGCCGACTCGCCACCGCCCACACCCGAGTTCATCGCTACGGTCATTCGTGTACCCAAGAACCCCACGGTGCTCAAAGGTGGATATCTCCTTGTACCGAGCAGTGACGCCACGCGGTGGATCAAGCGCTTCGTAGAGCTGAGGCGGCCGTATATGCACGTGCATAATGTCACGGATGGCGAGGAAGTAGCAATTGTGAGCCTGCGCAACTGCAGGGTTGACAGCCAGCCGGGCATCCTGGGGCTACTCAACGGCGGCGGAGATTACAGCAATGGACAGGACGGTGGAGACGGACTCAACGGGGGAGGGACATATAGGCCGGGACACAGAAGGACGGCCTCGGGCAGGTTGATTTCGACGATCTGGACAGGCACGGGACTTGGAGGCGGAGGGGGCGGAGGGATGCAGAAGCTGAGCGAGCGGTTGCAGCAGGGTGTGTTTGCTGTCTACGGGACGGACAACACGTGGTTGTTTGCCGCCAAGAGCGAACGAGAGAAGATGGATTGGATCACGAAGATCGATATGAGCTTCCTGGCGACGTCGAGCGCGGGTGGGAGTGGCACCGCGAGTCCGCAGCAGTTTGGAGTCGGCGGATATCCGGAGTGAGTTGGTTGCAACATCAAGAGAAGAAAGTTTAGCATTTAGGGCAAGGGATACCCCGGGCAAAGAAGAAGAGAATATGATAATGGTCCATGGCAGTAAGGCAACGCAACGTAACGCGAGAACAGGCCAAGGCATAGAGTCGGGGGAGTGAAGAGTGCAGCAGGGCATGACTGACATGAGATTATGGATTTCCGAGATTTTTTGGAGGGGGTTCTTCGTTTCGGGCAGGAGGCGAACTCTACTCTTGAATCACATATTTCTTTTCTAGTCAAGTATATAGCTTCATAGACGGAGGGCGGACAGACGGAAGGCTGCTTTTTGTCTTGTTCGTGGATCGTGGGGAAGGAGGGGAGGCCAAGGGACGCTCACTGACTTGAGACCTGATTCTTTTGTTGCCCATTTGGATTGGTGTGCTTGTAACACTATGTATGTGTTTTTAGGTAGCTGGCTCGGATTATACCCCCGGTTGAAGGACACAAGTGAGAGGGACGAAAGAGGCTGGGGGATAC
>Ga0247760_1002953_pt1 | contig 11835 bp, 14 predicted proteins | sample UWRJL171409R4_FD_179936 | JGI IMG/M metagenome (GOLD analysis project Ga0247760, IMG submission 179936) | Plant litter microbial communities from Arlington Agricultural Research Station in Wisconsin, United States - UWRJ-L171-409R-4 | ecosystem: Environmental > Terrestrial > Plant litter >...
CAGACATTATAGCTGGATCCCTTGTTGTAACCCCAACACCACCACCTCTCACCCTCACCTCTGCACTGTCAGTCAAATCCACCACCTCCCTTTCTGAGAGACAAAGCTCCCCCCTGGCCATGCGATTCAACGTCTCGTCATCCGGAAAGCGATCCAAGTCCAACCACTCCCGTTTCCAACCGAGTCTTTCCAAATCCTCAATGACGATGGAAACCCCCTCACCGACTCGAGCGATACCGAAGCGTCGCCGCGCGGTATACGACGTGGCGATCACGGTGCCGTCTTCTAGCAGCGTTTGCGAACAGTTTACCCGCCATGGGACATATGGTGACCCGACGAGCACTGGCGAACACGGATTGGAGATGAAAGTTGACGAGAGGGAGGGGTACATGGGGATATATGTTGCTTCTGGTTCTGGTTCTGGTTCTGTTTCTATTTCGGGTTCGACGGTGTTGGTAACCATAGTCATATCCATGGGGTTGGGCTGGGTTGGTATTGGTATTGGCGGCAGCGGGTTGGACAGGTCAAGGCTATTATTGTTGTATTCGTCGTAGCATGTTGCCGCTGTTGATGTGGGGACTTGCCAGGGTTGGGCAAGAGACCAGGGAGTATCGTCGTCGACGAGTTGTGCAGTTTGAAACTGCTGCGGAAACTCAAACCCTGGGGAAGAAACCGAGACAGATTCCATGGAGACAAGATTGTTCACAGACATGTCTTCGACTGCAGCAAGCTGTGGATGCCCAAGCTCGGCATCTGCACAATTCGCTGCCAAAAACTCGTTCTGTGAAACCGGAAACTCGACTGAGAACAAATCCGGCGTGGTTGGCGAGAACTGCGCATCGCAAAAGTCCAGCCCAGAAAGCTCCGACGAAAAGAGCTGCGGTGTCGGAAGCTGCGAGGCAATGGACGTAATGGACTCGTCCGAGTCGTCCTCCATCTCCGCCTCTAGCGGGGGAGGCTCTATATCTAGGTCTAGGAGATGCACATCTTTTAGAAGCAAATCGGTAAAGGTGGTGGTTGTACCATCGTCACCGCCGCCAATGGGGTACTGGCCATCAAAGGCCTGAAAAGGCTCAAACATGTTTGTAAAAAGAAAAAGGGATGAACAGGCGAGAGGTTGTCACACAATGTTAGATCAAAATGCTGAATGAACAGCATCTCATCTATTAGGCAGAAACGAGGAAATTTATAAACAAAAAGAACAAGAGCCGATCAACCAAAGAGTCTAGACATGGGAGAGAGTCGAGAGGGACATTTGCTGCGTGATAGTGACAACTCTGCAGCGGATATTGAGAAAAAAAGAAGAAGACAACCACAACAAAACGATCATCACCTGTGGACGTTGAGTAGCTGCACTTGATCACAAACCGTCCCCCCAGCCGCACACCACTTTTCTGTCCAAAATGCTTTCTTGCTGGCTTGCTTACTGCACTGCGTTCATGTCGGGTTCCCTGTCTGGGAGTTGAGCTCGATCTAGAAGGGCCTGGGTGCTGCATCCTACGAGCATCCCGATGCATACTACCTCGTCGCTGGCTCGGTAATACAAGCCTTGCAATTCGTTCCTTCTTGGCAGTCACCAACATTACATGATGCACGATGCACTTCCTGCCTCTGCCGATCGGATTCCTTTGTTTTGTCTTTTGAACAAGGTCTGCGTGACACAGGTTTGTCGCCCGCAGGTATTTTTGTCTCTTTCAGGTCGTGTGCATAGACCGGTGAGCTCGTCGGGTAGTGTCCGCGGCCAGTTTCGAGCTAGAGCCGGAGCTAGTGGCACTCGAGGGCAAAAGAAAAAAAAAGAATAGGCGAGTTAGATGGTGACGGAGACGGCTTACACCGAACAGAATGAATCCAGCTAATGCATGCATGCATATATGCAAGTATGCCGTCACAATCAAGGCCACTAGTGATGCACACCGGTGAGCAAGCAACAAGGCAGCCAGCCAGGGTTAGTGCAGCAGGCTGGCTGGGACTAGCGTTCGTTACCGATCGGGGTCCGGAGATCTTGGGGTTCCGCCTGGATCGCCTGTTCCATCGATAGAGAGACATGAACCCAAGAGATCATGAAATGTACCTATTGTCTCTCACACTTTCCACCGAAACGGAAAACCACACTAATGCATATGTAAAGCTGTCACTGGGTGATGGTTGATCTTTTGCCCTATCAGGAGGTGAACACCATCCCTAGACTCCAGCCGAGGACAGAACTTTTTTTTGTATTTTTTTTGACTCGCCAACATGTGTCAATGTGGTTGCTCAGCTGACTTGGGAGGCTTTTGTGGCTGAAACTACCCCTCTTTTCTCATGTCCAATCTCGCTAGAGATTCGTCTCCCTTTTTTTCTCTCACCGCTCTCTCGGTCTCCGGAAATGTTGAATGTGGCTTCTTTTAGGGAGGAAAGATGAAAAAGTCGTTTGCAGTGGGACTAGTGAGTGGAGTGGCACCGAGTGAGGACCTGTAAGCGCACTTTGTTTACCTAGGGATATGTGGGTGCGCAAAAAAGTCAGGGCGACCAACCGGAGCTTTCATCAGTCGTCGTCGTCGTCGTCGTCGTCATCACGAATGTCTTATTCCTCCCTGCGGCAGAGAGTGTCTTATCCCTCTACGGCACAGGCACAAACAGAGAGTGTCTCTCACACTGGACTGGACCTTCCCTGGGACTGAAAACAAGAAACCAGAACCAAGACAGATTCCGCATTGTCCACTCTGTCTCAGTCGGGGTGGTTGGTCGCCACAGTCCCAGTCTTTTACTCTGATAACTCGCACTGTGGTCCAGGTGCAGAAGCATTCCTGAACTCTCCCTTCCCTCTTCCTCCGCTCCCTCCCTCGCTCCCTCCCTCCCCGGGCAAGCCAACTTCACGCCAGCAGCCCAGATTCAAAAATGGCACCATCTCACTCACATCCGAAACATCCCCCGGGATCTAGTCTGGTCTCGGTTAAGGGCATTCCATCACTATGTCTCGTAGCAAGGGGGGTTCTGGTCTCGGCTTTTTCCATCTCTTCCTCTTTTTACTGGCCCAGCCTCCCACCCTCCGGACAGCATTGGCTAGCTGAAAAAGTATAAACACTAAAGTGGTTGGAATGTGACATGACATACTCGGGCTGTGTCCCATCTCAGGTAGCCACCAGACTGGTTTTTATTTCTCTGTCCAATCAATTGAACTTGGAAGATTGAGGGCGTCACCGAGGGGGTAACCGCAGAGGAGGGCGTCGTAGAGGAGGGTATCGCAGAGGATGATGTCGCAGAGGAGAGCAGACTAACTACATGTATTAGCAGTATGTTCAATGTCAAGTAGAATACAAACTGTGATGATATGATTGCCGAGATATCAATTCTATAGAGTTACATACATCAATGCAAGGCAACGCAGAGAACTCTATTTAGATGCATTCAGCTGGGACGGACTGGACCGCGCCGGCTGGAGACCACGGCCATGTCCGGATGGAGAATTTCACATTCACCGTTTTACCCCAATTCTAACAACCTACCTACCTGCCTGCCTGCCTCCGCTGCGTGAGTGACGTTTATTGAATGATGGCGTGTAAAAACCGTGCACTTCCCGATGTGATGGCCTGATGGCCATGCCCTGATGGGCGGTGATCCGTGGGCGATGACCCGATGGGGATGACTGACTGGACCCGCTGGGATGTGGCTGGGGCTGCACATCTCTCGATTAGGCTTGAAATCGACGCCAACACCAGCTGGGAAGCATGTCCCCAACTTTTTCTAAGCTACGATTCGCCCGCTCTGTGAGAGAATGCAAGTAGGAAAACCCCACATAACTTGTTAGTATGCATCGGCACATGCACATACTGCAACGCTTCGGCATGATTGGCAAAAGCTGAAATCTGTTTCGGGATTGGCTCCGAGGAAATGGCTGCCGTTGGTTGTCTCCTCCGCACCGGGGACGCCAACATTGGGAATAGCGCAAAATCAAGAGACGCCGTCAACTGGACTGGAATGCAACTCGACTCAGCCTCTTTCGGAGCGACCATACAGAAAGCAACGCGACAGAGAGGTTTTTCTCACTGCACGCGGGTTGGCCGCACGATATCCAGAAACAAAAGTGACAGACAGGCTTAGACACCGAGAATGTCAGCTAGGATTGAGGGCTGGCTGCGAAGCTTCTTTTGGATATTCCGGCTTTTCACTCGGACCTGAAGGGCAGAGATGGCCGGCAAGGCCGATGGGGTATGATGGAGTTTGGCGATGAAGCATGAGGAGAGGGAAGGGAATAAGAGTATAAAGATGTAAGTGATTCCCACTCAAATCTCAAATCAAACCAAGCACTCCAACACTCCAACACTCCAACACTCTCAACACTCCGACACTTCGACACTCTAAACACTCCAACAAACCAGAAACCAGAAACCTCAACCCTATTAACTCTATTTTATATCCAGTCAACTTAAAATGTCCACTGTCGACCAAATCCTCGCTGCCCCCAGCGTCATCGGCGCCACCTGGAAGCTGCGCTCTCAGGAAACCGAGCCCGTCGACCTGACAGAGACTCTCCTCGTCGGCCAGTGGCCTGAGAATGAGGATGTGTTCCTTCCGGACAACCGGGTTCCCGTTGACGTGACCGACTATTCGGATGGCGGAAAGTATCGCTGTAAGTTAACTCTCACTTATCACACACACATGATTCATTCCGTATCTTGATCGCTGACTGGACGGTAAAATGATATAGCCATTGTCAAGCTCATTATGCGCTATGAGGGCCAGGGCAAGGACGACAACCGCTGGGCGTAAGTTTCTACCCCCCAAAAAACGACAAGGGGATTTATTTATTTTGCTGACTGAAAAAGTATCGGAACTGGCTGGCTCGTCTCGCCCAACACTTTCGTCACGGCCGGCCACTGCGTTTTTGACATCAACGCCAACACGCGCAAGGGTCTCGGTCGCATCAAGGAGATGAAGGTGTACATTGGCTACCGCGGCAAGGATTCCGTCAACACGCCCGGCGTCCAGCGTCGCGATGCCGTCCAGGTTGCGACCACGGTTCCCTGGGTGACCAAGGGTGACCGCAAGGGCGACGTCGCCTTTGTGCGCATCGACCGACCCTTTACCGGAAATCTCCGCACTTTCTCGTACACGGATACGCCCACTGCCGACACGGGCGTCTTGCTCGGTGTGGTAGGCTACCCTGGTGATAAGTTTATTGGGAGTGAGAAGGGCGCCGAAATGTACGAGCTGTTTGAGACGGTGGATTTTGATTTGCAAAAGAACAGCTACAATATGCTTTCGTACCGAATTTCGACATACAAGGGTGTGTACCTCCTTTTTTTTTATTTTTTATGTTTATTTTTCGGCTCGCTAACTCCTTCCAGGCCAGTCTGGTGCCCCCGTCATCCAACGAGATGGCAGCTTCCAGCCCGACGGTCGTCGCGTCATTGGCACACACTGCTACGGCGGCGGCGACAAGAACTCGGCCAGTGTTTCCGGCGGAAAATACGGCGTCAAGTATCCCGTCTTCATCCGCTCTCTCGACACGGCCGACGCCAACATTAAAGACATTACCGGCAAGACCCTTTCCACCCTGTCTGAAACCGAATCCGACACTGTTACCGAGTCAGGCGGTCTCGAAGGCTCCACCGAGGGCTTCTTTGACATTCTCAAGGATATCGGTCGCGTCGTTGCTCCGATCGCGCAGACCGCTCTCCCTTTTGTCTCGCCTCTCCTCGGCCCACTTGGAGCACCGATTTCTGCTATTGGAGGAATTGCTCTCGGAGCGCTGAATAAAGCCGTCCAAGAATCCGGCTTTACCGAATCCGATTTATCTCCAGGCCCAATCACCAAACCCATCGCCCTTTCCCCTGGAACCGCCGAACGCGCCATCCTCGCTGAATCGGCCTTGCAGACCGTGCTACGTCTCGAACGGTCTCCCGCGTCGCAGAAACTGCTGGCGAATATCCAAAAGAAATATACCGCCACGGGATTCACCAAAGCGCAAGCGGAGAAACTGGGCCCGAGGCTCGTTCCGCTCTTGTCGCAGGCGGGACTCCGTCTGGCTTCCTCGCAAAATTTGTTGAAGAAGCAACCGTCCTGGCAGGAGGGGAAACACCCCCTTCCCGTCAAGCCATCCGGCGGCTCCGAGTCGGATTTCGGAACCGGAGACCCCAACGCCGATAGCTTCCTCCGTGCGGCCGGACAGGTTTCCGTGACGAAAGCGAAGGGGTCCCCAGAGACGGAGGGATTCTTTGATGATATTGGTTCGTTCCTGACCAAGGGGTTGTCGGTGGCAAAGCCCGTGCTTCTCACCTCGGCGAGGGCGGGATTACAGACTTTGGACCAGATTCTCGCAAAGAAGCAGAGTGGAACGGAGGCGCTCCTCGATGATGCAGAGGCAGCGGGAAGCGATGAGAAAGCCGCATCGCTACTTGCGCACCGCGCTGTCGTCGCCGAATGTGCTCTGCAAGCGGTCCTCGAAGCCGACAAGAAGAGCCTGACGGAGAGTGTGATTCTCGGAGGCGCCGAGGGTGCCGAGCAGGAGAGTTTCTTCTCTGGACTCCTCAAGGCCGTGCAGACGATTGGGCCGGCTGTTCTCAAGGTCGCCGCACCGGTGCTTAAGACGGCTGTGCCGATTTTGTTGAATGCCGTTACCGGAGGTGGTGGTCAGGCTCGAGCGCTGGCGGTGACGAATGGAGTCAATGGGGTTCACGAGGTGAGTGATGATGATGCGGTTGTTGCTAGTGCTCCGGTTCATTTTATGGCCGTCATGGATGTGGTGGAGACTCAGGGTGAAGGTGAAAAAGAAGTTGAACATGAACATGAAGGGGACAAAAACTGCGAGGCGTGTGAGGAGGAGAAAAAAGAGTCGGGCAAGAAAGACGGCGCAAAAGCCCATGACGGCGGCGGCATCGATCGGGACTGGATTCCCGAGTGGGATGTCCCCAGCAGCTGAACGGTGACGTGAGTGCAAGTGTTGTTGATGCTGTTGTCTTGTGTTTTTTTTTCTGTGATTCTTGGACAGGGCTGACCAGTTCATCTAGTAACTGACGATCTTGACATTTTCGCAATCCTTCCGAGGTATCACACGTGCAGGTGGACATTTATCGGGCAGTTGGAAAACGGATTTTTTCTTAATTACTACCACGGATCGGCCCAGTCAGTTAACTTACCTACACGGTCTTTACTGGATTATTAAGTAGAATAGCAATGCCAATACTTGACTTTTGTTAACTCTTGACCTCTCGGGAATAACTGTCTGTGATTGCTGCTCCTGTTTTGCTCTTGCATATCGGGCATTTTTGCCGACCTCCCGAACCGCATTCCCGTCTTCCCGTCCTCCCGTCCTCCCATCCTCCCATCCTCTCGGAGATTGATCAATCCGAACTCAACCCCGCAACGACAGCACGCAACCACAACCTGAATCACAACCACAGCACAACACAACTTGAATCACAATCACAGTGATCGTAACTCGCGCCTCCGAAGCGACTCTCAACTCCAACCACCCAAACATATCCTTACAAGAAACCACAAAATGAACCCCACGGAAAAGGAAGAAAGAGAAAAAGAAAGAGACCATGAAATCCCTCGTCCCCCCACTCCGCAGGCTCTGCTCCATCGTCTTCCCGACAAACCGGACTGGACTCACCCCCCTCGTCCGAGCAGATATCTCATTCTGCTTATGGCTTCTACCGCTGTCGCTGGCAAGGTCCAAATCGCGAGTTCGCTGGCGCGGCATTTGAGCTGTCCGCTGTTTCAAGGCGATACTGTCCATGAGTCTTCTGCTAAAGCCTCATCTTCTACTACCACCACCGCCACCAGATCAGGGATAAGAGTAACGGGAGGGGCAGAGGGTGAGAGAGGAGGGATGTGGGGAGATGAAACGAGATATCGTCGCATGTGGTTATTCAAAATGATGCGAACGGGTTTACTCTTTCCAGAAGAGTCGCGGCCGGCAAATGAAGGCTTCAAGGGGTTCGGTTGGGCTTCTTCTTCTTCTTCTTCTACTACTACTTCTCCTCCTTCTTCTTCCGCGCCCTCTGGACCTCTGTCTAGCTCAACTCGGTCGGGCTCGACTCGGTCGACTTTTTCAGCTCTGTCCGGGTCATCGATTCCGTCTGGCAGGCACAGGGTATCCGTCGTGGGATCGGAATTTCCGCCAGTCGTGGGAAACAGGTCTACGACGATGACACAGAATAAAGTCCACGGCATATCTACGTCACCAAAAGATATGTCATTCACCCTGTCCGAGACAGAACAGGCTAGACGAACAAACCCCGCGTTGATGGTAGTTACGCATCCACAGCTGGAAAAATGGCATAGAACGGCGATTCGCGAAGCGCTAGGCGATTATGGACTGGGTGTGATTTTTATTCCGCTATGGCAGGAACGACAACAAGAAGAGGACGAAGAAGAAGAGCTTCCAATTTTACAACCGCTAAACCCGGCCACCATGACGGCGTTTCCGATCCCTCCCTCTCAGAAACACGAGGAAATTACAGTGACGGTTGATGTTAAGTGTGATGTAGACATGCAGACTGCGCAGGTGATACGGGAAGTTGACAAGATCTTGGCACGGGAGGGAGAGACGGGGTGATGTTATTTGAATTGTCGGGGTTACTTTAGGGAGCTGTAATAGAGGCTATTGACGGGCTTTCCTCGACGGATATGGGGCACGTAATGACAACCAAGCCCGAGTTGAGTAACCGTAACCTGAAGATATGGACAGCGACCAGCCAGCGAAAACGGGCTGATTCACCAGCTAGGTCAGGCCGCATTTCAGCCAGCCGAATCGGGTCTGTAAAGCAGGCGATGACGTGAATGTGCAGATGATAGCATTCTCTGCTCTGTTAGCCTTGACTTGCAGGACCCTTACTCTTTCGGGTTGACAAAATTAAACATCTCACAGCTGCAATCCGCTCAAAAACTGTCAAGTTCAATGTGGCAATCTTATTTCCTTGTAGAAAGAGTGATGGTTTTTTATCTCGATTTTTTAATGGTAGAACAATGTTGCTGCCTGGGGCTGGACGAATCCACAAATGAGCGAGTCAAAGGCTATCTTCATGTCTCAAAATTACATGTCTCGCTAACAACTGAATGTGATTGGTATCAAGTTCGGAAACTTTTTTTGGCTCTTGTTCTCTGCCCCCACCTCAACTCACAGCCCCCAGAGCCTTGTGGTAAATCATTCGCTCAAAGGCCTCTGATCCTGGATATGGTAACTGGCAAGCGGACGCCACATGCACTCATGCAGCTCAGCCAAGGTTAATTCCTGCCCAGCCAGTTTTGCAGTTTTGCAGTTCTGCACTTTTGCGGACCTGAAAACGAAAAATCCGGAACACACACCTGCACCTGCATGTACATGTATTCTTCGGACCTCCGCGCCCCCAACTTTTGCCAAACTTGTTTTCATCGTACATCTATCACATCCATGGTATAGCTATGGTTTGTTGGTAAAAAAATAAAAATAAAAAAAAGTACCACAACATTGCGCCAGTTTCTCTCCAAAGAACTCATCATGACCCAGGCTAATTTTAACGCCAGAGGGTTCACTAAGCCTGAGAGAAATGACATGGTGTTTACGGTTGGAGAGAAACTACGATTCGAGTGGTTTTATTTCGACAAGGTGACGCCGTTTACCATGGTGGCCATTGCTCTGTTTCAGCAGGATCCACCACCAGCAATAGCCGCTAGAGTAGGCAGGACTCTGCTTGGTATGTAGTACCTTTCTCTCTCTGTTCATTCCGAGCAGACCTTGATGTGGCTGTCTGGTTGGCTTCACATGTCTGACTGAGTAAAATAAAATAAAATAAAAAGAAACTCGCAGTCCCGTCACCGGATTCACATGGGCGGTATCGACCGAAGACCACGACGCGGCGCGTTCCAACAAGTATTTCATCTGGGTGTGGAATACGTCGTACGCGCCCGACATTGAGACGATCAACTCGCCGAGTGGGCCAAAGCCGATTTCTCGCTTTGTTTCGCCCTACTTTTTCATCAAGCAGCCGGATTCGGTCTCGACGAACTCTACTATCAATAATACAACTACGGCGACCCCTCCACCTATCTCGAGCAGTGACAACAGCAGCAATACTGGTGGCATTTCTGGCCCTCAGATAGCTGGGATTGTAGTCGGTGTCATTCTCCTAGGTTCGATAGGGATGTTTCTACCCTGGTGGTTCTGGTGGAGACCTCGAAGGTCAGAAAAGAAGCAACGGGGTTTTGCAGAAATGGAAGCAAAATCCCTAACAAGAGAGAGTACACTGGGAGGAGGACTAGCAGGGATAGGAGAACTGGCGGAGATGCCGGAGGGACATGGCGCTGTGGAGATGCCCGTTATGGAGAAACCGGTGGAGATCGAGGCGCGTCCGGCACCGGCTGAGCTGCAATAGTTTTTGTTTCTAATGCAGGACATGCCGTAGGATATTGATACCATGGGATAATACTGTTTCACCGCCCCCGGCTCAGCTTCGGCTAATATCTGCCCATCGAACAGCACAGCTTTTCCGCACCATTCTCAGCCGCATCACAACTTCCCTTCTAACTCACCTTATCGAGCGGAGAGAAAGTTAACATCAACCAGCCCTCCACTCTGTAGTCTTTGCGAGAAAGAGCCTAGGTAGAGACGACAACAACGCCAGTTTAAGCGCCTGGCGAGTTCGTTTCCGCCTCGGGAGCTGTAGGCGCCCTCATTGAGAGTCCAACATCATTGGCCACATCACCTTAGCGGCAGCTTGACCCATCTGGAAGAATTCCTGAGCCAAAACGCGATAAAAACACGACGAGGGGCTTTCAGGGTTCTCCGGCCAATAAAACTTGTCCCGTTTTTTTGCCTGCCACCCACAACCTTGGGGCTTTATCTATCAATTCAAATACAGCTAGGTAACTTTCAAGATGGGTGAGACTGGTGTCCCTCTGCCGCTCCTCTTCACGGGGAACCGGATCAATGTGAGCCGATGTTGGGTGCGCAAAATTTTCCCTTTTCGGACATCACTCACGTGGCATTCATTGCTCACTCCCCCCCTCCAGGCCCAACTCGATCCCCCGCATCTGGGGTTGCTCATGCCGTCTCTCATCTTGGTTACGTTGGCAAGGCTTTTTACTGGCTGCAGAAATGACCGTCTTGCATGATACCCGCAGACATTGATCCATGTCGCCGACGCCCGACGGATGAGAGAGCTCTCGGTTTTTTTTTTGCTGAGAGCCTCGTCACGATTCCCGGGGACAAAAAAGTTCTAGCTGTTAGGCAGCTGCTGCGTGTGCCCGGCCGTCAATGGAGGCCTCGGCATCAAATGGGTGTGATCGCTCGGTATTTTACCATTGCATGCGCACACGCGACACACTACCGCATTGGGGCTTGCTTGCTTGCTTGCTCGTCTCTCTTCTTGATTCCATTCGGGACACACAATACATTATAATAATTAACACTTACTTCAACTTTTTGCAACCGTACATTTTCTGTGATCTCTTTGGTTTTGAACTGCCCGCCATGGCCTACCCTGATACCCTTTCAAGCTTCGTGGGTGTCTCGTTAAATAACATTTTTGCTACCGAAATTGAGTCTTCTCAATTGAGCAAAAAGACTAGGGTTGCCGTCCTTGAGACAGATGGCAAAACTTTTCTTGAGACAGACGGCAAAGCCGTTCGCGAGACGGATCCCAAGACAGGTGCCGAGAGACGACATGGTGAGTACCTACCTAGCGCAATCCCCGTGCCTTTCCCCAAGGGGGGCCTTGAACCTAGTTGATTAAAAGCGGATGATTGTGAACGCTGGAGTTTAGCCTGGCAGGAATTGGACGACAATGAATTCAAAGATCGGCTTGAGGTATGCTTTTTTTTTTTTTTTTTTGTTTGTTTTTCCTCCCCAGTTAAAGGTTTTATATACCT
>Ga0247760_1002954_pt1 | contig 11834 bp, 12 predicted proteins | sample UWRJL171409R4_FD_179936 | JGI IMG/M metagenome (GOLD analysis project Ga0247760, IMG submission 179936) | Plant litter microbial communities from Arlington Agricultural Research Station in Wisconsin, United States - UWRJ-L171-409R-4 | ecosystem: Environmental > Terrestrial > Plant litter >...
ATACAGCTGCGTTGCCGTAAAGATGCCCGAGTGAGGATACCCCACCGCGGCGCCAAAGGACTCGCCCAGCACGATTATGAGCACTAGCTAGGTATAGGAGGATGCCGCTGGCGGGAACGGATTGTACAGCAAATGCAGCACACGAAAGTGCCGCAAAATGGAAGCACCTTCCCGACACAATGCGCTGACAAACCGGAACACTCTAGTTCCATGCCATGAGGCCTTCCACGGGGAAGCTGCAGCACTTTTGAGGCATACCAGCATTACTGGGGCGACCCGTGCAGACATGATGGTGCCCTGCAAACGTGCCCATCATATTTCAGCAAATTGTAAGAGGCCTGTGGTTGGAATTCAACGAGCAAATCAGAAAAAGAGAGACTCCCAGTGGCTGCTCGGAGCGGAGGGATGGTGCCGAGTGTGGTTCCACGGCACGGGAAAAGATGGGGCTGCTGGCAAGTGATTGAGCGGCGGGCTCATGCTTTTCAGGCAGCGATGCAGCATTGCGCAAACGAGACAGTTCCCATGTGGGGGGACATCAGGTTGGCAAGCTTGAGTGCTTGGGAGGCATGCCGACCGGAGTTTTGTTAAAAGCCGACCTGCTTGTCACCTCTGGGGTTTTCCGGGGCCTTTCCTTTTGGAATTACGGCGCCTTCACACTCAATGTGGATGCGGGCCAGTTTTAAGCAGTTTGGTTGCCCGTTTACATCTTCTCTCTGTTAGGTTTTTCTTGCGGCCCACTTTTACCATCACTGGTCATCATGGCCTCGTTCGGTAAAAATGGCAAAACACAGAAGACACAGTTGGAAACCTCGTGAGTCTCCCTGAAGGAATATTTTTGTCTCGTCTTTCAAGGGGGTGTTATGTTGTAATACTAACTACTCTCCAAGCCCCTTTAATAGTACTATGGCATTCATTATTGTCGAATCTGCAAGTCTTCGTATCCACGAAGCTTTCGTCAAGCCCTTCCCCAAGCTTTGGGCTCGCTTCAAGGCTCCCGATATGGTTTTTGGGGCGCCAAGCTCTTGTCCAAGCGACTGCTGTTCGCAGGCGGATATGGAGCACCTCTCGCTAGATGTGGGCCACATTATGGTCCAGTGGCTCTACTCAGGGACATACCAGCCCCGGACACAGGAGGCACCGTCCTGCCCACGCCAGGCCCTCAAGACAGCATTCGGGGCGTACTCGGTCGCTCGGCAGTACCATCTTTATGGCTTGGAGACGCTCGCCAGAGAGCAGATCTCGATGCTCGGGGCCGACACATCGGTTTCCACGTTTGTAAATGTCGCCCTGGAAGCCTATCCGACAACAATCAGGGGGGACGACTGGCTCCAGGGGTGCATCACATCGCTGATGAGAACGGCCATCAAGAACAAGTCTGCATCGACCACGCACGAGGAATTCGAAAAGGGAAAAGACACTTCCGTCGCCAATATCATTATCAAGGCTCTGCTCGAAGTCTGCCGGGAGATGGTCGCTGAGGAACCAACCGCATCCCCGGAGTCATGGGTGCTCCCAACCCCTCAAACAGACAACAACTCGCAAGCCACCAGCACCAGTACCAGCAACCCAGCTGAAGTGATCCAACCAGAGGTGACATGGAGGCCGAACCAGGAACCTGAACTCGAACTCAAGCCCGATCCTGATCCCGATCCCGTCCCCGAGCAGCCGCCCAAAGACAATCTTGAGCCAGAATCGCACTTGGAGTCTGAGAGGAGGGAGGAGCTCGTTGATGGTTGGGCGACACCTGCGAAGAGCAAAAAAGACAAGAAGGCCAAAAAGGGAAAGAAGTCGTCAAAGCGTGCGGCAGTGGAGGCAGTGCCAGTAGCTGCATGCGAGCTCCCACCGGAGCTGGAGCCGGAACTTGAACCCGCAGCAGCAGCAGAGTCGCCGATGGAGCTTGCGCCAGAAGCGCACCCCTGTGAACCTGAGCCCGTTGCCAAAGCTGCAGTTCTAGACACGGTTGATGAATGGGCGGCGCCTTTCACGAAGAAGCTTGAAATCGAACCGATTGCGGTGAAGGAGGCCCTAGGGCCAGAAGAAGCTCAGGTCGCCGAGGAGCGAGTCCCGGAGCCGGAGCCGGAGCCCGTTGCCGAAGCTGCAGTTCCAGAGACAGTCGATGAATGGGCGGCGCCTACCAAAAAGAAAAAGAAGAAGGCAGTATCTATCAGCAGCTGGGCGGACCTGGTTGAGGAGCCTAGAGATATCGCAGAGGAGGCTGAGAGAGCGGCCGTCACGGTTGTCACCGAAGTGGAGGTCGAGAGGGATCCGTGGTCGTTTTGGGGGGTGACGAGATCTCCTAACTCTAGGCAGAGTCTTTCTTAACCGCAAATCCTTTCTTTTTGTTCATTGCCGTTTTCCCCGTTTTTGGTTCACCTGTTTGATGTTTGGTGGTGGATACTAGTAGATTATTTGACTTTGAGAATATATTTACAGTCGTTTATTATTGCGATGCTTCAGATATGACATTACCCCTGTAACCATACTACGCCGACGCCAGCGGCTTTTAGCGTCTTTTCGTACCCTGTAATCGTTAGCTTACGCTACGTACTGTAATTGACTTTTCCGTCGCAAAACCCTTATTTATATAAGTAGTAGCAGCGTATTGTCGGATTATCAAATACTTCGAAACTACCGAATCGTCAGCATTTAAACGCAACCCTTAAGTATAATTATCCTAACTATCAGCCCTACTCTCCGACAATAGAAATAACGAGGCTAAGTATAATAGTAATACTCCGCGGCTACGCTCTCCAATATCCTCCGTCTTTAATTACGTTAAAACAACTTCTTAATACAGGAAACGAATGAGCGCTACCTTTCAAGTTGCATTGCGAGCTGAACGGCCCCTGGATCTCATCTTGTACAAATTCCTGGAGGAACATCACAGTCAAAACCGAGCAGAACGGCGCTTACAGGCCATCAAATTGAAAACGCCAACGCCCGGGAGTCGAAGTATTCAGGATGAAGAAGTCATGGTCTTGCGCCAACTGAACGGTCGATATAAAGGCCTGTTGGAATGCCCTTGCTCTCTTTACCATGGTGGCACAGGAGACGAGATTCCCACGGAGCACAGCGAGTCAAACTCACGACTTCATGGTGTGGGCTCAGAAACACCAGTTTGAGGCTGAGGAGTTCGACGTGGATTTGTTGGATACTATGGCCCAGCTTCATCATACCCGGAGTGGTGGCCCAAAATCTGACGAGGACATTTCCGAGTTCGACTCGAGAGCGATAGAATATGGCATTCTACCGTACGTGAAACAATTAGCAGGGAGGAGCACGGTGACGACTCAACGAGCTTGGAATTCAATGATAAGACAGGCACTAAGTCCGTCATATCCTGCTGACGTCAAGCAAGGTCGCGCCAACGCTATCAAAGTCATTGAAATCCTTTTGTCTCGTGGAACCAGCATAGTATCCCTCTCACAAGATACAGAACCGGCCGTACTTGGGGCTTTCCGCGACACTCTACAAGCACTATGTCGAGATCTTAGTTGCGTCCAAGGTCCTGGAGATGATGATCATGAGCATCGACACAGCAGCCGCCAGTTCACCATGCCGGTGCTCAAATGTTTCCTCACATATGGATTGGACCCCAACAGGGCTCTCCTGAGCAGTGAAACATGGTTTCACGGGTTCATTGACATTCTCGTGGCGTACTCGGACACGCAGCATATTCAACAAGCTGCAAAGCAAAACCTTTTCGAGGCCTTGTCCTTGATGTTTCAACATGGTCTTGACCCAAACAGATGCGTCGGACTTGCTGATGGAGGCGTCTCAACCATCTGAGGAAGGTTACTGATGTCCTTCGTCTCCTCTGCGAGGGTTGGGAGCCTCAACGTCGAGCTGGCAAAGATGTTCCTGGATAATGGAGCCAGTCCAGTTTTGCATGTCCAAGTCTACGATACGGTACGCAAACCAAAAAAAAACCCCCCTCTCCAAGATAGGGTGCATGAGTCCCCAAGTAGGTATGGAAGCATTCACTAATCGGTTAAAAAGATTTACTCGGTGCAAACTATTCTGAGTACAAGCTTCGAGCAAAACGACTGGAATGCACTAATGCCTTCACTCGAGACTGCTTTTAGCCGTCTCAGGGATACCCAACACCCGAGCAAACTTAAAAAACGCAGGCGGCATCAGAATGTGGGAGATCAGTCCCGTAAGCGGCAAAAAGAAGTATTGAGATAACGAGAATAGGTCCCGTGTCCCGGCCTCTGCGCCCCACAATCAATTCTTGATATTCGAATTCGACAGGCCCCTGGATCAGCATTGCAGTGACGGTTTCCAGTGTTCTTCCAGTGTTCTTTGTTCATCGTGGGGGCCTTTGTTGACATGGCCCCACTTTTGGATGTTTTGGCTCACGGGCAACCCATCGTCCCTCTTTCCCAAAGCTTGGCAGAGAACAACAACAGACGGGCGTGGAGGAGGATCACGCGTGTTCGGGAATAACTGCTGCAAAAAGCGATTGTTGAAGGAGGATCAGATCCATCGGGCTCTCGCTCCCACAATACCCTGTATCGGATTCGCCAACCGATTGGTTCGGACTTCAGACATCGCCGCATGAGTCATCGTCGGGACTTACAAAAGGCCGTTAGAAAATCGCGGCACGCTATATATGGCATGCATCGCGCACGAGACAGGCTCGAAATATCGTTCCACCCCCAACACCGAGCACGAAGCACTCCAAATCCTCCCAAGTCAGACAACCATGGCAGACGACAACATGGAATCGGCCTTTGAGGCCGCCATCGCCTCGGGCAAGATCAACGGGGCCATCATCTGCGCCACCAATGCCACCGGATCTTTCACATACAACCGCGCCCTCGGCGAGCGCACCCTCCTCTCAGGCGAGAAGCGCCCCCAGGCTCTCGACGACATCCTCTACCTCGCATCTGCAACGAAACTCATCGCTACCATTGCAGCTTTGCAATGCGTTGAAGACGGTCTCTTGACTCTCACTGACCCGGTGTCCGATATCGCCCCTGAGCTCGCGAACAAACAAGTCCTCACTGGCTTTGCCGAAGATGGAAAGGCGCAGCTCGTCCCGGCGAAGCGACCCATCACACTCGAGATGCTCCTCTCGCATACCTCGGGTATAGCGTACGACTTTCTCGTTCCCGATCTCGCCAAATGGCGGAAGCAGAACGAAGCGCCTCTTGCAGAGGGTACTCGCCGCCCCGTCGAGGAAGCCTTCAACTACCCGCTCTATTTCCAGCCAGGCGAAGGCTGGATGTACGGACCGGGATTAGACTGGGCGGGACGAATCGTAGAGCGCGTCACCGGCCACACCCTCGGTAACTTTGTTCGAGAGAGAATATGCAAGCCGTTGGGTATCTCTCCTGACGAAGCGCAGTTTTATCCTGTCAAGGGGGACGACAGTATTCGGGAGCGGTTGGTCGACTTGAATCCGGATGACCCCGAGTGTTTGGGGAAGGCTGTCACGGGTGGGGGCAGCGCGCCGAATGCGATGAGTAAGGGTGATTTTGGAGGACACGGGCTGTTCATGACGGGGCAGGGGTATCTTGAGGTGCTCAAGTCGCTGTTGGTGAACGATGGGAAGCTGTTGAAACCGGAGACGGTTGATGATATGTTCCGGAACCGGATTGGGGCCGAGGCGGAGGCGGGGCATCGCGCTGCCATGGAGAGTCCGGCTGGTGTGTTTTTCCGAGTGGGTATAGATCCGGGCAAGAAGGTCGGGCATGGTCTTGGCGGGTTGTTGACTTTGGAGGATACTGAGGGGTGGTACAGCGATGAGACGTTGACGTGGGGTGGGGGAATGACATTTACTTGGTTTCTGGATCGCAAGAATGGGCTCTGTGGGCTTGGGGCTGTCCAGACTGCTTTGCCGGCTGATGGCAAGGTCGTGTCTGACCTGAAGCAGTCTTTTCGTCGGGATATTTACCGTAAGTATTATGCTGTCACGAGAGAGAAATAGGTAGACAAGCAGGTGATCGAGGATGGGGGTAGGAGGGATTTCGATTCGAAACGCGACACCACAAGCTCAACGGGCGGACGGTAGAGCTCTCAACGCCAGCGGTCGCAACATGACTACCTACGCAATGGACTCTCGCGGTCGGGGCTGTTTGAGAGCGACCAAGTTGAGGGACTCGGAGGGTCCAAGGATATATTATGTGGTCAGATGGCATTTTTATTTCTCGGTTGTCATTATTTTCTCCCTTTGTGCTTCTTAGCTTCGCGGCAAGGATCCTAGAGGACGGGGGGGTGTTATTGCACACACCCCACAAACATCATAGTTCAGGTGTAGCTCTGTATAACCTTAATCGCACCTCAATTGAATCTCGATGGTTTCGCGAATAAATTCTTTTGGCGCCTTTAGACTGATGACAGCGACTTTTACCCTAGAACCTTGGAATCTGACGAACACCCCATGAAGTCGGGTGGTCCCGGAACAATGCCTTGTCGGCCAGGGTTGCGCGGACTTGCAGCTTAGCTGTAGGTAAGCAGGCAGGCGGCATAAATTTTTGGCACCTTCCCAAGGCAGGCGGGAGTGTGACGCGCAGACTTGGAGGTGCCGCAGAGATCAGGCAGGAGCGATTGACCGCAATTTGGAGCTGCCCGCATTTTCCTCTTCTGCCTGGGAAATCGGCCGGTTTGTGCCGAGGCCGATGCAGCACCACACATATGCCGCGTATCCAACTGCTCAGATGTGCGATCGAATTGAAAAGAGTTTTTTTGACCTCCTCCGGAAATGCTTGAAACTCACGGCGACAATCCGCCATCAGCAAGATCAAATGGAACGTTGCCCCGGGGATGATACGTTCGGTCCCGTTCTTGAACCGGGACATTGCTACAGTTTTGACTTCACTCTTGTCTTCGAGGAGTCCATCTTCGCAATTGTCCCCTGCGCTGTCGTCCTTCCCCTGACCGCGGCGCGCTTGTGGCAGCTTTGTAACCGGCCAGTCACAGTATATCGGCCTCACAAAAAATGGGAGACCACACCTGCGGCCAACTGGCCACTGGTTCTTGGCCTGAAGCTGGTAGGTTCATTGTTCTAGTTCCTCTGGCCGTGGCTGAAATGAGAAATAGGGGGCATATTCCGTCCAGGCTGTCCTCCAGCTCGCTTTGCTCGTGCTTTGCGCAACCGGTCACGGAACCAGAACGAACACCACTCTCGCCGCTGCTGCTTTATCCCTGGTTTCCACCCTCTTCCTTCTCGCTCTCTCCGTCTTTGAGCACGGCCGGGATCTTCGCCCATCTGTCCTCATCCAGCTCTTCCTCGTCACGACTGTCTTGCTGGATCTTCCCCGCATCAGAACCCAGTGGTTGCTTAATAACAATAGCAACATCGCGTCGCTCCTCACCGTCTCTCTCCTGATACGGGTCGTCATTGTGGCTCTAGAGTCTCTCCGAAAATGGGAAGTTGGCATAGACCCACCAACAGGAGCCTCTCGGGAGATGATGCAAGGCTTGTTCGGTCATACCTTCATGTGGTGGCTGAATCCCCTCTTCCAGATTGGATACAAACGAGACATTCGCATGGATGATCTCGACGAATTGGATGGTGGCCTCAGAGGAGAAGCGCTCGGTGACCGGTTACTTCGGGTATGGGATAAAGGTTGGAATCATCAACTCTAATCGCTCCCCACTGACGCATCCAAGCTGATTATAGCCACACAGCCGACAAAACCAAGAAGCATTGTCTCTCGACCACATGTATGCGGACATTCGCTCCGGAACTCTTACTTGCCTTTCTGCCACGCATGGCATTCATTGGCTTTACTTTAGCCCAACCCTTCTTGGTGCATAGTACGATCACTTACATCAGCTCCCGCCCAAGCATGCCAAAAGACTACGGATATGGTTTGATAGGGGCTTTCGCCCTTTGCTACACTGGAATTGCTGCAAGTACAATGCTGATTTCCTTGTACTGTTGCTTCGCTCCAGCTAACAACACTACCAGATATCAATGCGCTTCCACATGTACCTGGCCTTTCGAGCAATGGTCAAGGTCAGGGGAGCATTGGTTGGCTCCATCTTCAAGTCTATGCTTGACGTCCGTCCAGAGACCGGTAACTCATCATCCGCACTTTCGTTGATGAGCACCGATGTTGAGCGCATTACTATAACGGCTTACGTCCTCATCAACATTTTCCCAGACGTCATCCAAGTAGCTCTCGCACTGTGGATCCTCAGCACCCAGCTCGGTACATCATCCATCTCGGCCATCATACTTTGTTTTCTTTGCGCCATGGGGTCGATATACATTGCCCAGCTCGTGCCAATACGACAAACCAAGTGGATGGCAGCGATCCAGAAACGTGTGGGCATCACAAGCAACTTGATCGGCGCCGTGAAGGGCATCAAGGTTGCCGGGCTTACAAATAACGCCGAAACGCAGATCCAAGGTCTGCGGAATTTTGAATTAGCCCAGTCCAAGCAATTTCGTAAGATTCAGGTCATCTCAATACTTGCAGGTATTGTACCCACACTGCTGCTACCAATGGTGGTGTTCACAGTCTACGCCGTCGTTCAAAAGCTCTCTGGCGGGAATCAGATAGATGTTGCTGCAGCATTCACGTCACTGAGCCTGCTCAACATCCTTGTCGCGCCAGTCATGGATCTCATTACCTCGATTCCAAACATCACCGCAGCAATGGCGTGTCTTGACAGAGTCCAGGCATTTCTGCTCAAGGAGAAACGAAAGGAGTATCGAATCCTTCGAAGGGTCAGTCTGTCATCATCCGCACAGTCGTCAGCGTCTCGACATGGCACACCTGAATCCCATGAAGGAGGGTTCGAGGCCGAGAAAAGTGAGACCCCCTGGATCAAGGTCCGTGGGGCCGCTTTTGGGTGGGACAAGGAGGCCTCTCCAGTTGTCAAAGACGTCAAGCTCGACATCTTTCCCAGGCAGCTGATCTTGATCATTGGCCCAGTGGCAAGCGGCAAGTCCACCATTTTGAAAGGACTGATTGGCGAGACTTTCCTCCTCTCTGGATCAGTCGAGTACACAGTCCCCGACGAAGTTGCATACTGTGATCAAGACGCTTGGTTGCTGAACCAAAGCATCCGTGACAACATCATCGTATTCGGCTCATTCGAGGAGGAGTTTTATAACCGGGTCATTACAGCTTGTCAGCTTACCGAAGATCTAGATCAGCTCCCGAATGGGGACAAGACAACCATTGGTAGCCGCGGGCTCTCACTCAGCGGAGGTCAAAAACAGAGAGTGGTGAGTTCACCCGATCTTCAGCCTGGTCGCCGAGTTTAACTTTTGTTCGTCACCCTAGGCCCTCGCGCGAGCTGTGTATAACCGAAGACCAATCGTTATCTTGGACGATATCCTCAAGGGTCTTGATGCCGATACCTATTCGAAGTGTTTCACAGCTGTGTTGGGACCAGAGGGTCTACTGCGTGCTGGAAGCCAGACCACTATTGTTATGGCGACACACAACAGTGAGTCGAATGCTTTACGGACTCAATTTGACAGGCATCTGACCCGATTGCCAGTGCAGCTGTTGCCCCATGCAGATCGTATTGTGGTTCTCGGCAAGGACGGGCGCATCATTGAGCAGGGGAAGCTCAAAGACTTGACAGGGGACATAAGCCGCTTGGGACTCGAGGAGCTTTCCGAAGATATCGCGGTCCAGGAAGCCGAGAAAGAAGCCTTTACCAAGAAGTCGGTACTCACAAAGGTCGCATCAGTGAAAGAGGAGAAGACCACGACTGAAGTGACGGCAGATAACGAGCAGTCTAGGGGAAGGCGAAACTCGAGTGCACTGCTCTCTTACATGAAGTCGATGGGAAACTTCAAGCTTTCTGTGTTTTGTCTCCTCGCCTTGGGCAGCACGGGCTTTCGGTTCGCTGGTCGTAGGTCAGACCTTGACTCTTGACAAGATGGATTTGGCTGACACCCGCAGCGCTATGGTTGAATGTTTGGGCATCGGCCGACAAAACTGATGCTGCTAACCGGCTTGGATACTATGTCGCGATCTTCATTCTCTTTGGCGTCTTGAGCGTCATCTGCTTGACTCTCCAGTTTTGGTGAGTCCTCTCCGTTGACTTGATGCAGGGGCAATTTTTGCTAACAGAGCTAGGATATTCATGGTGTCGATCGTGCCTCATTCGGGGAAGCTACTTCATCGGAAGATTCTAGTGGCAGCGATGCAAGCGCCTCTTTCCTTCTTCGTTTCAACCGACGCAGGGGAGATTGTGAACCGCTTCTCCCAGGACATGACTCTTGTGGTATGTGAAAGTCTCAAGACATCCGCAAACCAACCCATCGACGTTGACTAACGCCCTCTTCAGGATATGCAACTGCCATCAAGTTTCATGATGACATGTGGGAGTATGTGCATTACTTTGTTCAACATGAGAGCGATTAGACTGACATTCGCAGTGCTGTTCGCCACTATTGCTCAGGTTGCTCTGACCTGTGTGGCATCAGGTTGGCTCGCCCTTGCCATTCCAGGGCTGATAGCTCTCCTCTTCTTCCTTCAAAAGTACTACCTTCGCACCTCACGTCAGATGCGCCTGCTCGATCTCGAGGCGAAATCCCCTGTATTTGCGTTCTTCATCTCTTCCTTTGAAGGCCTCACCGCAATCCGCGCATACGGTTGGACAAAAGCCGCGGAAGAGGCAAACCTGAAGCGTCTCGACGACTCTCAGAAGCCCTTCTACCTCCTATGGATGATACAGAGATGGCTAGGATTAGTTCTGGATCTCTCAGTTGGCGGTCTCGCGGTGCTGCTCGTCGGCTTGGCAGTGGGTCTCAAAGACCAGATCAACCCCGGATTGCTCGGTGTCGCCCTCACGAGCGTCATGTCCATCGGTATCTCGCTGAGCATGCTAATCCAGATGTGGACTCTTCTCGAGACCAGCCTCGGAGCCATCACGCGCATCAACCGGTTCGAAGCCGATACACCAAAAGAGGTCAACGGACCTGATATGCCTCCTTCGGGCTGGCCACAGCGAGGAGCTATCCAAGTCACGGACTTATCCGCCAAATACGGCGACCAGGCAGTCCTTTCCGATATCATCTTCAGCGTCGGAGCAGGAGAGAAGGTCGCCATATGCGGCCGTTCGGGATCTGGAAAATCCACACTGATGATGCTCCTCCTCCGACTCTACCAGCCTTCAAGCGGCACAATCACCATCGACGACATAGACACGTCAACCCTGAATCTCAATGCCCTTCGAGAATCCGTCTTGGCCCTTCCTCAAGACCCCATGTTCCTAGCCGGCACAGTCCGCTACAACCTTGATCCAGTAGAAAAGTGCTCAGACGAGCAACTTCTCGTCGCGTTGGAGAAGACGAAGATTCGAGAGGTTGTTGAAGAGAAAGGCGGCCTTGATGCGGATCTTGATACAGACTGGCTGAGCGCTGGGCAGAGGCAGCTATTTTGCTTGGCGCGTGCTCTGCTGAGGAAGAGTCATGTTTTGCTTTTGGATGAGGCTACGAGCAGGTGAGCATTTATCCACCAACGACTTTGGAAATTACGGAGGTCTAACACAATGCTAGCCTCGACCGTAACACTGAAGAGTTTGTAAGCGAGTTGGTTCGGACCGAGTTTAAAGATTGGACTGTCATTACGGTTGCGCACAGGTTGGAGACGATTGTTGACTTTGACAAGGTGCTGGTTTTACAGGATGGTCGGATTACCGAGTATGAGTCGCCGAAGGCTTTGTTGGAGAAGAAGGAAAGTATTTTCAAGTCGCTGTGGGATTTACAGCACGCTTGAGTGGGGATGCAAATTGGTTGGAGCCACGATTTGATGTGTTTGAATCTTTTTGACCTGGGCTTCGAGGAAATATACGCTCCATAGTTTCGTGTTCATGATGATATCTTGTATCATTTACAGTACGGGGGGGGGGGG
>Ga0247760_1002955_pt1 | contig 11834 bp, 13 predicted proteins | sample UWRJL171409R4_FD_179936 | JGI IMG/M metagenome (GOLD analysis project Ga0247760, IMG submission 179936) | Plant litter microbial communities from Arlington Agricultural Research Station in Wisconsin, United States - UWRJ-L171-409R-4 | ecosystem: Environmental > Terrestrial > Plant litter >...
AGCGCCCTGGATTGATGTTGCGCGCCTTGCACGATCGACGGTGCCTTGTCCCGGCGGCGGCATCGGCCAAGTGCTGTTTTGTATGGGAAATGCGGAAATTTCAATGCAGCTGGTAAGACGGTAATATTGTGGAGGGGGGTGGTCGCCGCAGCGATAGGGGTGGTCGCGGCAGTAAACCCCTTATAGTACTAGATAGTTAGCCTTGTTACGGGGTTGTTTCTATATAGAGCTTTTTGAAATTTCCATGATCCGTGTCTGCGCCTTGGATTGATAGTGATGTGATCCCGGCGATGGTATCGGCCAAGTGCTATTTTGTATCAAATGGGAATGCAGCTGATAGGACGGTATTATTATGGGGGTGGGCAGTAAACCCTTTCCTGAGGTATCCCTGCCGTGTACCCAGATACCTCATTGATTAGGCAGGAATGTTTCACTGCGCCCAGGAATCTTTTGGCTTGTCATCCTTCTGGGGGGAAAGTTCCCACTCCAAGTCATTCAGAGAGCGGTCATTTTGCCGTTTTCAAGTCGATATTCATGTTCCAATGGTTTTTTTTTTTTTTTTTTAAATTTCATTCAATACAGGCACCCACCCTTGTGTATGCATGCTTCACGCTATTGCGATCACGCTTGCTGTCACCCAATTGAGAACGCCCTCTGGGCAAAACCTGTATGCGCATACGCCATCGTGCACACCAACAATGGGAACCCCTGGCACAGTGACCAATCCTCTTGGGAGATGGACCTTATGTCATATGAGCGGCAGCATCGAATACCCCGCTCTCCCAACCTTTCGTCCTCCCAGAAATTTCAGGTTTTCAGCTCCATCATCGTCCAATCAAGCCATAGTAGTAGAAGCGAAGGTGGCAGAAGTCGTATACTATGGTCAGTTCATCTTGGGCCAGCTCGGGGGGATGTGTTTGGGATGTTTCTAACTATGTTCTCCTGAAGCCCGGCCTTCGCAAGCTTGCCGCCGGTGGGGTGGAGCCCAAAGTCGAGTATGTTCTTCATCTTTACCGGCTTCCTTGAAAACAGCAGAACTAACGCGAGATCAAACAAGTGTCATTGCGGTTCACGGCCTGAACCCGAAAAACAAGGACCCAAAACTTCATACATGGGAAACTTGGGCCAGCAAACCCAGAGCCAGAGAGGGCTGAGAGAAAAGGGGCGACCTGTGGCTTCAGGAGAAACTTCCCGACTCGTTCCCCGAAGCCCGAGCGTGGCTGTACCAGTATGACTCCAGCATCTTCGCCAATAAACCGTCGTTGGTAGAAGCCGCGAATGAGTTTCTTGATAAAGTCCTGGGCATCAGGAGAAAGGTTAGTTTGTCCCCCCGACCTTTGCATCCATCACAGTCTTCACTCACTGTACCGGAAATTCTAGGACGCGCATCCCTTGCCGCTGATATTAATTGGACACAGTCTAGGGGGTCTTTTGATCAAACAGGCGCTCGTCAACGCTCATGACAACGCCCATTACTCTAGCATCAAAACTTGGGTGTATGTCCCCTGCATGTCATGTCCCGACAGCCAAGTATTAATTCCGACGCGTAGCACTGGACTCATGTTCTTTGCCACCCCTCACGAGGGCGGAAACACAGAGTCGAAGAAGGTCAAGCTGGGGCTAGCAGCAGCCAAAATTGCCCGATCTGCGGGGTTTGACACCAATGATTCCCTGGTTCAGGCCGTCACCAAAGGATCTCTCTTTGAGGATATCCTGAAAGAATCCTTCAGACATCAGCTGGAAGAATACAACTTGGTGTCCTTTTGGGGCAAGCGAGACAATGTAGGTGCTTGGCGCCATCCCCGAGTTGATACAGACACTCCAAACTGATGGCCACACAGATTGTGACGAAAGCTTCCGCCACGTTTGGGCTGGCAGGCACACGAGAGGTGATCCTTCCTCTGGATGCAGACCACAGCACCATCTGCAAGTTTGATTTCGAGGTGGAGGAGGATCTGGACAATCTGGAGACTGTCGAGAACAATATAGCATGGCCTTATGGCAAATGCTTTGAAAGGCTGTCAGATTTCGAAAAAGGTCGCCGGGTTGATGAGGCGCTGATTGATCAGCTACGAGCCCTTCCAGCTCCCTCTGACCCAAATCCCAGCCCGCAGAGTGAGTCACTGTTGATGTGAGGAGGTGTTCCTATCGAGTAAATGGGGATATCATTACAGGTTCATAGGCGCCCAATCTCTCTCTGATTAGACTGGTTCTAGTGACTCACTGACACAGAAACCCTTTCTTAGCCGCCAGAGACCGACCTAGGGAACCCATAAAATTCCTAGTAGAGCCGACAAGCATCTTTTCCATCGCTCTGAATGTCGCAGCATTTCTCGAGTTCGGAGCTCAGCTAGCACCGCAGGCGTTTCAGATTCGTGGCTCCACAGACGAGCGGGCCGAGACAGTTCGCCGTCTGAATGAGCACAACGAAGAAGCCAAACGTCTTGCCCTGCAGGCCCAACAGGAGATCGAAGCTGTTGAGACGAGATACCCCAAGGACCTTGACCCGACATTCTTCGGTCCGTTGGCCACAAGCAGCACCGAGATCGAGAAGCAGTTGACGACAGCGCTCGACAATCTTCGAGAAAAAACGACAGGGAATTTCTTAACCCGGCTCGGAAGGCAGGATCACGTGTCTATACAGGATCTGTGGTCCGAAGACGACAGCGAGGTCTGGAAGAACAAGGTGGGCTCGACCCACGATTGGCTTCTGGTAACGGTGTTGCGGCGCCTTTGGTTGGTCATCCTTCTCCAGCATCGTGTCCTCCATGAGGCTAATGATTTATCTCTCGTTGTTGTATCTCTCGTTGTTCACAATGAAACCCTTGCGGCCAAACTCGGTGAGGATTTTGAGAATATTTCCTCTGGCCGTTCCCCAGCGGATAACTCTCGAAAGCGAAGATTGTTGTCCACTATCTGGGCTTCCAGCGAAGTGATGGAAATCCCACCGGAGCTGCACGGGTTCTTCCCATCCGCCACGTCCTTCACGCCAGAAAACATGCAAGCAGCGATATCCCACAGAATCACAAACAGCCTGATTTTCCCGGGAATGGCTCTGAGAGACGAGAGAATACCTCCTGCTTATCCCGACACCTTCAGTTGGCTGTTCGGCCCGCCACCACGGGAACGCGAGCGCACTGCAGAGGCCGAGCAGGCCCGAGGCTTCGTCGAGTGGTGCCGATCGCCTACCACCGATAAGGCCTTTTGGATTACGGGGAAACCGGCGTCAGGCAAGAGCACATTGATGAAGTTCATCTCAACTCACCCTACCCTGCACTCCCACCTCGAGGCCGGAACAAGTCACTTCCACCGAGCAACCTTCTATTTCTGGGGGCCGGGCTCTAGAATGCAAAAGTCTCTCGAGGGGCTCTTGATGGCCTTGCTTCACCAGCTCCTCTCGCAGCGACCCGACCTCTGCGAGTTTGTCGCGCCCCGTCGAAGTTTACTGCTAGGCGTGGGAGGTCCCGAAACAGCATCGCCAACGTGGACTCTGAACGAGTTAAAAAAACTCATTGACCAGGTTCGCTTCTAGGATACGGCGGGAGTCCAGCCGCTTGATTCTATTTATCGACGGGCTGGATGAATTCTCTGGCCCACCAGAAGATCTCCTCGGGCTTCTTGGCAGGCTCCAGCGAGATCACAGTATCAAGCTCTGCGTGGCAAGCCGACAGTGGACTGTGTTCTGGGACGCATTCAGGCAAAACCCGTCGCTCAGGATGGAGGCTTTGACAAAGCCCGACATCGACAAGTTCATTACTGGGCGGTTCAAGGAAAGCCGTGCTATTGATGACCTCAAGAAAACACCCCAATTTGCAAAGAGCATATCAGAACTCACGGAGCAGATACGGACCCGAGCCGAAGGTGTTTTTCTTTGGGTCGTCCTCGTGGTCGAGCAACTCCTCGTGACGGCCAGGGATACGCCCAGTCCCCAGGCCATCTGGGACGCGTTTAGCGGTATACCTGGGGATCTCCAGGATCTCTATGACCAAATCCACAACGACGTCAGCCTGACGAAGAAGGAGATCACGTCAAAGCTTTACCGCTTAGTGATGGAATGGAAACGCACATGGAACAACTTGACCGAGGCGACGGCCTTGTGGGCGGCAGTGAACTACTCAGACCGGACAATAGAAACAGACTACCCAAAGCCTTCTGAAGAAGGCAACGCCGTTTTGCTGCTTGAACGGCTCCTGGCAGGACACACCAAGGGTCTTTTGCAGCTCTCGCGGTCAACAACAGTTAGCCAAGTCCCGACGGTCGATTTCCTACACCGCACTGCATTTGACTGGGTACGAGAGGCAGAGCGGTGGGATACCGTCTGCTCGTGGTCACTAAACTTTCATCCTACCATCACACTTATCGCCACATTCGTCAGCCAACTCTATGGCTTGGTTGACGCAAACCAAGGCTCTGGCAGGCTGCAAGACTTTCACAGACAGTTTCACAGACAGTGCATACTACGCATTTTTCAGCTTTCAGCAGAGGTCGAGAATACCTCTGCCAACCGAGCAGCGCTAGCCACAATCCTGGACCGCATTGCCATCGATTTACTTCTTCCTACAAAGATACATTCCTTTTTCGGGGCTACGTACCTCTCTAACATCCGTGATGGAACGCCGGAAATCACACGACCTGTGGAGGTACTTGCGGCAGCTTGGTGCTGTCAAACGTACTTGGCTGACAAACTGGACCGTCTCGACCACTGTGAGCTCTTTCCTAATGTTAGTACATTGTCAGCGTTTCGTCGTTGGGTTTTTGGGGAACAACATCTGGCTCCACTGTCTATTCTGGAGGCCGCTGTGTTAGGTGGGCCTATATCGTCTCACAGTAATGATGAGGGCTACCCGCCCCAAGCCACGGGAGCCAGTAACCTGGCCCAGTGGAATACCAGGTGCTGGAGTGACACTTGGGTTCTTCGACGGCTTGAGACTATCAGTTTGATCCTAAAAGCAAACCCAAAGTCCCGGTCCCGTAAGGAAACAACTCGGGAAGCCTCGCTGCAAAGCCTCCTCTTGAGCCCGCCGAGCCGAAAGTCCAGCCTGGAACACCTGTACTGGGAGTTGTTACACAAAGCTGCGAACCCAAGTCGTCGTCGTCGTGGAAACAGACAAAATTTTCGCAGGTTAGGCAAAGAAGCACGCATGTCTTCTTCACAGGAGGATGAACCATTCTCGTTGGAAAATGAAGCGCGCAAGAGGATTCCTCGCGCTCATCGATCAGCTTTCCGGCTTGAATTTCCGGATTTCACGCCGCTCATCAACCCGCAAAGTAAGATTATCTGGAAACAACAACAATAATAATACCCACTTTTCATTCTACAGTTTTGGGGACTTTTTTAGTATGTTTTTTTTTTTTTTTTTTTGGATCTTTTGTCCTGAGAGACTGGACGTGTGCTTGAATCTACTTAGTAGTTTATAGCATTGGACGCTTCTTAAAAACATAAATGAGCATAGGTAACTACCTGGGTAGGTAGGTAGGTTGGTAGGAAAATTGGCATGTTAACGTTTGGTCTATCCGGGGATTCACAACAGTTGCCAACATACGACACCCTAGCTATGTACTTAGGCATAGAGTACTACACTAGCAGCAGCGTGGTCACTAAGGAGCCTTTTATAAGAAATCCCTAACTGGTCTATTCTCTGAAAATATGCGCTCACTTGATTGCAAAGGATTTGATCAGCTAGATACCTAAGGTACCTGAAGTACCTACCTAAATAGATGACACCCACGTACCAAGATGAAGTTTGTCACTCACCCCCCCTCCTCGTTCGGAGACTCTTGCAAGACCTGTATGACATTTGGGGTCGAAAAAAACTGGCAAAAAAAAAAGAAAAAAAGGGAACATATCTCTAGTAGGGATACACGGCACGACATGGCAATGCCAACTTTGAATTGAACCATAAGAATAGAGAGAAACCAGCCTAGACATTAACAGAAGAGAGGAGGAAAAAAAAAGAGGACCAAAATAGAAGACAGGATACCCCGCAACTTATACCGATGAAAAACCTAACATGCTGAATATCTCAATATTTCTATCGCAGCGGCAATTCCCAGGACGTGGTTGGCCGGATCAACATATCTCTTCAAAGCCGTCACGCCACAACACCGAGATGAATGCCTATGCAGTTGGTGACTTGAGTTGGTCTGGTGGCGACATCGCTTCCTTGATTAATCCACACACTCGATATTGAGACCGAGACAACCACTCGTAATGCATGACAACAACCCATCTCATCTTTCTCCAAAGTGTATGTGTAGACTAGACGGTCAAAAAGACGAAAAGACAAAAAAGATGGTGGAGTGATTAACCTTGCTGTGCCGCACCGTACCAAACCAACATCCCAGCCTGCCGCTGGCTTGAAGGTGGGAATTATGAACGAAGCTTGAAGTTGGTTGTCAGTAAGAAGAGGGAGGTACTTTTGTCGCACAAACACGTACGCACTCGGACTCGACTCTGCTCGGCACTTGTGACAATTGGACCGCGGTATTACGGCTAAGCTAAGCTAAGCGCGAGGAGAGATTTCAATTGGATAAGGTAGGCGCCAACCGCCATTTGAGCTGCAGGACACACCAGGACAGACTGGAAAATCCCGCGGTGCTGTGCATATGCATACACGCTAATGTGGTGTTCATCGGCGGGTTTTCTCTCTGACACGGGATGAAAACTTGGAGGGCGAGACTAAATAATCGCATGTTTGGTTTGCCGGGGGGGGGGGGCAAGATGTGGTGGTTGCAGCCATGACAATCTCTGAGCTGACTTAATGGACTGCTTTGAGTTGGGACGGTTGTGTCTGTTAGTTAACTGCCTTATTGTGTGTCGCGGGATCCGACTATTCATAAAGATGACATACTGAGAGGTAAAAACACAAGGGAACATAAATTACCTTTGCAACGACCTGATAAAACTCAACGCCTACTTTGTAACCTGGGAATAGTTAATACCCCGCAAATGTCAGCCTTAAGTCAACATCAACCCCGCACAGCGGATACCAACCCAAGTGGCACAGCACAAGGTCGGCACAGCATAAGGTCGGCGCAACAAGCGCACCCAACTACCAACTCGCGGCACAACAAACGCCAGTGTGCTACATAGACGCGGGACCGCCCTCACACCACACCCGCATTGACACACAAGAAAATCTTAGCCGGCTTCTTGAACATTGATCGACACCAGCCCGATGCAAAGCCATGTTCCCGTTTGGGCGTTATAACATATCCGGCCCCCAATTCTCACCCCGAATGTGCTGCTTTGTGTTACCGTGGCTGGCGACTGTCGCCATATGGGCATTGAATAGCCGCCAGGATTTACATACATGCATCAAATATCAATTCATTGCTGTGTTGTGTTGTGTTGCCCGGTTTCTTTTCCCTCCAAGAAAGGCTGCACGAGAGCCAACAATAGCAACCTAGGTAGGTAGGTGCCTAGCTAGAAACTGCGAGGAAGTTATTGATGGAATGATCAGTGTACGGCCGTAAACCGGCAACACCACTCACTCTCACACTCACACACACGGCTCATCATGCAGAGGGTAATCGTGTGTCCCACATTATGATGTGGTTACATGTAGCCCAAGCCGGACATGGATGATTGCAAAGCAAGCAAGAAATACGCAGGCCGGCAGGCAGGCAGGCTTGAATTGGGAAGAGAGAGACGAGGACTTTATTGCTTGACAAAAATATCTTTTGTTCTTGAACTTGTAGTGGAGAAATATTGGAAAACGAAACAAGATATAAACCCCTCCATCTTGTCTCTCGAGTCAAACTTGTTTGTCTGTCAAGCAAGAGTGTTCTCGGATGAAGACTGATTAATCTTGAGAGTAATATCTCTTGCAAATACTCGATCTGCACTTGTTACCCCTGCCTCGAGGATACGTTTCAAAATGCCCCCCTCTTGTCCCACACCCGTTCGCAGCCCCCGGCTGACCATCACCGTCACCAAGACCCACCATGTCGATGGGCCGCCTTCCGAGAGGCCCATCGACACACCCAGCTCCATTACCGTCGAGTATGGTGATTCGGCCGTGGAGTCCAATCTTTCTGCCGTCGAGCGTGCCGGTTCCATCCTTAACCAGCCTTCATCTACTACCAAATCCAATAATGTCCTCCTTCCTTCCAACCTTAATCCCCCTACTCAACAGCAACAACAGCAGCAGCAACAGCAACACCGCGATCGTGCCGGCATTCGTCTCTTTAATGACCGTCTCACCCGCTTCCTCTCCAGCCTCGCCCACGCCACCACCACTTCCCCTGACCCACATGACTCCAACATGAACCCATCCGTATCTCAAGAGATGGAAGACCTCTTACATCGCAACCGGGCTCTCCAGCGACGGATCGCCTCCATCAAACGCAGCGAAGAGCATCTCGCAAAGGATAACCGGAGTCTTTCTGCCCTCGTCAAGATGCTACGAGACGAAAAGGTGCCGCTGCAGGCAAGGATTAAAGCCTTGGAAAGACGCATCGTCGACCTGAACCAGCGGCTTTTTCGCGCGCAGAGGCCTACTTCGTCCCCGTCCGGTACTACTACTACTACTACTACTACTACTACTACTACCACTGCCCAGTCTGAGACAGTTGGAAGTGGAGTTGTCGGGTTCGATGGTTCCACCCTGTTCTTGTCAAGAAATACCAAACTCCTCACCACCTTCTTTGCCGCCCACAGACCTATCTGGTCAAACCGGGTAGATACCTACGGCCACAGTTCTCCATTACGTCTCTCTTCACTCCATCCTTCACAGATTCGAGAAATCACCTCTGCGGTAGCCCCTTTTGTGAAACTTTCGGAGCCAGAACAAAAACTTCCACAGTCACTGGTTAGGCCGGCCGGCGTCGCCAGTACCAGGCACATCAACCCTGCAAGAATGCTTTTGCGAGGAATGCTAGCGCATTTTATAGTCGAGGAGGTGTTGGGGGAGGTTTTTTGGGGAGTGGATGCGTTGGGGGGGAAGGGGGCTGTTGAGACCGAGGTCCAGGGATCGTGTGTTCCTGGTGATGGTAGTGGTGGTAGAGGATATGAAGTTGTTGATGAGAGAAAGGACAAGGGTAGAGGTAAGGAGGGCGAGGATAAAAAGGGCGAGGGTGAGGGTGAGAGGAAGGGGTATGGACAAGGGGGAAAAAGAGGCCACGGCAAAAATGTTGACGAAAACGAAAACCTGAAAAGTGGAAGCGGCATCAAGCTCCGCTTCGACGCGCACGATCTCTCGAGAGCACCCAGTGCCGGACTCCCCGCTACAGCAAGGTCGCTTTGCGTGTTGAGTCCCGGGGGGAGGGATTGGCCAGCTATACTGCCTTTGGGAGCGGGACATGCCGGCGTCGCTGAGGTGCTACCAGCAAAAGTGACACCCGTGCCGCCCAAGGTCATGGCAATGCAGTATAACCTACCGGGAAAAGAGCAGATGGGGGACTTGATGGTTTTGTTGCAGAGAAGTAAGTTTTTTTTTTTCTTTTTTTCCCTCTTTCTTTCCCTGGAATAATGCTAACCCAAGACAGCCCAAGGCGACGCCGCCGCTTCCGCCTGGCGTGCCTCTCTCATGCAGCAACTTGCCGCCGCAGGACTTGCCTCCCCAGCCTCGGAATCCGCCGCCGCCTCCTCTGCCTCTGAACATGAAGACCGACAAATGGTCATCAATGCCCGAATCGAGTATGCGCGCAGCCTGGCCGAGCGTTTTCTCTGCAGTCCGGCGCGCTATCTCCTCGATGAAACTGATGCAGCCGGCATTTCGCGACTCGAAGAGAGTCTGGTTGCCGAATTGGATGCAGCCCTGCGGTTTTCCGTACAAATGTGGGCGCAGAATTACACGCCTGTCTTTTATACCCTCAAAGACCTAGAGCTCGCGGGTCGACCGAGAGAGGATACCGCCGAGTTGTTCTTGTCTTTGGAGGGACAGACATCGACGTCGACATGGAACAGCGAACAAGTGGTCATGGTCTTGCAGCCCGCGGTGGGTATCAAGTCCCTGTCCCGATCGGGAGATGGTGTCAAGATCTGGGTAAAGGCGCAGGTGGCGGTGGCTTCTGGGTCCGGGTCTGGGTCCAGGTCTGGGTCCAGGTCTGGTCCTGGGTCTGGGGGTGGCGTTGGTGTTTCGAAAGTTGAACGGTCAGCCACAATTGACAAAAAACAACACGGTGGCAGGTCGGTCAGCCGTAAGTCGTTGTAGGTAATTGGTCTCTAATGATTCTGGCGGGAATTCCCTTGGCTTGTCGTTGGATGTGATGATTCTGAAGGGACTTACTTTCCTTGGGCTTTGCCGTTGGATTTAATGCATGGTCGACCTTGGTACGAATGTCATTTTTTGCGCCGAAATATCTTAGTTTTAATTCTGTTTCCTACCTACCTACCCAAGGTCCCTAGTCATTATTATTCTAGTTGCTTCCTCGTAAACTCACTTGGCAATATCGAGAATCCGAAAAATGGTGACACAAACTCCCGGAATATGAGGCTTGCCTATTTCAAGTCACGTCGAGCCCGAATGTTCAGAATGTGACGGTGGTACAAAAGGAAGGCGGGAGCTGCGCCACAATTTGCACAAACTACCGACCTGATTAACGAAGTCGTTCCAACAGGCAGAGAGGATGGCCAACATTCAGCATTTTGACGCCGCACGTGTGGCTGCTTGTCACATGCAGTGAGTGAAATGTCTAACATGAAGTAAAGAAGAATTTTGCAAGTCAATTCTCGACTGCATTGCTTAACTTTACTTTTTTCTTTACTTTTTTTTTTGGAGAGAGAGAGAGAGAGAGAGAACCGGTCATCTTGAAGGATTCACATCATCTTGGGTAAATTCCCTTCTTCTGTGGGGAGTCGCAGCCTGGAGCGGCACACATTGGCGCAGCGTGCAACTACGCCGTAGGAATGAATGGCTTGGTTAATATAATAATTTTATCAACGACCAAAATCTGCCTGGGGCGCTGTTGTGTGGTTTCTTTATAAATCTCTTGACTTTCTTCGTCACCCGAGGTTTGGACCACATTTCTTACAAAGCTTGTCATAACTTTGCCCATACACATCAAGAGATCAAACGTCTAGGACAGTAAGAACAAGTTGGAAGCCAACAGCAAAGAGTCAAGACGAAACGTCACAAGTCAAAAGCCAACTCAAGATCATGAAGTCCTTCACCCTCCTCGCGGTCGGCTCTCTCGCCGCCACAGCCAACGCAACCTTTCCCCATCTCGACCCCAGACAGAACCCTACCACCTCTACTACCACCACCACCACTTCCCGAACTTCAACCTCAAACCTGCCGGCAACTCTCGTCTCCGAATGCAGCAGCAAATACAACTCGCTAGCCACATCCTACCCGTCGGCAGACCCCAAAGTGGCAGAATGGTGGGCCAGCGCTCTCATCTCGGGCGAAGCCACCAAGACGATTGTCAGCGCCTGCGACATGTGGGACATTCGCGCGACCGCCACACCCCCTGCCTCTGTATCGTCGCAATGGTCCAGCCTCCTGAGCGCGCGAGAATCTTTTGCGCGCAGTAAAGGTCCCGAACTCCTCAGTCTGGTGTCAAAGTGTATTCCTGGAGCCGCGACGGCCACGGGCATGAATTCGCCTGGGAATATCCAGGTCGCAAACCTCGAACAGGTTTTGGTTACCGACAAGGCAGGGTGTGAAAGCTGGAATAAGAAATGGTATGGTGCCGTGCAGACGGTTCCGAAATTCACGGATACTCCGGCGAGAACGAGGTTCAATAATAATAATAACTCGACTACTACTACTTCGGCTACTTCAACCTCGTCGTCGGGGCCAGCTACGACTACGACGACTACTAGTGCCGCGGGCTCCACGGGTGCGCAAACATCACCGAGCCCAAGTGGAAATGGTGCGGTGAAAGAA
>Ga0247760_1002957_pt1 | contig 11827 bp, 1 predicted proteins | sample UWRJL171409R4_FD_179936 | JGI IMG/M metagenome (GOLD analysis project Ga0247760, IMG submission 179936) | Plant litter microbial communities from Arlington Agricultural Research Station in Wisconsin, United States - UWRJ-L171-409R-4 | ecosystem: Environmental > Terrestrial > Plant litter >...
GACCTGCTTTGACGGCTGCGCAGGCCGTGCGCATGTCAAATTCAGTCCACTGCATCTCCAATGGCTGCTTTTACTACGTGGAAAGAATGGAAAAGGTTGCATTCGAAATGGGAGAGAAATTAAGGTTTGTCGGAGGGGGTTGAAATAGCGGTGAGATTGGACATGGTGGTCGAAAACAGGGGTGGTCGAAAAGTGGGCCCCCGGACTTACTACCTAGGAGCTGTCCTGTAAGATATGCGTTACTTACTTCAATTAAAAGGAAAATCTAACTGGGGGGACTAGAAAAGGGCCTCTAGGGCTGTGCAGTAGCCGCGTATTGGATCACCCTAGGTTAGGGAAGAATCAGGGAAAACTCAGGGCAAATTAGCTACAGCTTACTCTAGCTCAGGATTGCGAACGAAAAGGGAAATGGTTGTTGTCTAGAGCTGGAGTTGCCCCACTTGGCGGCGCTTTGGAGCCGGTGGAAGTGGGGCTCCACCCGTTAGTAGCTGTGAAAGTGGGGCCCTTTGCCGCTCTCCGTTTCCGCCGTTTTGAACGGCACTGAGTTTACTACTAAGCGCTAGGACCCCAGAACGGGATTTTTTATTTATAATTAGGGGTAAAGCAGAGCGCACGCTTTTAACTCCTTTCACTTTCTTTAAAACCTAATTAAATTAACTGATAATATTACTTGTTTCTACTTACTCTTCGCTACCCTTTCCTAACTTAAGTAACTTATTATTCCTTAAATAGTATTAGTTAGACCTGTACTATTCTAATATACTCTAACTAAATGCAGTAATAAGAAGCTTTTCACTATAATATAATATTAACTTTAGCTTACTAGGAAGAAAAGAGGTAAAGAGTAAAAGCTCTCTTTTAAGAAAATAAGTCTAAACTTATTAATAACTAATCTGCTATTAGTAATAAATCTAAGTATAATTACTATTAAGTATAATAAGCTTAGAATATGTAAGTATAAGCTGCTTTATAAACTAAGTATTTTAATTACTCTTATTTTAAGCTAATATTTTCTTATGCTTTAAATACTTCTGTAATATTATAAAGATTAACTCTGACGAAATTTAACTTAATCTATATTATAATTATAAAGACGTAAAGATATATTATATTACTTTTCTATAAATATATATTATTAACTTTAAGTAGCTTTACTTTACTTTTAGACTAGAGGAAACTTAATAAAAGCGAGCAGTAACGTCTGTTTTTACAGTTTTAGTAATATAGAGTGCCTTAATTAGGATAGCTAACTTAATAGTCTTATAAGAAAAGAGAAAGGAGGATCTTAATAATAAATCTCTTTAGACTTTATAATATAAAAATTTAAGGGAAAATAATAAAGGCTCTGTAAGTAAGATTATATAAGTAGGTATCTGTTTTCCTTATTAAGTTAACTATTATCTGTGTCATTTTAAAGTTATATTATTAATAAGAATTTTAATTTACAGTAAATATATAAAAAGTTATTAAATCTTATAAATTTAATATAAGAGTAATAGTTTATAAAGATTAAGATAACAGTTAATAATATTATTTGGCGACCCTGGACGGAAGGAACGAAGCGATAACGGCCTGAAGGAAGCGAGTCAGCAGAGCGCAGAACCGAAAGTTGTGACGAATAAAGAACCACGGACCGGCGATAGCCGGAGCGGTGTGAAGAAGACCGGACCAAGAGGGGGAGACATCACGGAGTTACCCCTGAGCCGTTAGCGCCTCGGTCCTGGTTGAACCCCGGGGAGCTGCCCTGCGCCGAAGGGGTCTCCCTTTCTACCCAGGACGAAAAAGGAGGTGATGTAGGACCTCCGAGCCATCACGGCCAAGGGGCGTGAGCGTAGCAGAACTGAGAACGACCCGCTTACGCCTCTATCTCACTTGTGACACACGTTAGTATAAGGCACTAACCTTATGACCTGTTACTGCGTTTGGTAGTCGAGACTAAACTATATGTATTTTAGTAGGATAAAACAGAAGAGTGGGTGGGGTGGAAATGCCCCGACCACGCCCCGACAGTAGATAGTTAGCAGTAGAGGGACCGCTTGCCCTCACGGGCGGAGCTTTCAGCTCCTACGGTGTAAGACAAATAATAATTAATAATATTATTATATTATTAAATACATTATAAACCTATATTAAGGATATTCCTTGTAAGCTTAAGTTATATATAATGTTTTATTTTATTACTATTATTAAAAGAATATATAGTTTTAGGTTTAACACTTTAATAAACTTAACTTATAAGTAAGTTATAATAGAAGTTATTTAAGACTTAGTAAATTAAGAATAAATAAACTTCGTTATTATATTTACTATTTGCTAAAATAAAAAGACGAAAAAAAGAATAAAGAAAACTTAAGATAACCTGTTAATATTTACTGTATTCTAATACTCTCTAATTCACTTTTTATCCTTATTTATTTATATATTCCCTTTTAAAAATATGTAACAGTTAACCTAACTATATAGTAAAGTATCTATTTTATTCTAATATATACTTTAAAACAGTGTTAGGTTTTTAAATATCTTTATTCCATTTTTACTTCTCAACTTTACTAATATTATTATAACTTAAGCACTTTATAATAATGTATTTAATCCTAGCTTTAAATTATATAAGATAATGCTTTAATAGTTAATCTTAAAGAACGTAAATTCTATTTTATTAAGATAAAAGGCTAACTTTAAAGGGAAACGTATCTTTCTAATTAACTATAAACTTTATTTAAAGCTATAAAACCGGATATTAAAAGTTACTAACTTATAAGAAAAAGTATACTTATATATTATATATATAAGTGCTAAAAGTAGATAAGATAGTAAGCTGAACTCTCTAAGTATATCTATATATCCGTTAACTAATATATTAAATAGTAGGTGTTCTTTCTAAAGTATTACATAGATATATCTAAGGTAACACGAAAAACGTGTTCTAACAGTTATATTAACTAAAGGTTATCAGTAAGAACCTTATAAAATTAACATTTTATAAGTATTTCGATTAAGATAATAAAGTGATTTTTAAGTTATTTTATAATGTAACACGTAAGAAAGATAACTAGGTATTTATTTACTTGATATAGGAAGATCTTTAAAGCTTTAAAGACTGTAAGGATATTTAGAAGCTTAAAGGGGAAAGTTATAATACTTATATAAAGTACAGATTATAATATCCCTATATATAAGTAACTTATAAAAAGGTTAATAATTACCTATTAAATCTCTTAAAACTTACAGTTAAAAAAAGCTGTTAAGAATATTTCAAGAGTGTTAATAAGATAAAAAACTTTAATTAATATACGGAAAGTATTGTTACGATAAGATCTGCTAAATATTTTAATCTAAATAGGGGAGAAGACGTAGAGGTAATTAGCTAATTCCTTAGTTAAGAGTAGATTAGTAATAAGAGGTACATAGCTATATTTATTAAGTTACTTTATAACTATATAAGATACCTTCCGTACTTTACTTTAAGATAGTTAGTAAAAGATTAGTTACTAATTATACTAGTAAACGTAGTGTAATTTACTTATAAAAGCAGCCCACCTAAAGAGGAGGCGGATAAGGTAAGATCCAGATGCCTCCTTAGCTGTAGCGTATTTTTAAAGTAAGCTAACCTAACTTAACACACGATTAACTTTCACATTAAAAGAGGAAAAACTTTTAATAAGCCTTTTCTATATCCTAAATGTAAATAGTTAGAGTGGGAGGATTATGTAATAGAAAGTCTATTAATATAGAGTATTTACGTAGAACTCTAATATAACTAATAGCACGCGCTAGCTTTATATTCAAATGTAATGTATATAGTAAAGCTTTAAAATCTAACCACTTAAGTATATTACTGTTTAATAATAAAAGAAAGGACTGTCCGTTACCTTTTATATAACAGTCTATATACCTTAAGTAAAGGGTTTATATATTATTCTAACAGACTACACTAAGATGAAGGGAAATTTAAGCAGCTATTCTTATGTTTAAAATGTTAAAAGTAAGGGAAAGAGCTAAAAGCTACTATTAAAGGTTATACTAACTAGCTATCTTACTTATTTAAGGTATATAGTTAAAATAGTTATAAAAATAAGGCAGTAGAACTTACAGACCTTAGTTAAGCCTTAGAAACACATTGTAAAGAAAGCTAAAGGTGTAAAGAATCTAAGCTTACTAATTATAACGATAAGATTCCTAAAAGAGTAAATATATCTTAAGCCCAGTAGCTATAAGCCTTCTAGAAATCATTAACCCTAATAACTATTTATTGCTTTTTCTACATTAGAAAGTTTATACCAGGTTAAGGCTTTATATAACATCTTAATATTAAACACAGGGATAGAAGCCAATTTAAATACTTATTTCCATACTTAATATACTGTAAGAAAGGAAGCGAGCCAGCGATAATCGACAGGTATCTTAAATAGTTATTACATACATAAACAGCTCATTATCAAAATAGCCACTTTAAGAAAGAAATAAAACTTCTAAGTACATTTAATGGAACTGGAAGACTAATTAAAAGGAGAAAAAGAGCATAAGATAGAATATATAAAGAGAAAAGCCTTACTAATGCTATTTTAAATGTTTATAATTAGATATATATTTAACTAAAGAAACAGTAGAAGTTAAAGCTTATAAACTAAATAGCAATCGGTTCCTTATATACTATAATAGATTTAACTTTATTTAAAGATTTAAATTAAATAGTAAAAGGAGTATAGTTAACGCGCTTAATTCTTATGTACCTAAGGAGATTAAGTACTTAATATTAGCATTTTAAACTAACATGTATTATAAAATTAAAGAAGTTCACTTATATATAGTTAAATCTAAACCTATCTTAAGTAATTCGTTTATAGCTATATATTACTATATCTGTTATTTTTACATTACTAAACTTAATTATAAATAAGCAGGTTTATTAAAACTGACAATATAACACGTTCATTTATAATAACCCCACTAGAAACCAAGAGTGTATTACACAGTCCTTAAGCTGTAAAGAATTAAGGAAGAAGCCTAACAGTACTTCAAATAAGACCATTTTCTAACAGATATATAAAGGGATATCTAATTATCTAACTATACTCTCCTTTTCCCTACTATAATTCTTTTAATTCTACTTAATCTCTTCCTCTTTAATGTGGATTAACTCCCTTAGAAGTCGCTAAAAGACATATAGTGGGAATTTTATTCGACATTTAAATGTAGTAGACTGTTAATCTAAGGCAGCTAAGCGATTAACTCCCATAGTTACTAGTAAGCTTAAAATAAAGTTACATTATATAAATTAAAGATTAGCTATTAACTTTACTGTTAACTTATTTAAAATAGATCTCTTCCCTCTACTTCTCTTATCTTTACTAAAACTAAAACTAAATACTATATAACGTATTTTAATTAAGTAACTAATAGCGTTAACAGCATTAAATACGTAAGTACTTAACATAACGCCTTACTTAACTAATTCTATATCTTATAACTTATATTAATTAAATTAATTAAGTTTTACATTTTGCTAAAAAAGCTTCCTTTAAGCCGTTACGGCCTAATCCGCTTAATAACTTCAGTTTATATTAACCTGGTAATTACCTGTATCTTTAACTAAACTGCACTTACTCTTTATAAATCATTAGGTAAGAAGATTTAAAAGCGTTACGCTTACAGTGTAAAAGCTAATAACGCGTAACTGTTACCTGGTATATTTATAATAATATTTAATATATTTATAATAAGTTAAGATCCTAACAGACTACGTTTCCTTACCTTCCTTATAATAATTATTAAGATTATAAATAAAGTAAATACTTTATCTACAGTATATTAAATCTTAAACGATAAAGTTAATAACTCTCTTCTATTTAAGGATATTAAGGAGTTTATCTACTAACTATATAGTGAACTGTGCCCTTCTAGTGATAATAAGAGTTAGGAGAGCTAATATTAGTAAGAAATTAAGCCCCTTAAGCTTATTTTTCAAAACGGGCTTAAAAGACTTATTAACTAGCTTTAAAGTTACTTAAGATTTCCCACATTATACTTTCAGTACAACAGTATTATAAAGCTTATTAACACATTTCAGCTTCTAGCCTAACTGAAAACGTCATTTAAATATAGCTTAACTAGCCAAAAAAATTTCTACCTTATAGATTTCTAACTTATTTTAGGGAAGTGTATCTGTCTATTTAGACGTAAAAACATTAAGGACTTTAAAGTAATAGTAACAGAGTTGTAGAGATAGGTATTGTTAAAGTAACTTATATTAATAGTATTATTAACCGTTATTATAATAATAATCTTATAAATTACTTTTTTGTGACGACCCTGCAGGCTGTCACTTGGGCCGGGGCGGCCCGACGAATCCCCTATAGAAGGAACAGTGCGGGAGGACAGTGTACACCGTCCAGGCGCACTAGGCCAGGGGTGCAAAGACCCGAAGCCCCTACAACCAGTAAGAAAGTGCTTGGTGGCTCACAAGGACTGGCAACACTAAGCACCGCTTAGTTGGCTGCTTGGCCGTAACTGCGTGGTGCATTACTAAGCACGACGGACTAAGCAAGGTACAAAGTACCTCTTAGTCAGTTAGTATAAATAGTTATGGTTATGCCTATAATTACCATAAGGGACTTTAGTTCCTTACACTAGTATTTAATTATTTATTTATGTCTTACTATTTAGACTTACCTCTATACATTATAGTGATAACGACTTACAGTGACGTTAAACCCCTTATCTAAAAGTGTTAACTTAATAAGCTATCTTCGGAACGCCCTTTACCTGTTAGTGTCCTGCTATACGTTCTGTCTTAACCTGCACTAGTCCTCTTAAGGCTTATATTAGGTGCAGGTTATAATATAATACTAATGTTAAGTTCAGAACGCTGTTTATTAAATTCCTAAATATTACCTCTCTCTTACTAATATATTAACTTTTAGAAAAGGTAAAGAGATTAAGAAGGTGTAAGCTTAGCCTTAGCTCCTTACTATTAATAAGTTAATAGCACACTTTAAAGACTTAAACCTTAACTAATAAGGACTGGTTAAAGAACTTAATAAAACCTTCTTTAGACATATTAAAAGTTGTATCGGTCTTATTAAAAAACTCTAAGTTTAACTTAACACTATCAAGCCGGAAAATAACGACTTTAAAGGCTTATAGAAGAAATAGGTGAAGTTTTCCCCGCTATTACGTTTTAAAGGAGATTCCGCGTAGCTGGAGTCCTAGATAGCCCAGCTCTAAAGCTATGTTACTTATTACGATAAGCAGTTCTTTAAGGAAGAAGGAAAGGTAAAGTTTACAGGAGCCCTACTAGATGGAGTAGTTACTTATTAATATAAACCTTATATAAAGATAATTAATAACCTCTCTGTAAACAGAGCTTAAAAGGAGGCTCCTAAGACTTAGGCCCTTTTTAATAACTTTAACGTTTTCATTAACTAACTCCAGACTAAGTTTAAAGAACTAAACGCCTTAAGGTGGGTTAAGTAACGCTTTATAACTTTAAGGTAAATGTCCTTAATCTTTAAGTTCTTTATACGCTTTAAGCTAGAAGTAGTAAAGACTAAGCTCAGCTAAGAGGCCCTAGTAATGCTGTTCTGGAATAGTCTAAAGGAGCACATTACTAGAGACCTCTACTAGGAAGATTAATTAGACTATCTTTAAGAGTTAGTCAAGATAGTTATTAAAGCTGATAACCAGTATTATAATTATTATTATTAGAGGAACTTCTAGAAGGAACGGACCCTTTACTAGCTAAGTAAACTGAAAAAGGGGAATTAGTTAACTGTAATAAGTTACTACCCCGGGCTAATAGATATTAATATAGTTAACTAATAAAACTAACTTAACTATAATAAACCTTAGTAATAATAGCAGTAAAAACAGTTTAAGGATTTATTATAGGTTTAATACTTTAACTGTAATAAAAAGGATATATAGCACAGTAATACTTATCGTTAAAGTAAATCAGTTAAAAACCCATTTTAGAAGGAGGAAAGTATATTAGATTTAACTCTAGAGATATCTATATTAAGATAGTAAGTAATAAAGAGGACTATACTTAGATAAATAAGTGTAACTTAAGAGGTAAGGAAGAAGAAGAGAAAAAACCTTAAGATATAGTGTATTTAATCTTTAAGGGTGTCTTAGAAAAGTTAGCTATAAAGGTGTAGGTCGTTATAGACTAACTTTAAGGTAGAAACTTAAAATTGCTAAAGGTGTAAGTTATAAAAGACCGACTTTAAGAAGAAATGTTCTAGTTAGCAGTTATAAGCTTTAAAAACCTTACCCTGTAAGCTTAGGAATTAAGGAAATTTAGAAAGGACCTTAACTTAAACTTTACTAAGATAGTTAAGGGAGTTACAGAACTAGCTCTTTAAGCTACCTAAGCAGTAAAGTAAACCTTAAAAGGTGAAAAAGAATAAGTAGAAAGAATTAAGTTAGAAAAACGGAAGTTCTTCTTAACAGTACCTCCTAAAACCTTTAAATATTTTAAGCACGTTAAGTAGATTAGTACCTTTACCTCCTTAAAAGAAGGATAATTTAGATAGTTACCTTATATTAAAGCTAGTGTGCTTCGGACTAATACCTTAAAGGTCTCCTAAGAAGGTACGAAGTAAGTATATTAACAGAGAGTTTAAAAGCTAAAAGAGAAACATTAAAAGTTAATAAACGAAGTGGAGGACTTATAAGTTGAAAGCTTTACCGTAACGTTTAAAGATAAAGTAGTAGAAATTAAGTTATAACTCTGTAATAAAGTTCACTTTATTAATTAACTTAAATACTAACTTATTAAAGAAGGTTATTTCGTGGAAGAATAAGCTAAGTTATTACTACCTAAGTTTTAAGAAGAAATTTAGGAAAAATAATGTATATAAAGGTAAGTGGAAGAAGAAAAGAAATAAGACGTTACCCCTCCTGTCCTATACTTTATAACTGTAATACTTACAGTTAATATTAATTACCCTAACTATAAAGACATACTATAGATTAACTGTATGTACGATAATTACACTTTTAACTAATATAATAGGCTTAAGGCCTTTTATAACCACTTCCTTAACGTATAAAGACAGGACTACGCAGTAGTAAGGGTGGAGTTAGAACCGTTACACTATAAGGTCTCTTACTCCTTAATAAGGGAGTTTAGTAATAAACGGAAGGTTACTATTGTTAATTAAACTTTTATAACGTGTTAGTAAAGAGGGGTACTTAATAATTGCCTAGTTATAACGTACTCGCTACATTTTAACAGAAAAGCTAGAGAGTGGTAGAAGTAAGAGGATTATTAACGGATCTAAGAGTAAAAGGACATTATTGCGATCCAGTTATGTAAAGTGTATTATTGTCTTATTAAGGACTTTAGAAATATTAAACTGTTTAAAGTTAACTGGATATTAAAATGTGAAAACTTAAAAAGGGTTAATCGTTAAGTTTATTAAAGCTGCCTGTTTTTTTAAAAGGAGTTAGGAAAAGGCTGTAAGCTTTTTAGAAGAGCTGAAAATTAGTAGTTTGCTAATTAGTAAAAACCTTAAGAAGAAGAAAAGGTATTTAAAGGTTAGGCTAAATAAGACCTTAAAGATAAATGGTTATTATAACTTAGATGTTAAAGGAGTATAAGTATTATTCTGTCAGTATTAATATAACAGATAGGAAAGGGAAGCTATTTAAGGTAAGAGTAATAATTAATAATGGGAATGCTTCTAACTTAGTACACCCCTTACTAGTTAACTGAAGGAAACTCCTTAATAAAAAGTATAAAAAGGCTATTCCTATTTAAAATAAAGAAGGAGGCTTATACTAATATAATAACGGTAAAGTTACTTATTACTTACCACTCTTAATTAAAGTGAATAAGGATAAATAATAAATAGACTTTAACATTACACTAGTTATAAGATATAATATAATCTTAAGTCTACCTTAACTGGAAAAGTATAACTTTATAATTAACTAAAGGAGTGGTTACCTTACTTTCAGTAAGTCCCCTAACTGTAATTACTGTTTAGAGAAAGCTAAAAAGGTACCGAACGGCTTTAAAGACGTACGAAGCGCTTAAAAGTACATTAAACCTTTAAAACTAAGTATAGTTTAAGTTAAGTTTATTAAGATAGTTAAAAGATTAAAAGGTTTATTATATTACTTAAGTAATAACTTAAAAGGTAAAGAGAAGCGAGAAGCTAATCTACAGATAAGTGAAAAAGTTAACTTATCTAAGGTACCTATAAAGTATAGGAAGTTTACCCTGTTTTGAAAAAGATACTGTAATTACTAGATTACGGACTATAAAACCACAAAATTAAGCTAAAGCTGGGAGTAAAGCTCTGTAACTTCCAGCCCTATTACCTAAACCCCTAGCAGGCCGAAGCTTTAAGGGAGTATGTTAATAAGAATCTAAAGAATGGATTTATCGTAAAGTCCCAGTCCTTAAAAGGGTACTTAGTGCTGTTTATTTTAAGAAAGGGAGACGGTAAATTACGTATAGTTGTTAATTACTGAACGTTAAACGAAGATACGATTAAGAATTATTACTTATTATTACTTATTATGGAAATGTAAGAGTGGATTACTAAAATAAACTGGTTCTCTAACCTTAATTTCCTTATAAGATTTAATTACGTTAGAGTGAAGGAAGAGGATAAGTATAAAACAGCTTTTCAGACTTATAATAGGTATTATTAATACTATATTATGTTAATAAGATTAATAAATACCTCCGTGACCTTTTAAGGCTTTATTAACAGTGTTTTCCGCCCCTTCTTCAATAAGTTTATCTTTATGTATTTAGATAACGTTTTAATCTATTCTGAAACTTTAGAAAAACACTGAAAGTATATACGACAGGTTTTAATAGCTTTTGAAAAAGTAAAGTTAATAGTAAACTTAGAAAAAAGCTACTTCCACGTTTAAGAATTAAACTATCTAGGGTTTAGAGTAATCTTTAGAAAGTTTGAAATGTAAGTGGAGAAGGTAAAGGCAGTTAAGGACTAACTTACTCTGAAGAATTAAAAAGAGTTATAAGCCTTTATTAACTTTACGAACTTTTATTAGTATTTTATTAAATATTTTACGAAGATTGTAAAACTACTATATAAGCTTATAAGAGAGGGTAAACTGTTTAAGTAGATTAATAGATAGTAAAAGGTGTTTAAAAACCTTAAGTACACCTCCGTTATAATATTAATCTTATCCCTGTCCGATTTCTTAAAACCTTTTTAAGTCGAAACAGACTCTTTAGAATTTGTTATTAGCAGAGAACTTAATTAAGTATAAGATAATAAGAAACGTTACCCAGTTACCTTCTTATTAAAAGGAATCTACAGCTTAACTTTACGATATTTAATTTATAATAAAGAATTAATGGCGATTATTTAATGTTTTGCTAAGTGGGTACTGTATTTAAGTAGTATAGAAGAATTAGTTTAGGTCTTTTTAAACTATAATAACTTTTAGTATTTCCTAATAAAGGAACTTAGTTTATAGTAAATACAGTAAGTAGAGTTAATAGCCCTGTTCCACTTCTAGATTTACCACGTTAAAGGAAAAGATAATAGGTAAACTAATACTCTTAGTTAGAGATAAGACTATAAAGATGCTAATCTAGACTTAATCTTTATCACTATATTTAATAAAGTAAAGAACAGTATATTAGAATATATATTATAAGTATTAGATAATTAGATATTAGAATAAACTATTAACGTTTATATAAACTTATCCTGTCCGGAGGACAATTTGTTGTAAGGGTGGTCCAAAAAAAAAATTACTATGGGAAATTCAGTCAAAACTGATAAGGAAATTCAACTCGACCTAGGACTGGTCGGTTCATTATCAAAAGTGG
>Ga0247760_1002958_pt1 | contig 11825 bp, 11 predicted proteins | sample UWRJL171409R4_FD_179936 | JGI IMG/M metagenome (GOLD analysis project Ga0247760, IMG submission 179936) | Plant litter microbial communities from Arlington Agricultural Research Station in Wisconsin, United States - UWRJ-L171-409R-4 | ecosystem: Environmental > Terrestrial > Plant litter >...
GGATGCGTTCCGACCTTGAACACCGGGCGGAACGCATCCCAGCCCCAGTTGAACGGACGGCGCAGGTTGGTGCCGTCGAACATGAACTTGTAGTTGTCCAGAGCCGTGTTGTACAGCACCATCCGGCGCATCGCCTCGAAGGATCCGATGGGCATCATGATCACGTGGTCGTTGATGCGGTCGATCACCGTCTGCTCCGACGCGCGCCACGAGTCGGTGTCGTGGATCGTGTAGGACGACTCGCCGCCCTCCCAGCGTCGGTAGATCGCGGTGAGCGCGGGCACATCGTCCACGCCGCACAGCAGCGAACCCCGGAGGATCACGTCCCAGTCCTCGCAGACGGTCAGGGTCTCGTCGAAGCGCATGCCGTAGGTGAAGAAGAGCGCACGCGGGAACGCCCAGCTCATGAACGGCGAGTAGTTGACCAGCATGTGCTGGAGGAGATCGAACTCCTTCGGGTACTCGGCATTGGGCCACGACCCGGTACGGAACCCTTCCTGTCCCTGTGGCCAGATCTCGGGAACAACACGCTGGTTGGCAACCACGGCCCGAGCGAGACGGTCGCCGTCCGTTCCCGCGGTGCGGAGGAACTCCTCCACCCAGTTCGCGAACACGAGGTCGTCGTCGTCGAACACCGCGATGTAACGGCCGTGGGCCTGCATGACGCCCTGGTTGAGCGGCTTGGCCCTGGTTCCGCCCTTGACTTCGAGGATGCGGACCTTGGAGCCGAACTCGGGCTCGAGGCGACTCACGATCACCCGGACCTGCTCCGCCGCCTCCTGGGTCGCGTCATGCTCGAGCACGATGACCTCGAAGTCCTGCACCGTCTGGCCGGCGAGGCAGAGCAGGGCATCTTTCAGTGGTTCCAGACGGCGGCCCTGGGTTCTGACCAGAACCGTCAGGAAGGGACCGTCGTGCTGTTTGGGGGCGGTGAGCAACTCACGGACCGCATTCAGATGCTCCGCGAGCACGGGGTCGGCGTTCTGCCGGCCCGCGATGACGTCGATCAGGCCGACGAAGTTGGCTTCCTGGCTCTCTGGCTTGGTGTTGGTCATGCTCGTCCGATCAGAACCGGTGGATGGCGTAGTTGTCCTTGACGAACTCGGCGACCTTGTGTTCGGGGTCGACCGGGGTCGGCAGGGAGCCGGCAGCCTGGCGCTTCTTGTATTCGGCGACAGCCTTGATCACGGCCTCGTGACCGTCTTTCGAGTACCGCGAGATGAGCGATTTGACAATGTCGGGGCGGGAGTACTTGTGAGCGAGGAGGATCGCTGCCTCGGCCGAGTAGTAGATCTCCGCGGCTCCAGCCGGCCAGTCACCGGTGATCGTGAGGCGCTTGTCGTGGAACACCGCAGCGGCCGGCTCGAAGACCACCCGGTACCCCTGCAGGCGCAGCTGCCACGAGTAGTCGACGTCGTCGCAGTACAGGAAGAAGGTCGCGCTGTCGAAGCCGCCGACCTTGTCGAAGCCCTCACGCAGGGTCAGCGCGCACGCCGTCGACGCCCAGCTGGTGGTGCCCGTGCCGGCCTCGAAGTACTTGGGATGCTCGAGCGGAACCTGTCGCGCCTCTGCCATGCCCACGTCTCCCGTGACGGCACGGGCGAGCACGGAGATCGCGTCGGGCGCCACCTGCGCGTCGGGGTTCAGGATGAGCAGCAGCTCTGTGTCGCTCAACGGCGCCAGCCGGTTGTGCCCGGCGGCCGAACCGAGGTTCTCGCCGAAGACGGTGTAGCCGAACGTGCCGCCCTGCGCCTCCACCGCGTCACGCAGCGGCGCGAGGGTCTCCTCGGTGAACACGGCCTCCGGCGAGCAGTCGCCGAGTTGTAGGGTCCATGCCGAGATCAACCCGTCCGCTTGCGCCCACTTGATGGAGTTCGTTACCGCCCGACCGGCCCGGACGATATCCTCGGCGGAGTTGCCGTAGAGGACGGATTGGACGGCGAGGCTCCTCGCGTCAGACACGGGACGCCTCGCTGCTGGTCAACTCCCCCGCGATCCACTCCTGGAGACCGGCCACGCCGGCCTCCAGAGTCCACTGCGGGGACCAGTCGAGCTTCTCGAGCGTGAGCGAGATGTCGCAGGAGGCGGAACGCACGTCACCGTCGCGGTACTTGCCGTTGACCACGGGGGCGGGGGCGCCGTAGAACTCCGCGATGGCGACAGCCATGTCGGCGATGGTGTGGGCGACTCCCGTGCCGACGTCGAGCGTGGGACGGGCGGCATCCGGACCGGCAGTGATCGCGGCGACGAACGCGTCGGCGACATCCTCGATGTACACGAAGTCGCGGCCGATGAGCCCGTCCTCGTAGAGCGGGATGGTCTTGCCCTCGCGCGCCCACTGGGAGAACAACGAGACGATACCGGTGTAGGAGTTGATGAGGGACTGCCCGGGCCCGTACACGTTCTGCAGACGCAGCATTGTCACGGGAACTCCGCGGGATCCGCCCCACGCGGCGAGGATGTTCTCCTGCGCCAGCTTGGTCGCGCCGTAGACGCTGGTCGGGGCCGGCACGGTGGACTGCGCAGAACTGGGGAGCGGCTTCGCATCGGGGAAGTCCCACTGTCCTGCCTCGAACTGCGCGTGCGAGCGCTGGCCGGGCTGGAAGACCTCGCCGCTCGAGCGACGCCAGTTGCCCTCGCCGTACACGGCGCGGCTGCTGCTCAGGAGGACGTGCCGCGGCAGGTGCCCGGCCCGTCCGAGTGCATCGGTCATCTCCGTCGTCCCCACGACGTTCACGCGCGAGTGGCGGCTGGCCTCGTCGAGTGACTGCGCGGTGCCCGTCTCGGCTGCAAGGTGGATGACGACGTCAGGCTTCAGGTCCGCCAGCACGGCGTCCCAGGCTGCGGGGTCTGTGACGTCCCCCACGACCAGCTCGGCCTTGGGGTGCAGGTCGGCCGGCGGCAGCGAGTCCTTGTGCACCTGAGGGTGGAGGGAGTCGAGGATGACCCAGCGATCGGCGGAGTCCGCCAGCTTGCGGGCGAGTGCGGTTCCGATGAACCCGGCTCCTCCGGTGACGAGGACCGTTCCGATACCCACGATTAGACCTTGCTTTCCTTCGGGGCGAATCGCGCTCGTGCGCGCATCCACCAGTACCGCCAGCCATGGCCGGGGCCCCAGTTCTTGAGGGACATCGCCCTCTTTTCGACAAGATGCCAGCTTAGCCAAGCGCACCCGAGAGAAAGCACAATGGCCAGGAGCACGTACGGCACGTAGCCGAGCTTGTACCAGCCGAAGTGCGCGGTGACCTGTTGAACCAGGAACCCGTAGATGTAGACGCCGTACGAGTAGTCGTTCTTCTTGCCGATCCAGTGCGTCTGACGAGGGAGCCGTGCCGCGAGGTACAGCACGAAGTAGGCGCCGGCGATCGTACCCACTGTCGAGAACCCGCCCCAGCGCAGCGTCACCACGAGAAGAAGACCCGAGAGGATGCCCAGCAGGTTGTCGAACGGGATCTGCTTGGAGTAGACGGCGATGACGGACCCGGCAAGGAAGGTGAGGCTGAGCGAGATCGTGTACTGGTCCGCGAGGAGCGGGAAGACCGTCGCGAGAGCACCGAAGTCGAGGAACACCACGAACTGGAGGATGAGGAAGAATCCCGCCAGGATCGGGACGAGGATGCGGGCATTGCGCATGACTCCGAAGGCGACCAGAACCGCCACACCGACGTAGCAGTGCCATTCGTAGATGAGGGTCCAGATCGAGCCGTTGAACGCGCTACCGCCGATCGACTGCCCGTAGGGGGTGGTCTCGGTGAGCAGGTCGTAGATGCCGTAAGTACCGATGTTCAGGGTCCAGTTGGCCGCGAAGTAGTAGAACGGGCCGTTCGGGCCGAACGTGAAGTAGTCCAGGAAGGCGCGGCCGTCGGTCACCCAGATGATGGGGCCGGCGATGAACGCCGTGACGAGGAGCACGAGCCAGTAGGCCGGGAAGATGCGCAGCGTGCGGCGCCACATGAACTGGACTACGTCCCCGGACATCCCGCTCTTGGCGATCAAGTACCCGCTGATCGCGAAGAACCCTGCGACCGCGATCGTGCCGAGAGAGGCCTGGCCCCGGGTGAGGTCGAAGAACGGGTCGTGGCCGAACCCGCCCAGCGGGAAGGCGTGGTCGACGATCACGATCGTCGCGAGGATGAGGCGGATGAGGCCGAGGGCGTTGTCCGTGCCGTTCAGAGCCTCCGCGATGCTGACCTTGCGAGGCGGACCGCCTGGGACAGGGACTCGTGGTGGCGGGGACTGCTCCACGATGGTCTCGCCCGCGGAACTCACGATCCAGCCTCCAGAAGCTTGCGCAGGTACACCCCGTACCCGCTCTTGGCGAGCGGGGCCGCGAGAGCGGCGAGCTGCGCGTCGTCGATCCAGCCCGCACGCCAGGCGATCTCCTCGATGCAGCCGATCTTGAAGCCCTGGCGGTCCTCGATCACACGCACGTACTCGGAGGCCTGCATCATCGATTCGAACGTACCGGTGTCGAGCCACGCCGTACCCCGGTCGAGCACCTGCACCTGCAGTGCACCCTTCTCCAGGTAGCGCTCGTTCACCGTCGAGATCTCAAGCTCGCCGCGCGGGCTCGGCTTTATCGACTTGGCGATCTCGACTACCGAGTTGTCGTAGAAGTAGAGGCCGGGCACCGCGTAGTTGCTCTTCGGTGACGTCGGCTTCTCCTCGATGGAGATCGCTCGCATGTCGTCGTCGAACTCGACGACGCCGTACGACGTCGGATTGGACACGTGATAGGCGAAGATCAGCCCGCCCGCGATCTCGCCGTTCGAGCGGAGCGAAGAGCCGAGACCGGCGCCGTGGAAGATGTTGTCGCCGAGCACGAGCGCGACAGTCTCGTCGCCGATGAACTCCTCGCCGATGATGAAGGCCTGCGCCAGCCCGTCCGGGGACGGCTGCACGGCGTACTCGAGCGTGATGCCCAGTTCGCTGCCGTCGCCGAGCAGTGCGCGGAACTGATCGTTGTACTCGGGCGTGGTGATGATCAGGATCTCGCGCACGCCGGCCATCATGAGCGTCGACAGCGGGTAGTAGATCATCGGCTTGTCGTAGATCGGCATCAGCTGCTTGGAGATGCCGCGGGTGATCGGCCACAATCTGGTGCCGGATCCACCGGCGAGGATGATTCCGCGCACGGTCAGTTCCCGTTCAGCGACGCGTAGAAGTCCTGGACCGCGTCCCAGGTCGGCAGCAGCCCCTGCTCGGCAGCTTCGGCGAGAGTGGGTGCATCCGTGTCCTTCGAGGAGAGCAGGGGCTCCCCCGCCTCCTCGGGGAACACGAGGGCGATGTCGGGGTCGAGGGGGTCGATGCCGTGCTCCGCGGTCGGGTTGTAAGTGTCACTGACGAGGTAGCTGACCGTCGCATCGTCGGTGAGTGCGACGAAGGCGTGCCCCAATCCCTCGCCGAGGTAGATGGCTCGGCGGTCGACGGTGTCGAGCCGCACCGAGTCCCACTTGCCGAACGTGGGCGAGCCGACCCGGATGTCGACGACGTAGTCAAGGACCGCGCCGTGCGTCACGGTGACGTACTTCGCCTGGCCGCGCGGGACGTCGGCGAAGTGGATGCCGCGGACCACGCCGCGCTTGGACACCGACGTGTTCGCCTGGCGGAGGTCGAGGGGATGCCCGATCGCCTCCGCGAGCAGGTCGAACCGGTACCACTCGAGGAAGACGCCGCGGTCGTCCGATCGTTGGATCGGCGTGATCTCCCACGCACCGGGAATCGTCAGTTCGCGAATGTGCACGTGCTCGATCCTAGCGGGCGGGTTTCAGGGGCTGGATCAGGTCGCGGGCGACGTCCTGCAGCCCACCCCCGTACCGTCCGTACCGTCCGGTGCGGAGTTCGCGGAGCACCGGCACGATCCTGAGCGCACGGTGCACACTCAGCCCGCTTCGAACTCGCTCGTGCTGCACCTTGTCCGCCACCGCGGCGATCCGGTCGGCCTCGACCACCCCAAGGGACCCGGCCCGCTCGGCGAGAGCCTCAGCACGCTCGAGCAGTCTCCGGTTCCGGACGTACCCAGGAGCAGTGAGACGGCTCAGCTTCGCCCGGAAGTTGACCCGGACCGCGCCGATCTCGTTGCCACCGTGCTGGCGGTAGTCGATCAGGCTCTCGGGAAGGGGCGCGATGCGCCCGCGTGCGGCAGCGGCGACAGCGAGCCACTCGTCGTGCACCCAGGACTCGGGGTACGGTCTCGCACCCTCCGCGACCTCGCGCCGGATCGCCGCGGTCGCCCCGGTCACGAGGTTGCGGTGCAGCAGCAGCTCGAAGCCGCGCGCCGAGGCGAGCTCGAAGCGGGTGGGCGCATCCACCGCGTAGGACTCGAAGAGCGAATCCGCCAGGCGCTCCCCCGCGGCATCGACCAGCGTCGCATCTCCGTGGACGAGGAGAACGGCGGGGTCCGCGAACGCCGCGACCGTGAGCTCCACCCTGTTCGCATGCCAGATGTCGTCCTGATCCGAGAGGACGACGATCTCGCCAGAGCAGGCGGCGATGGCCTGCTCGAAGTTCCGGGTGACGCCCAGGGCGACGGCGTTCTGGAGCAGCGTCAGCCGCGGGGCACCCGGGTGCGCGGCGAAGGCGGACCGCACCCGCGCGACAGTGGCATCCGTGGATGCGTCATCGCTGACGACCACCTCCGCCGGAAGCACCGTCTGCGCGAAGATGCTGACGAGCTGCTCGTCGATGAATCGCTCGCCGTTGTGCGTGCACAGGGCTACCGAGACCTCCGGCACGATCACGATCAGTCCTCGGTGGGCCTGTGGAGGGAATCCTTGTAGGCCTGGATGGTGCTGTCCGCGTCGCCCACGGCCATGAGCTCACCCTGGTTGATCCACGCCGCCTGGTCACACATCTCCTCGACAGCTCCCATCGAATGGCTGACGAGGATGACCGTCTTGCCGTCGCGGCGGAAGTCCCGGAACTTCTGGAAGCACTTCTCCTGGAACTCGGCGTCACCCACGGCGAGCACCTCGTCGACGACCAGGATCTCGGGGTCGACGTTGATGGCGATCGCGAAACCGAGGCGCACGTACATCCCCGAGGAGTAGTTCTTCACCGGCTGGTCGATGAACTGCTCGACCCCGGAGAAGTCGACGATCTCGTCGAACTTGCTCGTGATCTCCTTCTTCGACATGCCGAGGATCGACCCGTTGAGGAAGATGTTCTCCCTGCCCGACAGCTCGGTGTGGAACCCGGAGCCCACTTCGAGCATCGCGGCGAGGCGTCCGAAGTGCGTGATGGAGCCCTTGTTGGGGAAGTAGATGTTCGCGAGGCACTTCAGCAACGTGGACTTGCCCGAGCCGTTGCTGCCGATGAGCCCGAAGGTCGACCCGCGGGGCACGTCGAACGTGACGTCCTTGAGGGCCCAGAAGTCCTCGTGCACCGAGGTGCGACCGCGCATGATGGCGGACTTGATGGTCTGGTTGCGCTCGTGGTAGAGCCGGAAGCTCTTGCTGACATGGTCAACTCGAACGGCGACGTCGCTCACAGTGCCTCCGCAAGGTTTCGTTCGTTGCGCCGGAACACGATCATGCCGAGCACGAGGGCGACCAGCGCCCAGGCGGTGCAGATCAGCAGCTCGAGGGGATCGGGCCAGCGGTTGTCGTAGAGCACCTGCCGGAAGACCGCGACGTAGTGGTCCATCGGGTTCAGGCGGTAGATGTCGATGAGCGTGAAGGGGGTACCGAGCAGACCGCCGACGTCTTTCGAAGCCTGCTCGACGAGCGAGGACGGGTAGATGATCGGCGTGAGGTACATCCAGATCTGAAGGATGATCGTGAGGAAGTACTGCGTGTCCCTGAAGTACACATTCGCCACGGAGAGCATGAGCGAGACCCCGGTCGCGAAGAGCGCCAGCAGCACCATCACCAGTAGGAGCAGCGGGATCCACGGCAGCACGAACGCGCCGGCGATGGAGAGCGCGATCACGAGCACCGCCATCTCGAACACCCAGTTGTACGCGCTCGACCCCACGATCGACAGCGGGAGCACGATGCGTGTGAAGTACACCTTCTGGATGAGCCCCGCGTTCGCGACGAGAACGCCCGTGCCTAGAGTCAGCACGGTGGAGAAGAAGATCCAGGGCAGCAGCCCGCAGAGCAACCAGAGCGCGAACACGTCGAGCCCGCTCGGGTCACCCGGCTCGGGGTTGCTGCGGAAGATGAGCCCGAAGACGAAGGTGTAGATCAACATCAGCGCGAGCGGGTTCGCGAGCGACCACAGCTGGCCGAAGACGGTGCGCTTGTACTTGCCCTTGATTTCCCGGGAGACAAGATTCACCAGAAGCTCGCGCGACGCGAAGACTTCTCTGAGATACCTCATGCAACCTCTAAACCGGGTAAGGGCCACAAGGCCGCGGTCCAATCTAGCGTACGAACTATCATGGGACCATGACGACGCCCGAGCCGCTCGCGTCGGGCGCGCTCCCCCGGGTCACGGTGCTGCTGGCCACGTGGAACGGCCTGCGGTGGCTCCCCGAGCAGCTCGACAGCATCCTCTCCCAGAGGGGCGTCGACGTGCGCGTGGTCGCCCTGGACGACGAGTCCACTGACGGAACGCGCGAGTGGCTGATCGAGCAGGCGGCGAAGGATGCCCGCGTCTCGGTGCTGCCGAGCATGGGCAAGTCGGGTGGCTCCGCACCGAACTTCTACAGGCTGATCCGGCTGGTCGTCCCCGGGCTGGACGGCTACCTCGCCTTCAGCGACCAGGATGATGTGTGGCACCAGGGCAAGCTCGAGCGCCACGCCGGCATCCTCGGCGCGGGCGTTCACGACGCCGTGTCCTCGAGCGTCACCGCCTTCACTCCCGGCGGCCGCAGGACCCTCGTTAAGAAGGACTACCCGCAGCGCGAGTTCGACTACCTCACGGAGAGCCCCGGGCCCGGCTCGACGTTCGTCCTCACGCCGAGGCTCGCGGCACTCGTGGCAGCGGAACTCGCCGATCGGGCATCCGTGGCGTCGCAGGCCGAGTTCCACGACTCCCTCATCTACGTCATCGGCCGCGGACGGGGATGGTCGTGGCACATCGACGGTGAGCCCTCCCTCGACTACCGCCAGCACGACACCAACGTGATGGGCTCGAACGTCGGGGCATCGTCCGCCCTCTCGCGGCTCAAGCTGATCCGGGAGCACTGGCACCGCAACGAGGCGATCCTGCACGCGAGGGTCGCACTGCGCCTCGCCGAGGGCGACCGGCGCTCGGCGCTCGGCTCGATGCTCGCCCTGTTCGAGAGCCGGGGCATCCGTGCGCGTTTCGCTCTCGCCCGCCGGGCAGGCACGATGCGCAGGCGACCCCGCGACCAGTGGATAATTGGCGTTTTGATACTCATCGGCATTTGGTAGGGACACCATGAAAATCCTCGTCACCGGCGGAGCCGGCTTCATCGGCTCGAACTTCGTGCGCCGCACCCTGCAGGACGCGTACCCCGGCCTCGAGGGGGCGGAGGTCGTCGTGCTCGACGCGCTCACCTACTCGGGCAACCTGGAGAACCTCGTACCGGTTGCCGACTCCCCCCGCTACAGCTTCGTGCAGGGTGACATCCGAGACGCCGACCTGCTCGACACCCTGTTCCCCTCCGTCGATGCGGTAGTGCACTTCGCCGCCGAGTCCCACGTCGACCGCTCCGTGCGCGACTCGGGCATCTTCGTGGAGACCAACGTGCTCGGCACCCAGCGCCTGCTCGATGCTGCCCTTCGCAACAACCTCAAACGCTTCGTGCACGTGTCCACGGACGAGGTCTACGGCTCCATCGCCGAGGGCTCGTGGGATGAGAATCGCCCGCTGGAGCCGAACTCGCCGTACTCCGCGAGCAAGGCCGGCAGCGACCTGCTGGCCCGCAGCTACTTCCGCACCCACGGTCTCAACCTGTCGATCACGCGCTGCTCGAACAACTACGGGCCGTACCACTTCCCCGAGAAGGTCATCCCGCTGTTCGTCACGAACCTCATCGACGACAAGCACGTGCCCCTGTACGGCGAGGGCAACAACATCCGTGACTGGCTGCACGTCGACGACCACACCCGCGGTATCGCGATGGTGCTCGTGAACGGCCGCGCGGGCGAGATCTACAACATCGGCGGCGGCACGGAGCTCACCAACCGGGAGCTCACCCAGCTGCTGCTCGACGCCACCGGCAAGGACTGGTCGTACGTCGACCGGGTGCAGGACCGCCTCGGCCACGACCTCCGCTACAGCGTGGACATCTCCAAGATCCAGGCCGAGCTCGGGTACCAGCCCCTGGTCCCCTTCGAGCAGGGTCTCGCCGACGTCGTGCAGTGGTACCGCGACAACCGCCCGTGGTGGGAGCCCCTCAAAGAGCGCGCAGCGCTGTGACCCGGTACCTGGTTGTCGGCGCCGGCGGGATGCTGGGCTCCGACCTGATGGCCGCCCTGTCCGGTCGGGATGCCACGGGCCTCACCCGCGCCCAGCTCGACGTCACTGATCCAGCGGCGACGCTGGCAGCGGTCGAGGGTTACGACGCGGTCATCAACGCCTCCGCGTACACCCGGGTCGATGACGCCGAGTCCGACGAGGCCGCGGCGTACGCGGTGAACGCGCTCGGCGCGCAGAACCTCGCCCTGGCCACAGCCGCGCACGGTGCAACGCTCGTTCAGGTCTCGACCGACTACGTGTTCGACGGCTCGGCGACCGAGCCCTACCCCGAGGACGAACCGCGCAACCCGAAGTCCGCCTACGGGCGCACCAAGGCGGAGGGCGAGCGCCTCGCGCTCGAGGCCGACCCTGCGGGCACCCGCATCGTGCGCACTGCGTGGCTGTACGGCCAGCACGGCGGCAACTTCGCGAAGACCATGCTGAGGCTCGCCGCCGAGCGCGACACCGTCGACGTCGTGGTCGACCAGGTCGGCCAGCCCACGTGGAGCAGGGACCTCGCGCAGCAGATCGTGGGCATGCTCGACGCCGACGCTCCCGCCGGCATCTACCACGGCACCAATTCCGGGCAGGCGAGCTGGTTCGAGTTCGCCCGAGCCGTCTTCGAGCTGGGCGGCCACGACCCCGAGCGCGTGCATCCGACCGAGAGCGCACTGTTCGTGCGACCGGCACCCCGGCCCTCTTACTCGGTGCTGGGGCACGACGCCTGGCGGGCAGCCGGGATCGAGCCGCAGCGCGGCTGGAGGGACGCCCTCGCGGACGCCTTCAGCACTGGAGCGCTCCCAGCCTCATGACCACCCTCCGCGTGATCCTCGACGAGATGCTCGTCCCGACCCCCGGGCACGTCGGGCGGTACACCGAGGAGCTGGTGCGGGAGCTCATCGCCACCGCGCCCAGGGGATGCTTCGTGGAGGCAATCGTCGCGTCCTCCCCCGAACCGGACTACGCCCGGATCGCGGAGCGACTTCCCGGCCTGACCGCCCTGCACAAGAGCGCGCTCGCGCGCCGGGAGCTCCAGGCCGCGTGGCAGCACGGCTTCACACGGCTGCCCGGCAAGGGCATGGTGCACGCGACCAGCCTCCTCGCCCCGCTGTCCCGCCACGACCGACTGAACGACAACGACCAGATCGCCGTGACCGTGCACGATACCGTCGCGTGGTCGCGACCCGATTCCCTCAGCCCGCGCGTCGTGTCGTGGCACCGGGCGATGCTCAAGCGCGCCGAGCGGTACGCCGACGCCATCGTCGTTCCCAGCCACGCGGTGGCCCAGCAGCTCGGCGAGATCGTAGACCTCGGTAGCCGAGTGCGAGTGGTCAGCGGCGCCGCGAGCACCGCCCTCGATGTTCCCGCCGACGCCGAGGAGCGCGCGGAGCGTCTCGACCTGCCCGACGAGTACGTGCTCGCCATCGGCGGCCTCGAACCGCGCAAGGGCATCG
>Ga0247760_1002960_pt1 | contig 11819 bp, 14 predicted proteins | sample UWRJL171409R4_FD_179936 | JGI IMG/M metagenome (GOLD analysis project Ga0247760, IMG submission 179936) | Plant litter microbial communities from Arlington Agricultural Research Station in Wisconsin, United States - UWRJ-L171-409R-4 | ecosystem: Environmental > Terrestrial > Plant litter >...
TGTTTCTCTCGCCGTCGTTTTACCCACCGCCGCTGGTCCGGATTTTTCACTCGCCTTCCCTTCGACCTGTACAAGTTTTATTTTGTCTTTCAATCAATCCATGCCTGGAAGTTTGAGGGATTCACCACCGAACCGAGTCTAATCAAGCACGTGTCTGTCTGGATACCACACGGCAGGAGAGCTTGGAACGTTGAGGCAGAGAGACTGTCAACCGACCAGATCGAAGGGAACGAGACCCGAGAATCGATATATATCCGACAAGTGTGATCAGACACCATGGGTAGACTTATCAAGAACCACTGGGCACGCCTCATCGTCCTCGGAGCAGCAACCTGTAGGTGGATTGGGTGGCCTGGGGAGGGATGTGCAAATCGGAACTAACTTGCGGATAGACCAAATTGCTGCCGCCGTTGAGGCTTTCTTCTGGCCTAAGATATTCTGGGACTTCCTCACTAAGACCCTCGACTCGGCTGTCAGGCCAGCGCCGATATTACAGATCATCAACCTCGTCTTCGGGCTCATTCTCCTCGCATGGGAGTGGCCCGTCGGCTTCATTGCCGGAACCAGCATCCACCGCAGCCTCGAAGCCCGCCTAGCCTTCCTCCCGCTCGCTGCTCTCGCCGCTGCTCTCATTTACCAGGGCACCAATGCCGCAATCTATGAACTCATCGGTCTGGGCGTCTATTTCTGGGCGTACAGCGAAGGAGAGGTTAGTGTTTTTTTTTTGTCTGTGACAGCCCTGATACATGTTCACTAACGGGATCATAGATCATCTGCGCAACACCATGGACGCTTCCTCAGCGAGGTGGCCGAACTGCACGAGTCTAATCCCAAGAGGGAGGCTCGCGCGGTAGACCTCTTCACTGCCTACATGGCGGTGTCCATACACCTCTCACAGCGGGCATCAACCATGTACAAATACCATTTCGCCGCGAGCTCGATTAGCATCAGTGTTTAGGAAACACAAGATACACGGAAACTCGCACGCAAGTCTCATGGGTGGGGGAAGGGACGGGTATTTCAATCTCTTGCCTTTTTCACACTCATGCAAACAATATATCTCAGCGGGTTAGCATTGTTGTTTTTGGTACCATAAAGATCGGGAATTGAGCGAGCAGGGGGAAAGGAGATACCCGGTGGAGGAGACCGTGGTTAGTTGGAGATGGTTCTGGGTATGGAAAACATACAAAGGGCAACCTCACTACGAGGAAATCCGGGTAACTTGACCTGGAGGCTGCAATAGCCAATGCCCGATCAAGGAAATCACGAACCCACCGGAATGGTGGCGATTGCGTCGGTAGACTAGCATGGCTGGGTAGTCGCCATGATGAATAATACGAAGTTCATCCAAACTTAATCTACGTCGCATTCCTCTGTGTGAATTGCCGCCGATAATCCCTCACGTCGCACCAGGGTTCTGAGGACAAGGGCCGTTTCATGCCGCGGCTCAGCCTCTCGGCGGGTTTTAGTATTGATAGGAATTTGAGTAAACTAAGTTCCTAGCTGGTCTCTTTGCTTTGGAAGTTCGAGTTTAACTCTGCCTCTCTGATCTCACACAGGCTGAGCATCTCATTCACATCAATCTCGCATATGTGAGACGCATACCAGTCCCATCTCTGCCATGGCACATCCAGGACTGTTAAGCCTGGTGAAGAAGCCCGACGAGCCATGTTGGGTCAAGATAAGCTCAAAGTCTACAGGCTTGTGAGGCCTTTGTTGGCCACGCTGGCCAAGATAATGTGTCGACCGTTTTTCACTGGAACCGGACTAACATCAAGGCACTATAGCACTGGTTAGTAGAACCGGCCCGGATTTGGTCGGCTGACGAGAATGGACGGCCACTCGTAACCTCATCTACACAATGCACAAATGCTGAAGGAATGCCGTTTCCGGTCGGGCGGCAACAACACAAGTTCCGCGCATTGCCGGTTCCGATGATGGATCAAGAAAAAAAGATGAAATGGACAAGGTACTTTTCAATCTCAGGCCGTCAGCCAACCAAGGATCACGTGGAGCATGGGTCGCGGCCCAATCTGATACGCAACATCCTGGTTCATTGGCGGAGAAGCGTCCCTCGCGATTTTCTGCTATTTATTCTCGGGCCAAGACAGCGCGACCGCCGTCCTACTGGCCATCTTATCTGCCTCTTTCCGGCCGCGAGGAAAGAACTTCCTCAAGCCTCCGCAGCGTCATAAAATTCCTCATGATTCGTGGTATTCGCTGTCGTTGGGTATCTAGTGCCCACCCAATGAGCCTATCGAGGCGTTGGTGTTTCCTTGGCGTTCCTCCATCTTTGTGCGAAACGTTAGCCTTTGACCCGACGGTATCGATCATGAGAGTAGGTTGCCACCGAGCATTGGCCTGGAGGCCTGTAGCCTTTTCCATGTCTGTTTGGTCTTCTCCCAGCCGGTCCAGGGGTGTTTCGAGATCGGTATCCCATAGACCGGCCCAGATGGCCACGGCCAACCATCGCCCAGGAAAGACCAAGCTTGCAAATGAAGTTCCCAACCATGACCACAGCACCACACAGCCCAGATATTCTTCCCGCCCCATCAAAAGAGGCAGCAGGTGGAATTTTGGCAGCACGCTTTCATCGGTGGGCGAAACAAAACGGAATGACGTACCTGTGACTCCTTGAGAGTTCCTTTCTCAAGAATCTGCTTGACGACATCCTCATCGACCGAGGTGCCGAATTCGTTCTCCAGCGCCGCCTTGGAGGCGCCATCGTACGGGCCTTGGGCGCCGTGCCTGCCAGGGGTCAGGATTTTGTACCAAGCCTCGTTGCGATTACCAAAATATGTTGCACCGTCTGTGAAAGCCTGGAAAACTCACTTGTGCGTGCAAAAGATCTTGAACGATGACACGACCTGGGCCAACGGAACCGTCTTGTCGTTCAGCCACTTCTTGTAATCTTCGGTGTTGTCGAGGAAGACGATGAAATCATCCTCATTGCCCTTAAAGTGGATCTTTGCTTGAATTGTCTCACCGCGGGCCATGTTGACTGATTGGTGTGGATGTGTTGCGGTGCGTATGATGTTGTGGTGAGATTGTGCAATTGGTAAGGTAAATTCGTGAGAAACTACGAGGGTTAATGGCAGCGTTAGGAAAGTGCCTGCTATGCAAACGGGAGGCGCAGGGACAAACCTCGACTCGCAGAAAAAGTACCGTGGTCGGACGGTTGATGTCTGGAGAATGGGATTCTTCTTTCAAGACGTCTAATATAAGAGAGGAGTTCCCAGGCAGCTACGTCATAGGTGACGGATAAGCTGGAGCTTGCCCCACCGCGGGGCGCCAGCTGTGCCCCACCAGAAGCTTGCCGAACATGGTGGACTGTGGACGCACGAATTGGCTTGGATTTACCCTGACCACGGATCACCATCTCTGTCCATGATGGAATTCAAGAGAAGTTGGTCGCCTGAAATGCACACTTGCTTCATCGCAAGTTCAGAGGCGTTGGTCCACGCGGGGTCCCTTCATGCAGCCTCTACGTCACCCGTGTCACCCCCAAACACGACGATCGGCAGGGCAGAGAATGACAAGATGAGTATTCAGGTCCAAAAACCCAGGGTATCACATGCTTGACTTCCGCCATTTTTACCCCATACCACTAGCATACTTGTAACCGCCTCATCGAAACATATTTCGAATGCTCTGCACAACCGTTTCCCGGTGCAGCACCCCTACCGTTGATGTCCACTTGTTCGACAGCTTCCTCGACCGTGGAGTACTCTTCCCCGCCGATGAAAGTATGAGATTCTCCTTGTCTTCTTTCAGTGATTTGAATGCCGACGTTTGCGCACCACCAGGCCGAGAAATATTGGTTGTAGGTTGCAACAGCGACGGTGTTGAGGAAAGCAGGCTTGTGTCCTGAATCTCTCCCAAACGCTCCACCACCTCTGCAACATCCAGTTCACACCCTATTTCCCCTCTGCGTAGCGTGGGGCTGAGTCGTTCCACTTCGTCGGGAATGACCGAAAGTTGGGATCGACTTGCGTCCTCCATCATCTCGGCCGAGGCTGCGGTTGTCGGGGACATGTATCTGACCCAACTGGAGGACGAGGGGGCTTCTTCGTCGGCGCTAGCCTTTTGTTGGAGGCTCGCTAGACTGGCTGAGCGCTTGCTGAAGCTGCTAGCGATGCTCACGACGCTGAGCTTCCGCATAACTGACGATGCCGATGCCCGCACAAGGTGCTCACTCCTGGATCGGGCTGTTATACCGGGAAATGGCAGGATATCTCGGGTCCAAACGTCCGACAGGAGTGCCTCAAGCCGGGCTCTATCGCCTCGGCTGGGGGCGAGCACGGGAATCCGGGCTGTTGTGCCGAGAAGTGACTGTGATCTGTTGATTTGAGAACCCGCCGCGGGGCTTGGCAATGCCTCCTTGACCACGCTGGTATTCTTAAGTATCACTTGACAAAGTGGTGATTTAGGACCGACTGTGGTCGCTCGATGTATCGATATTCTTCTGGCAATGGTTCCTACGCCCCGTCAGCAAATATGGCCAACCGGTTAGAGACACGCACCTGGCTTTCTAAAAACAGTCCCCAGAGACTTGATATTTAGGGCAAGGAAACTGAAATTAGCCGGCTGCATGTGGTCCTGGTCGTTTACGTCAAGCTGGTAGCCGATCCGCGAACACCATTCCATTTCTTCTTTTGGCGTACACGCTGTGAGGATCACCTCGTACAGCTGGTGGTCACTGAGGAACACGAGCTTCCACGAGTAAGGTGCCGTGTGACATTGGAGGCCTACAAGCTTAGCAACATGACAATTCCAACTGCTTGGGATGCTAACCTCGGCCATTGTCTACTTCTTCGAGTTTGATGTTTCCCAGGGCAATACACGCTTGTATCGTGTAGATCTGGTCCGTCCTGCTGGCTGCAGCAAGACATAACCACTCGCGATAGAGGAGAGCAACCATGTACTGCCCGCCGACTCCTTCTTTGGTCTGCCAGCAGACATGCAGGGCACCACAGAGCTGAATGTGACCAAAGGACCGAATCCGGTTTTTCGAAGCCGCGTCAATTTGCTGGTCGTGTCAGAAGCGCCTCGCAGTGCGCGTCAGGGAACTTACCTGGTTCGGAAATACGAGGCGGTCCTGCAAGATCCACGTTTTTTCCAGTACCGACTGGACTCGCGCATCGTCAGTGGCGCGGTTGATTTCCGCAGTGGCTTCGCGCAGTCTAATCAGAGCATTTTCGATCTCCATGTGCGAGTATGGGCAATCTATCACGGGTGTATGCTTCAACAGCTCTGCGAAGAGCAGTGGGTACTTGCAGACTCGTTGGATTGGCTTCCTGGTTAGCTCGATAGCCCCTAACTTCATGAGGTGAGCTCACCTTGACAAGAAGATCGCCGATTGTCAGGCTCCTTTTCTTTGAATCGTCATCCTGGTTGTTCGCAGGACCCAAAGACGCCGCCAAGACTTCCAACCCCTTTTGATACGACTGCCATTTGGGCATGGACCTGTGTGCTGACGCGACATCTTTGATCATCAACTCGTACTTGGCGCCGTACTCCTCGTATATGAAAAACCGGTTCATCTTCGGATGTAAGCGGAAACTGCCTCCGTCAAAGTTTGGGGGCCTACCTTCTTGGAGAAGATCTTGGCCACCTCAGCACCCGTCTGGGGATCTGCCAGCACTCCGGGGACGTCTCGAAGCCAGGACACTCCACCCTTGTCCTCGGGTACCGCGTCGAGACTCCTCCATCGATGATGGCCACGCACAGCCGGCGCCGGGGGAACTTGTTGAGGTAAAATGTCCACTTGAGTGTACTCGGAATGGGGGACGGCCCGGTGTAATTCCCCCAGAATCTCCTCGTGCAACTCAACTATATCAGTCAGGTTCCGGTTGATCGAAGACCGCAATCCGGCAGGCAACGTGGGGAGAGAGGCAAGCATGGTAACGTAAACCTGTGTGGTCAGCGATCGAGAAACGACATAGGACTTTGCACACACACACACACGCACATTCATCAAGAAGCGCACATCCCCGATATAACTCTCTTCGGTGCTGATCAGCTCTTCTAGAATTCTGCGTCGCTGTAGAGCGCGCTCTACGACGGCTGGATCCGCCGACACTTGCCGATCTAGACAGAAGCTGTCCTCGGAATGCCGCGTACCAGAGACGGACGCTCTGCTGCTGCGATCCGTCCTTGGATAGCCTCGGACTGAAAGATGTGTGTTCCTCCGTGATCGAGTCAAAACGCTCGCGCTGGTTAGGGATATGCTAGCACTTCGGACGGCGGCCACGAATCTGAACGAGGAGCCGGACGACGACTGCCCGTGGTGAATCGAACCGTCAAGCGAGCTTCCGCAGTCCGCATCTAGCAAGTAGGGTGGAAGGACTTCGCCGCCACCCAATGCCTCGTAACGACGCTGAGCCCGCTTGTGTAACGTCCTCATCCAGCGGTGAAACGGCTTGACTGGCGTTCTGCATGGGTATTCTGTATTCCTTAAGTCTTGCTTCTGTGCTGCGGTATCATCGGAAACGATTGCTGGTATCTTATCCAAAGTACCCCATTGCGCAAGCCCATCTACGTCTGAGTCGCTCGTGCCGAGCGCGGGAAAATAACCCTCGGCGTCTTCCGGGGGCGTTGCTGCGGCGTCTCCATGCCGAGAGACCTGGCTAGAGAATGAGTGAGACAAGGAGAAAGACGATATAGAATCGGTATCTGGGGGAGTCATTATGTGACGGGGAGACCAAGAAACAAAGATCTAGATGCAAATGACTGCTTCGGCGAGCTCAATGGCCCCAGGGAAGCTCGAGAAGGCGTGTCGGCGAGCTTCTCAAAACATGATGATGCGAGGGCAACAAGGCACGACGAGAAAGGCGGCGCGGTTCGAATCCAAGAAACCAAAATTGCACAAAAGAGACCCAGCCATGATGCAATCCTGACTGGAAGGAATGTCCAAGAACACTGGAAATGGTCGGCTGCCGAAGCGATTTGCAAGCCGGATCGGGTCCATGCGGGCCCGAGAGCCATGATTGATAAACGCAAGTATGGCAGGCACGGTCTATTCTGCTTGCAGTTGCGCAGTGCTGGCAGCAGCAACCTAGCAGGGCCCGGGTGCGGTCAAGGGCGCGGAACTGACGGCCGCTAGGTAGTTAGTTGGCCGATTGGATTGCGGGCGCCAGCAGGACAGCCTATATCGACGAGCACGGAAGGTCAGAAAGCAGAGAGAGACAGGATCGACCCAATCACTGTGCTGCTGCGAGCCCAATTAGCAGCCGACGTCGGCGATGATTGGAGGGTCGTTGCTGAGTCGACGCCCAGCAGGTGCAATGGGAGCTGAGACAGCTCTGCATCGCCGAAAGCCGCATCCAAACTCGAGGTGACAGGAATGCAGATGGGAAAGCACTGGCTGGCATCGTTGCGCCGGAATGAGATGCCTGGGATGACAGCCTCGGGGGAGCAGCTTGTCTCATTGGTGGAAGCTCGGGCGGGGCAACTCTACACAGCTGCGTACCTACCCCGCCATTCTAGAGCTGCCCCTCCAACACCTCCGGACGCGTCATTGGTGGCAGACGGAACCTCTCGTCCTGCAAACCGCTAACATGAGCAATCTCCACGCGCCGACAGTGCCTTCAGGGCCGACCACGCAACCCATCGTGAACGGGCACGCAACCCATCTCACGTTTGCCGAGCTGCAGCGCAAGAAGGATAATGTCGAGGCCGAGCTCAAGGCGCTGGGTAGCGTCCTGGATTCGGTTTGTTCCGCACACACAGTCTGCCAACGTCGCTAACATATTACCTAGCATGGCGTTGACATGGACACGAACCTTCTCACGCACGATGGATTCCCGCGTGCCGATATCGATGTTGCCCAGAGTATGGATCGCCTCTGTAGAATGCTAAGGGTTGTCGAGACTGAGTGATGTAGTCCGGACGACGAGAGCCCGAATCATCTGTCTTCGAAACGACTACAAGGACCTGATGAACGTCATCGAGAAGCACCTCCACGAGCATTTTGCGAGTATCGAAGACAACGACGAGCCCACTGCTGCTGCAGCCGCTGCGGTAGCTGATGCATCAACGCTGAGGGACTCGGTGCCCGAAACACTAGACCGACCATTTGCGAAAGTGAACTCGGTTGTTGACAACAGCCCGGCAGCCACGGCGGGGCTCAAGGCTGGCGATTTGATCCGTAACTTTGGTTACGTCAACTACGAGAACCATGATAACCTACGGAGGGTAGCCCAGTGTGTGGATGGCAATGAAGGAGTGCGTCAGTCCCTTTTCTTTTGGTGCACCAGACTGATGATTGAACTTGCAGCAAAACATTCTTGTTAAAATTTCAAGAAGCAACCCACAAGTTCAGGAACTGCGCTTGACGCTGGTGCCTCGACGTGACTGGGGCGGAAGAGGGCTACTGGGCTGCCATATCTTGCCGCTGTGAAACAGGGGATGTTGGGCCGATGTAGTCTCGCGGTCCCTTTGCGCCTGTTCCGGCCCAAATGAAGGGCCTTTGCTTGGGTTCTTTGAGTTTGGGGCTTACAAATACAATGATTGTATGATAGCCGGTTGATAGGCTCCGGTCAAGAATAATGAGAATAAAGAAGAAGTGATGAAAAGTACTCCAGGCATCCGCAAACCGTGACTCTGATGATGAAGGCACCCCCACATAGCGCGCTCTTGCCACAAGTGAATCAACGTCAATTGTCTGTCGCGCACTGGCCAGGCAGATCACGTGCCTCCATCACCCCGCCGCCCAACGAGTTTTTCGTCAAGGCTGCTGCTTCCAAGCCGCTGCCTTTAGAAAAACAACATCACCTCTCCCTCGGCGACCCAGATCCACCACATTCTTGGTGCCCGACCACCCACTGTTCTTTCTCCCCAACCCGAGCGAAGGCAAGTCTCCCCTCGGCAGCTCACAGCACTGTACTCGACTCTGTTTTTGCAAGCATAAAACCCCCTCCTCCTAGCACGCGCCGACTAACATTTGCAGATCCCTTTACCGATCTCTTCGCAGCTAATTCTCGGCGCACAACATGGCCACTGAGACGCCTACCTTCAAGCTCGTCCTCGTTGGCGATGGTGGCACCGGCAAGGTAAGTTTCTCCAACGAACATTCTTATCGTGCGCGCCACACGTCGCGCACTTTGATGCGGGGTTGCGGACCCCCTGGTCTTGGGGTGTTTGGCTAACTTGACGATCTTTGTGCAGACCACCTTCGTCAAGCGCCACTTGACGGGCGAGTTCGAAAAGAAGTACATGGCCACCCTCGGAGTCGAAGTACACCCACTCGGCTTCACCACCGTAAGTTATTGACGAGCGAACCCGACGCGGGGCAATCGACCTAACCGATCGCAGAACTTTGGCCAAATTCAGTTCGATGTGTGGGATACCGCTGGTCAAGAGAAGTTTGGCGGTCTCCGTGATGGCTACTACATCAACGGCCAGTGCGGTATCATCATGTTCGATGTCACTTCCCGCATCACATACAAGAACGTGCCCAACTGGCACCGTATGTCAAGCCTGGGCCCCAATCTGGACTCCGCTAACATACCACCAAGGTGATCTCACCCGCGTCTGCGAGAACATTCCCATCGTTCTCTGTGGCAACAAGGTTGACGTGAAGGAGCGCAAAGTCAAGGCAAAGACCATCACCTTCCATCGCAAGAAGAATTTGCAGTATTACGACATTTCGGCCAAGTCGAATTATAACTTCGAGAAACCCTTCCTCTGGCTTGCTCGGAAGCTGGTTGGCAACAATGCTTTGGTTGGTTTAAGGTGTCTTTCTCGACTGCAACTTGTTGCTAACGGCTCGCAGGAATTTGTTGCCGCCCCTGCTCTTGCTCCCCCGACTGCCCAGGTCGATGAGGCCCTCCTCCAACAGTACCAGAAGGAGATGGAGGAGGCGGCTACTATGCCCCTCCCTGGTGAAGATGATGACGACGACCTTTAAGCGGCTCTTGGTATGGCGACGGCTGGAAGAACGTGGGATTTTAATGCCCGTTACGAAGGACAGGACATTTGCAAACAGACGAGGTGCCTGGGGCAAGAGGCATAGGGCTGAAATAAGCGGTTAGGTCTTGGACGAGGCAGAAGAAGGGGGTGAATCTCTGCCCAGATATTTCTCGTCTCTTTTCGCGTGTGGATTCGGGACACTGGACGAAGCACGGATGGTAGATTTGATTATTGCTGCAATGGCAGTTTCTAGGTAGAGCATATGAGCAAGTGCAATTCGCACATCTTCTTCTGCGATTTCAGTGGTGGGGCTTGGCGGTGAACCGCCGGATATGGCGGGGTGACAATGACATCAACCATAGCAATTGCTTTGTCAGCGTCTTGGGACCATTCATTCCTGGATATGCTGAATTTTTTGCTCTATTCCTGGCTGCGACTCAGATTTTTGCCTAGCCGCTGTAAACTAAGACTGACACCGCCTTTTCTCAGCGAGGTTCAAGGGGTGACCGGGAACCTTGACCTGTGCTATCGCTATCGAGGCTGAGAGTCACTGTTAATGTCACGGATTCTGCGTGTAACCCGTTTTAGAAGTAAGCAGCCCCCACCTAGGCTGAAGATGTTTGAAATGTTTTCGAATTCTAGGCTAGTTGACACAAGGAAAAGAAAAGGAAATGAATTAATGGGGCCCATGCGACAACCTAGGCAGGCACAAATTGCCAATGGCAAATTCATGGTTGTATACTTCGTAGTTCTGTGCAAGAGTGTGTTGGTGCCCCAAGATCAGTGGGTGACGTGCTTCAGACCCCAGTCAGCCAGGGTGACTGATTCCAACTTATATGTCACAACTTCAGCTAAAATCATACGAGCAAGAAGTCTAGTAAAAAAAGAAACCATCTAACTATTTGCTAGTTATTTTGTAAATGATCAAGAGGGTCATGGCTCGAGAACCAACAAGCTCAAATATTGCTGGGTGAATACGTCGTAGCGCTAGACTGAACGAACTGGTGATGCTCGAAGTGTCTTAATCCAGGATTTCAGCGGCACCCACATACTGCGGTTGATGAATTGTGATGCATATCTCCAAAACCGACGTCCTTGTACATCCTCGAGTCTCATCACCCACTCCTCGGCACCTAGGAATTGACACAAATGTATCGCCGCATCCATGGCCTTCTCATCTGTTACATCGGATGTTGTGAGAGTTTTTGCCCACCCAAGGACTCTCCATACTTGGTTACCCGTGTCGTACAGATTTCTGCAATCATGCCACAGGACGCCGCAGATGGTGTTGATGTTTGCGCGGAACAACCACTGGGCCCCATCGTCCGGCGGATTAGGGGGGTGAGGCGGGGTCCAAGTGCCTTTCGCACCCACAGCTAGATAATGTTGTGTGGCTTCGACACAGATTTCAAGAATTCTGTTGACCAAGGTGCGTGAGCGATGTAATTGCCTGGTGGGTTTCCCTTGCCTGGAGTTGCTGTCAAAGGCACCATGATTCTCCTTGGGGGGACTGCAGAGAACAGTAAGCGGTCCTGGCCCAGTGGCGGCCGGGGGGTCCATATATTTAAAAGTCCCTGAGGAATTATTGCGGTTGTGGACAATGGTCTCGTCATCGTCGCTCGCCTCTGATCGTCGGCGATGCCCGAAGATCCCTGCGAGGCTGTGCAATAGAGGGCGTAGAGAAATCATCGGTTGTCGCTTCGCTATATTTGCAGTATCGAACAAATTGGTGGACTACATATAAAAGCCCGTCCTGATCAGTGCTAACATATCTCGATCTCGTCCTCACTTATATTTGGCAGAACAAAGATTGGCGGTCGGGCAGGGGTGGAGGCTGGTCAAAGAAATTCTTTAAAACATCTTTATCATCAATGGGTTGGGTGCTCACTATCTATGTATGCCAAACA
>Ga0247760_1002963_pt1 | contig 11794 bp, 12 predicted proteins | sample UWRJL171409R4_FD_179936 | JGI IMG/M metagenome (GOLD analysis project Ga0247760, IMG submission 179936) | Plant litter microbial communities from Arlington Agricultural Research Station in Wisconsin, United States - UWRJ-L171-409R-4 | ecosystem: Environmental > Terrestrial > Plant litter >...
GCGGCGGGGGGGGGGGTGGTGGGGGGGGCGGCGCCATCCACGGAACCCGAACCAGAACCCGAGGCGCTGGCGGAACTGGGTCCGGCGCCCGAACCGGAACCCGAGGCGAAATTGGGTCCGGCACCGGAACCGGAACCCGAACCCGAGGCGCTGGCGGCCGAGTCGTCGTTGTGATTTGTCATCTAAAGTTGAAATTTTTTAAATTAGCACAAGTATAGCAAAAACCAAAACGCAGGAGTGAAGCTCCACAGGTAGAGAGAGGGGTAGGATGGATTTGGGAAAACTAACGAGGGACGGGAAGTTCAAGGGCAGGTTGAAACGTGAAATTCAAGGGGAAGCTCAAGGGAAAGCTCAAGGGAAAGCTGTAGGGGGAATTCAAGCGGCAGTGAAAAGGCAGGTTGAAGGGCAAGTTGAAAGGAGAATTCAAGCGGGAGTGAAAAAGAGAGTTGATTACCTTGCCTCGTGAAATCTCGTTGGCGGGCGAGAGTTGGCGGCGGCGGTCAGCGGGCGGCGTGATTGTAATCTTGGTTCTAAAACAAGGAGAATCAGCATCTGTTAACACACGTTTGGCTATCCCGAAATAAACGAGATAATGGTGATCAGTGAGTTGTACTATACCTTAACTCGTACTGAGCTTGTACTCGTACTTGATGGTATCGTGATGTGACGAGAGAGAGAGAGAGAGATTCTGCTCGGAGATGACTCGGGGAGTGCTCGTCGGGGAGAAATTTGAAAAAGTACGCTCAGCTCGGGCTGGGAATTTAGAAAAGAAGAGGAGAAGAGTGCGAGTCGCGGCAAAGAACGTGAATTCCATTCGCAACGACTCGCCGAGACAGTAAAGCGGACCTTGCGTCCCCGCCCTGCTTCCTCGGCGATGTCTTGCCGACGCGGCCGGGGTCAAAAACCTGTCGAGGCAAACCTTTTTCTCCAAAATATTTCCAGTTCCAGTTCATGTTCATTTTGGCCAGCAGTCATCTCCCTCAGCTAGCCAACTCCGTTCGAACTATTACAGGTTTCTTGCCCATCACGAGGCCCCTTTCCGGCATACCCGAGATCATTGTCGACATATTTCAAAACTGCGACAGCATTCGGGAGGTTCTAGCCCTCGCTTTGACATGCAGATTTCTGAATTCAGTGTTTCAAGGCCCTAAAATCGACAAACACCCCTGCTTATTGTGACCCCTTTAGAGAACAGCCAGGACGCGATCCGAATCCTCTCTCTGTCTAGAGACTAGATTATTCACGGTTACGAAGAAAATGCCCTGCATAAGTTGGTTGGCCAATCCGACCGCAAGAGAGGTAGGTATTAAGTCCATTGCTTCAATAGATACCTACCTACCCAGCCCCAAATTTATTCAAATCACCCAAGATAAAAGAAAAATGGCATACGTGCCAAGCCACCAACCATCCCCCTCAACTGTACTTGAGCCAACTCACCCCGCAAGAGGAAATGATGCTGTTAAGTTACCCTCTAATCTAGGTAGTCCAAGCTCCTTACTCGCGTCGCAATGTTTCTCAAAACTGTGCCAAAACCAGCAAGGCCGCCCATGGCGCACGCGCCACTCTCGACATGCTGGCCCATGCCGCTAATTGTCGAGAACCACTTCACTGTTGTCGCCTTCTTACGCTGCTGCCCATGGAGCCCTGTAAACATGAGCGGGGAAACTGGGCAGCGGAATATCCGAGCGTCGTGCGCAGGGGACTGCAGGTGCTGCTGGAGGGACTGCCGTGATGGGAACGGACGGCGGGTCGGCGGGCACAGAGGGCACCGGGTACCATCCCCCCCCTTATTAGTAGTGGGTACGGCCAGGGCGGAGCTATACATGTAGCCTGAGGTGGGTGTTAGGATCGGCGAGGCCAGCGACGACGACATGATGCTGGTTGAGGGGGTTAGGATCACCCCGCCGGTCGAGCTCCCCGACGACCACAGCGAGACCACATCGTCGCGGCAGCCAATAATAGCCGACACGGCACCGCCCGACGACGCGGTCGCCTTGACCAGTCGGTGCGTGGCCTCGTGCAGTAGGTCCTGGACCTCACCACCCCCCACTAGCTCTACTGCTGGGCTGCTGCTGCTGCTGCTGAAGAGCCCTCTGTGGTCGCTCCGGAGAACCAGCAGGTTCAACTTTTGGCGATTCATGCCTGAAGAGCACGCCCCGCTCTCGAGGTGCTGCAGCATCGCGGCGGGGCTGCCGAACCGGCGGCTACAGCTCCCGCTCCCGCTCCCGACTCCCCCGGTGGCGGCGGCGCAGCCAAAGGGGCGGGCCGGCTGATGGATTTTGGAAGACTGATGCTGCCGTAGTGCTTCGTTGCTGCGGAACTGGCGCTTGCATTCGTGGCACGTCGTCTGGATAATCCTGTCCGGGATGAGGCGGAGGGCTGCTGGCTTGGGTTTGTGAACCTTGTCCTCGAGATGCTGCATGAGTGCCTCGGTGCTGACAAAGTTCCGTTTGCAGTCGCAGCACCGGAACTCGCTGGCATGTGCGGCCGACTGGAGATGCTGCCTCAGAGCGGCTGCGTCGGCAAAGTGCTTTCGGCACTCGCCGCAATAACGGTCGCCGCCATTATTGTTCTTTTTGAGCCGATCCACCACGTTTTGGCTGCTGCTGCTGCTGGTGGTGGCAGGATTTCTCTTTGTCTTTCCGGACCGTGACCCGTGGAGGTCTCGATCGTGGTCTTGAAGGCCAATCAGCGTGCCGAAAGAGCGGTTGCATTTCTGGCAGCTATGGCGATGCTTGGCTGCTCGATGCTGTGTCAGCGCTTGATTGTCCGAAAACGAACGACCACAGCATGACGGCATTCTGAGCGCAACCAAACAGTTTGTGCTGGGAGATGATGTGTTCAGAGAAGAATGAGGAACAGAAGTTGATTGACGGCGTGGGGCATGTATTAGCGAGAAGCCTCTTGTTATGTTGCAGCGGGAGGCCACTCACTAGGTAGGTTAGTAGTAGGGGCTTTGGGAAGGCTGGGCAGTTTGGTTGCATTTCCGGCCTCTCGTCGCTTGAACGCATAAATTGGGCCTGCAGTTGAATTGTCACAATGTTTCAGCACTGGCGAATCAGCTCAGTCGGCTCCCTGACGCCCCGATGCGGAACGAGATGTTTGATTGGTGGCAATCTGGTTGGGCCGTGTTTTCAGACCTTGGGATCCTTGTGCCAACATCAGCTGCCTGAGACAGCCTGGTCGCTAAATGGGCAGTGCGCGCGTCCTATTAAGCGGTGCTTCAGAGGAAAATATACATAACCGGGGGACTGAAAACCGGCCTCTGCGGCTGTGCTGTGCTGTGCAGTGGTCGTGCATGTGATCACCCTAGGTAGGTAGCTAGCCCAGGGAATCGAGGCAAACATGAACTCAGGGCAAATCATCGACACAGCTCCACCCAAACTCAGGACTACTAACAAAAGTTCCAGTTTCGTACCTCTTCTACCTACATGATATTGTTTGCTGCTGACTTAGGCTCGGTTCAGCCTTTTGCGGGGCCCTAATTTGCCATTCTGACATGCTCCAGTCCGCCGGGGCATGCCGAATTACTTCATCTCTTACTATCAACACCACTTTGCTTCAGCCCAAAGTTCAGCTAGACCGCCACTCTCGTCTTTTTGTCAGTGGTGATGCAAAATCCACATGTTATATGATTTTCTCTTCTTCTATCTGCAAACACGCCCAACTAACTACCTACTCTGAGCCTTTAATGTGCATCAAAAGCTATCTGTACAAGAATTGAAAGAATGGATGGTGGAGAGGAAGCCAAAAAGGCAACAGACCATTGAAATCAGACTGAAAAACACACACATCCTCCAAAGCTGTCTGGACAGCCATAGTGCTGAGAAACCACAAGTGTGGTATCTCTACCTCTTTAGGTAGGTAGGTAGAGAACTACCACTCATTGATGCAAAACGCAATGCGCAGCCAGGTATTCCCCACGGTTCCCTGGATGCAAACCGGCCCCAGCTCATTGGTATGGGCAATCGCAAAGCACCCGCCGCGACGCACGCCGTTGACTTTGAGCACGCCGATTTCGCGACTGCTCGTGGGCTCGACGCTCCAGTCGAGGTTATTATCGCAATTGTCAACGAGGTACGTCGTGCCGTCGACTTTGAACGTCTTGTGGCACGGGTTCGACTTCCACGAGAATTGCTCAATGCTTCGGCCCGCGCAGAGACCCTCGTTGCGCTTGGCGACTTCGAGATCGAAATACGGAGGGGAGCACCACGTTTCGCCACCCGCCGAGGCACAGGTCGAGTACGTGTGGCTGCGGAAGAAGAGATGGTCGCCGTTGGCGCGCTTCTCAAGGCCCTGGGTGGTGGTGTTCTGGGTGGTCGGGGTATTCAAGCCGGCTAGTTCTTCGGTAGTGTAGGCCTATCCCAAGAAGGTCAGAATATCAAAACATGACAAGGTTGGAGAAAAAGAGTTAAAGACATACCCGCTGGCCAACCACCTCGCCCTTTTCATTGTGAAAAACCAGCATCGACGTCGTGTCCTCGGGAACGCGTGCCTCAATGGCAGCTCCCAAGGCAAGAGGAGTCATGGCTCCGAGGAGGGCAACGATGGTGAACTTCATGGTGACTGACTGAAGTTTTATCCGGTTGGAAAGAGTGAGAGATGTGAAAGAGAGGTGAAGCGAGTGAAAGCTGTTGATGTATTTGTAGCGAGAGAGGACTTGAACGAATGCTGATGAGGCTGATGAGGCTGATGAGGCTGATGGAAGGAGTGAACTGAAAAGTTTCGGGAAGAACTGGTCTATATATACTCGATTTTCAATGATTATTAACTCTCCACAATACTTGATTCTCGTCGACAAATACTCGGGCTCCCAAGAATGCAGCGTGGTCTTCCCGGTAACTCGGCCATGTCCGGTATGCGAGTTGAACACATGACCATGAGGAGATTGCTTCATGCTCAGTTTGTCGATACTCGGCCTTTCTACGTCAGACATCTAGGTACAGTGGTAGCCTTACTGTGAGATCTGACAGTGTTGTTCATTCAAAAGTACGATTTTCTAGTTTAGACGTCGGTAAGAGGTTAAACTGTTCTAGAGTGGAGTTGACAGTGGCATGTTCATCATGGTCCAAGTGTAGATTGGCAAACACAGCCACGGAGAGGATAAAGCGTGATTGAACGGTAATACCGAGAAGTGGCCGACCCGCAGGGTTTACAGCGCATGTAGCCCTGTCTTACGTCAAACCTTCAGAACAAAAGCACCTAACCTACCTGACCAGAGAGGCAGGTAACAAAAACCCATGGCGTGTTTCAAAGACTAGTGCTAATACCTACCATGCCAACGTGCTTACCTAACAGTCAAGTTCCAACGGCTTACCATTATGCTCAAGGTATGCCTTTTCCTTTTCGGGAATCTCGTGTACCGCTACCATTCTTGCTTCTTCACAAACTAGCTCTCGCGTCAGCGGTAGCACTGCACTAGCGCTAGCGCTAGCAATGCGAATGCGACGGATTATTTGTAGTCTCTCGTATTGTACCAAATTCCTAACGTTCAAGGTGGTAGGAAGGAAGGTGGAAGCCTAGGTAGGAAGGTAGGTACAAAAAATGTAGATCAGATCAGGCCATGGTTCGTCTGGTGGTGGAGTACGTGCAAAAGTCCAGTCCCAGTCTACAGTGCACGTGGTATCTGATCGTACTCGTTTTCTTCTTTTTCTCTGCTCCGTTCTGTTCTCAGGGATTCTTGTCTCGACTTGTTCACAGCACGGGACCTGAACACTTAGATACCACGTCTGGTGCCTCGGTGGGCAATATTAACGAAGAGAATTCACAGACGACAGTACGGGTTTTAATCTTTATTACATCAACAGTAAATATGGGATCATAAATCTCCTTAACAAGAGCGAACTTTGGAGTTAGTGGTAACAATGGAACTCGGAAAGAAATAAAATTATAAAACAACCAACGTTGCACCGCACCACACTGCACTTGGCTCTCCCCCCAGTTGAATGGCCTCCTCCTCCTCCTCACGTCTCCTGATCTTGTAGCATTCCAGCACTAGCATGTCACATCTCACACAAAACATTTAGCCACATCGCTCAATTAGTCTAAGAAATCTTAGTAAAGTCATCACACACCCTTGAAACTAAACTAAACCGCTGCAATGAAACGCCGTGTTTTCATGTCCGATGATCCTATGCTCCTACTTGCCTAACACCGCTTTTCATTAACCATCTTTCTCACATACAGGATACGCCAGACGAACGGTAAACCCACCGCTCTAAACTAACCTTGCTCAGCTCCCTGTCATCAATAAAGGACTTCTAAACCCCTTGGAACCCATCAAACCCACCACACTTCAAACACCAGCAGCCCTCGGGGCTTCACTACCAGTCCTCAGAACGTCACCGGTCCTCTCTGCTCTCGGAAAATCTTCGTAACCACTCGTTACCACGACAATCTCGTCCGCGGCACTCGGCGATAAACGGTGTTGTGGAGGTGGCTGCATAGGCGTCAAGCCATTCCGTCCAACCGAGCCCAGGGCCTTTCCGCCCCTAAATCGAACCCCGGTGCTTCGTGGTACCAGCGGAGGTAGTTGGGCCTTGTCCTGAGGTAGGGTATTAACAGCTACAGCCACAGGGCTGTCCACCGGGCTGATGGGGGTAAGAGGAGCAACACCGCTGGCCGCATGCCCTGATGCGCCAGATGGAGCCGGACTGACCGAATTAGGAACCGACTGGAGGGGAACATCCACGACAGGCTCCCCCCATTTGCTCAGATATTCTTCCGTGTACAAGCTTGCCACGAACTCCGGGTTTTTCAAAACAAGATCCAGTTCCGGGTCTCGGCGGTGACGAGGTTCAAGACCTAAGGTTGCATCTTGGAGGGTTTGCCGGTTTCGCCGAGTCACCAGGAACGAACAAAACGCTCCCTTAACCGCTCTGCCGTATTGCTCGTCGGCCAACTCCGCTTGCTCACTAAGTTGCCTATTTTGGTCTTTGAGTTTCTCAACTTGAGATTCGTACTCGGCCTTGACAGAAGCGAGCTGTTCATCATAGCGACTCAGTTCCCTGCTCTTCTCCTGAAGTTCCGCCTCCAGTTGCGCGGTGAGGTTTTCCACTTCGGCAGTGAGGTTTTCCACTTCAACGGCAAACCTGACATTTTCCTCCTCGCATGCATTGGTCTTTTTCTCCAGTTCGGCTGCTTTGGCAGACATGCTCCACTTCTCAGTCTCGAGTGCAGCGATTTGCTTCTCCAGCTCATCGGCGCGTTGTGTCTTTTGCTGCAGCTCGTCAACTCGCCTTTCCGCGTTCTTGGTAAGCTGAGTTTGCTTTTGCAGCTCGGCAGACCGGGCATGCAGATGATTCGAGACGGTGATATGCACTGTCTGGAGTTCGGTGAGTCGGTTCTCTAGACTTTTGATAACTGGTTTCTGTCGCTCGAGTTCGGTCGACAGTTTGGTTTTGTCGGCGTTGAGACTCGTGACTCGCTCTTCTAGCTCCTTGACTTGTTGCTTGCATCGCTCGAGTTCGGCCGACGTATCGGTTTTGTCAGCATTCAGAGCAGTGATTCGCTCTTCCAGCTCCGTGACAAGTTGCGTCTCTTGCTGGAGCTTTTCCGATTTCAATTTGAAAAGGTTAGTCTGGATGTCGAAAAGGGTGGACTTCTCCTCAGCCATCTTCCGCTCGGCGAGCAATTCTTCACCCACCTTGACATTCAGTTTCTCGGCGGCCGCGACTAGGTTGTTGGATTGCTCGAACTGCTTGGCTTTCGACTGCAACTCCTCTTTCATCGACGCAAGCTTTTGCGCCATGCCGCTTTTTTCGTCCTCGAGCTTGGAGATTTGTTCTTTGGCGAGTTTGTCGGATTCCTGCTTTTCCTTCCTGAGCGACTCGATTTGGTTTTCGAATTGCTGCTGGCACTTCTTAAACTCTTCGATGACTTCCTCCTTCACTGCCAAGTCCCGGTCGTATTTGGCTTTCGCCTCTTTGGCCGTCTTGACTTTTTCCTCGTTAAGTTTGCCAACACGTTCTTCCCATGTCTTAACCAGCCAAGTCTTTTTCTCGAGCTCCGTTTTATTCTCGGCAATCTCTTTTTTAAATCCGGCTTCTTTCTGTGTCCACGCGTCCTCCAGGCTCGACTTTTCTTGGCGCGAAAGCTGCAAATCTTGAAAGGTCTTCTGATTCTCCTCATGCAGTGCGTCAATCTTCGTCTTGTGTTGGCTCAGACTCGCCTCCGCCTTTTCGAGCTCTTTGCTCCTCGTATCGAGGTCTCTGGATAGGTTGGCCTCGTTCTCCTCCAGCGCACCAATCTTGGCCTTCTGCTCGTCCAGGCTCGCATTTGCTTCTTCGAGCTCTTTGATCTTTGCGTCAAGGTCCTTGGATTGCTCGGCCTCTTTTCGCTCCAGTGTGTCAATTCTGGCCCTGTGTTGGTCCAGGCTCACCTTTACCTCGTCAAACTCTTTGACACTTGAAGCGAGGTCTTTGGATGCGTTTGCCTCCTTTTGCTCTAGCGCCTCGATGTCGGTCTGGTGCTGGTTCATCGTCAAAGCGAGGTGCTCTTCCAAACAAGACAACTTTTCCGTTTCTTGCGTTAAGGCGGCCTTTTTATCTCGAAGCTCCTGAAGCAGATCGTCCCTTTCCTTCGACAAATTGGCGATGCTCGCCTCATTCTCAGCGTCCTTTTTCCTGAGAGCCTCAACTTCCTCCGCGGCATCCGAGAGCTGGGTGCGTAAGTCATCCACAATGCCAGCGTTCTCCGAGTTGAGCTGGTTGATCTGTGTTTCGGAGTCCTGGGCGATACGTGCCACCTCCGACTTCAGCTCGCGGTTGGCGGCGGCAAGCTGCTTGTTTTGATTCTCCAGCTCCTGGAGACTCTTGGCATCGGAAGACGCCTTGATCTGGAGATACGAAATCGTTGTCTCGCTCTCTGCCAACTTATCCCTGAGCTCTTGGATTTCGCCCTTATGCGTTAGTACAAACGCTATCATCATGTCAGCAGTTAGAGTCGCGGGAATATCGCAAGCGAAGTACGTACGTGATCCCTTGTCAAGTTTCTCGCTAGCTTCAGTGACCTGTTTTTCCATTTCCTTCTTGTGCTGGAGTGCACTCAGCAGCCCGTTTTTCGGCCAAGGTTCGGGTGGTCGGTGGGACTGGTCTGCAGATTTTTTACGCCGATGCTTAGGCGGCTGAGTGGTCGACCTTATCCCTCTCGACACGGTGGGTGATACACTCAACCGGGGTCGGGTTTTGGACCCATCCCTCTGCGGTGTGAGAAAGGGGTTGTGATTCCGCAGAGGGTTTTCGAGAGTAATCTGGGTCCTGCGGCCCCGTGGTGCCTCATCATCATTGTCGAGACAGATGGGGTCTTCGGATGAGGTTCCCGGGGTGGACGTTTGTCGAGCAGGGTAAACCGGAAATGCTGATCCGGGAGATGACGGCTGCGCGAGGAATGGTGCCCTGTGAGACGGAGGTCCGCCAGGGTATGATCTCAGCTCTACTGCAATCTCTTGCGTCTTTACTGTGGGCGCGACTGACTGTATCACGCGGGGCGTCTTCATTGCTGGTGTAGCTGCCCGATGTTTCCAACTCCATCGCCCTGGCGCTGCGCCCACCTACTCTCCGTATCCTGACGAGAGACGTGTTAGAGAATCGGACCAGATCAACGGAGAGATCTATTCAACAAACAGAGCGCTTACTCACCCGCTCTCTCTTGGCCACCTTCGAAACTCTGGCCTCTTTTTCTTCTGATTCCGAAGTCTCGCCTCGCACAGTGATGCAGTCCTTCACGGGGAAGAGGGGCGGTTCCCGCTTGCGTTTGATCGGCATAGTAAGGCGCGACATGGTGGAATTTTGTCTGCGAATGATGGTGTGAGGTATAAAATTCGGTGTTCGCAGAGACGAGATGGTGACGTAGGAGGCGGGGCAGTAAAGCGAGCAAAGTGGAAAACCAGGGGGCGCTGGAAAGACGGGAAAGGTTTTATTGCACCTACTGGGAGGGGTTATGTGCTGCGCAGCAGAGAGGGAGGATTGATGGGAAGAGAAATGGCGTTTGTTGTGGCGCTTGGGAGTGGCCGAAAAATTTCAACCCTAAATGAGTCTTTCCGGGATGATCGCGGAAGCCTGCAGGGGTTTGCCTGTTGCCACCCACCTCAGACCATCTCAAACTGTGCCGACCAACGGGACATGGCGGTAACAATATTTTTCAAAGACGCAAGTCAAAATGTGTGTTGCCTTTGCGGCCCAAATCATATTGAGTGAAGGTTGGGTAGGTTGGGCAAGCAACCAAGGGCCGGCAAACGAGTGGAGTTCCGACCTAAGGGAGGGGTACTTAGTGGGGTCGGAGTGCGAGGTTAGCGGCTCGCTCTCAACACCATCTTCTCTGCAAACAAGCCCTTGACGACGTCGCTTTTTCTCCCTGGGAGGTGTGGGTGACGAGCCAATTAGGAGATTACTTTTCAAGGTGCAAGCGGTGTTTTTACGCGGAGCGAGATGATCAGTGAGTCAACCATTTTGGCCGCAGATTTGTTTTCAAATCCCAACACAACATTCCTTCCATTTCTTTGTTCAAAGGTCTCACTCTAGTGCTGGCAATCACACCTTCCTTCCGCCTCCGTTCGCATGCCGCGGCGAATCGCGCAGAAAACGTGTTTGTCCAATCAAAGCACTCGTCAACGAGCAAGCAGCAGTAAGTTTGTCCAATCAAAATCGCACTCACATGGCAAACCTGCAGATATTTTTTACGATGCGTCACAAATTCAAACAACCAATTTTGTGTGTGCGTGTGAAACATCGAATTAGTTTCTGATTCTGCACTATATATTACCAGTATGATTGTAGAAATATGATGTATCTATTTCATCCAGCATGTCTCTCTCACTTTTACCCAGAGTTGAATGGAGTCTGCCATTATCTCACCGCTATTTCTCTCTCTCCCTCTCTCTCTGTGTCGCAAGAACCCTCCGACTTGTCTCCAATCACATTTGTTTCTGTGCTGACTGACTTGATTCCCCTCCCAAGTTGACTACCTAGGATGGCAGCAGCAGCAGCAGCAGCGATCCGGCCGGCGATCTGATCTGGCCTCCGGAATCCCATGTCCAGCCCGGAGTGCCGGAGTGTATGATTATTGCGCCCCACCAGGGGACCAAAACATTGAACCTGCAGGTCAACAGGTCAACAAAGAGTATTGACAAGCTGTCAGTTTGACATGTCTCCACCCGGAATGCCGGCCGGAAAATTGCATCGAAAAACGCCAGGTCAGCGATCAATCCCAGCCACTTGCTTATTGGAGCCGTCTACCACCACCACCCCCTGGGCCATTGTTTGGAGGCCGCGGTGAGCCGGGAGGGGAAGGAGGTCGGGCGCCGGCACTGGCAGGGATACCACCAGGGGGAGGCCTAGCCCCTCCGGGACCAGCGGGACCTCCCCGAGGAGGTTGAGGGGGAGGGGGAGGCTGAACGGCACGTCCAAACCCGCCAGGTGGAGGAGGACCGCCGGGACCACCAGGCCCACCCGGAGGAGGACGGGCTCTAGGACTGCCAAGGCCACCAGGCGGAGGCGGAGGCGGAGGAGGCACACCTCCAGGACCTCGAGGGGGAGCATCGCCGGGAGGAGGTCTAGCACCACCCGCACTGCCAGGAGGAGGTGGAGGTGGCCTCGCACCACCTATGCCACCGGGACCCCCAAAAGGGGGAGGAGGAGGACCACGCTGAGGATCTCTCGCTTCAACAATCGCAACGTTGAACTGTTCTTCCCCATTTCCGTCCACATCCACACCATCCACACCCACGTCTCTCGCCTTGAATGGTCTCGGGGGAGGAGGCAGTCTCGGTGGTGGCGGTGGAGGGAATCTCGGTGGT
>Ga0247760_1002964_pt1 | contig 11793 bp, 9 predicted proteins | sample UWRJL171409R4_FD_179936 | JGI IMG/M metagenome (GOLD analysis project Ga0247760, IMG submission 179936) | Plant litter microbial communities from Arlington Agricultural Research Station in Wisconsin, United States - UWRJ-L171-409R-4 | ecosystem: Environmental > Terrestrial > Plant litter >...
GCACCCTCGTAGCCAAGTCCGAGCCTTGGCCAATTCTCGAACCGGTCTCTGCTGATAGCAGCCCTGTAATAGGGCAGATCGGTCTCGAAGACGTCGGACGAAAGCACAACCCTCGCGCCCTGTGCCTTGCCTGTGCATTTTACATCTCAATTGGGCAGGATTGATATTAACACTGAGAACCAGGCTAGCTACGCCAAGATTGCCCAGATGCGCATCAAATATAATTAACCCCTTTTTCTTATCTTTGTCAAAATAATTTCCAGTGTATATAGGTACCTAGGTACCTAGGTAGCTTGCTTTTCTAAATCAGAGTCTGTTATTCCAATTTGATCAGTGCTTGGCTATGTCCACTTCTACGCACAGCACCCAAAGACATCACACAGGGCAGTGCCATCTTTAGACGACATGATCGTCATCCCTTCGGTGAGGTACGTTATTAAGTTTGTTGTGTGGGCTCAACTAGAATGCTTGCGAACAACCTCAACGAGCAGGAGACCAGGTTCGATTTCGAAGCGTTTGCTGCAATTATTCATGAATGAATGTGATGAAGTGGAATTGATTGGCAAATCGGACTAGCACGGTGTGGGGTCTTGCGAATTCGGTGTAACTGCCAGGCCATTCACCGAAAAGATGCAACGAGTGTTTGCCTGGACTCAAACTAGAGGCGATACCGCTCAGTTCGCAGCTCCATGTATTTTCCCGCCAACACCGGAACTGGGATGCCAACCACCCACAACTGAATAGGTACCTTCTAGAGAGGGTTTAGGACCGGGGCTCATATGATGTAATGCCACTAAGTGCTGTTATGCTCGTGAACGGTCTCATCTGCAGCACCTCTACGTGTGCCGCAGACAATTTCAACCTAGCACGGTTGATATTCACCTCTCTCGCATGATTTGACCCAAGCATTCGCCATCACTTTGCCCTCCAATCCTGGGGCTGTACCCCATGATTCACCTGTGCACCTGCTTCCGCCTCCGTGCCACCCATATTGTTATCTCGGGGCAGCTCCTGCAGACTGGGTGATGAGGCGTACTGAAATTCGTGTGCGATAAAGCTCGCCACATTGGAAAGTTCAGGTATTTGTTCGACCTAAGCGATTGGTATCTTATGGCGCCCGTCCATGCCGGCGCCCGTAAACAACGTGGAGAGTCAGATTGTTGACACTTCCACAACTCAGATATACATCCAATTCCACCCAGCCCATGCACCCCTGGAACGCCAGTTTTGATATATATATATATGTGTGTATGTGTGTGCCACCCCAAAATGTCAAGACCGACCCTCATAGTCGGAGCCAATTTGCCGTCATGTCACCTTCATCTGAATACCATTGCTGTGGTCCCCAGTTGTAACCGGCGCCAACCATGAAATTGCAGTGGATGATTTTGCCGTTCGGCCCAACCCCAAAAATAGTGACAGCTCCAGTCGCCACGTCGGTTACCACAGCTTTCGGCGCGCTGTGGAAGTAACCGCCGAGATCCTCCCACGATGTGCCCCATACACCCATCAGTCGCGCCTTGTGGTAGAGCCTAGCGTCGGTGCCAACGGCGAAGATATCGAGACGCGACCCTCCAGTAGCAAAAGCCGAGACGGCTGATTGGAATTTGCCGCCCAAGCTCTCGGCTTTACCCCAGCCGTCTCTTGCTGTCCAGGTGCGATGCCAGACGGTTTCGTCGACTCCAATGCCCAGGTAATCGGTCTGGTCTGATGTCGAAACCACGGTTGGATCCCCCTTCATCAAACCAAAGCCATTGCCCCAGTCCTTGTCCCACGCGGCTGCCGTGCTTGTCCAACGCTTGGAGTTCAATGATGGCGTCGAGCCACTGCCGAGTGCTGCTACGTCGATGCGCATTCCCCCTTGTAGTGTGCTCGTGCAGGCAACGTCGGCGCTGCTACCCGCCGGGCCACCCAGGGAATCCCACTTGTCGATAGCCGGTTCCCACGCATGACCATCGCTGGTGTTCTTCCGAACCACATTACGGCTCCCATCGATCATGACCACGTTGAGATTGCCGGGATACAGGCTGCAAACAACAGGGGGCGACCCGGTCGTGCCGCCCAGGTTCGTCCAGTCCCCATCCCACACGCCATTCTGAAACGTCTTCAACCGCGCCGTCTTGTCCGAGGATACCGCAAACACGTCAACACGTCCCTCGCGAATCGATACAGCGGCTGGCTGGCTGGCAAAGTTGCCACCCAGGCTCTTCCACCCATCCTTCCACGCCATGTTCTCGGCCTGCCGATACCAAATCGCCGAGTCGAGGCCGCGCGCAAAGACAAAGATTGTTGATGTCCCGGAAGTGGCGTATTGTGCAGACGCTATCATTTGCGGACACGTGGTCCCGGTGCATGACGATTGTTGGACTTGCCCGCCGATTGGTGCTGGGAATGATGTCGGGATGCCGAATCCTGTACGCGTTGGCAGTCCGGGTGGTGCCGGCCCGGTCGGGGCTGTGGGGGCTACAGGTGCTGTTGGCGCTGGACCAGGAGGGCCACCGGGTCCGCCTCCTCCACCACCTCCGCCTCCTCCACTTCCGCCTCCGGCCCCTGTGGGGTTTGCTCCTCCCCTATGCATGGTTAGCTCAGTACTCAAATCCCGACACACCTAGTGACTCACGATTGCTGTTGCTGGGAATTGTTGTTGTTCTTGTTGATGATGACCCCGACTGCGGCTCCGGTAGCAATACCAGCAATGACAAGAACAACAATAATCGCAATGACACCCAGGATGAGCTTGTTCCGACCTCGGTTAATCCACCTTGGTCGTTTGGACACAATCGTCTCCTCGTCGTATATGTCGGGCTGAATTGTGTAGCCCTTGGGTAGTACTTCTGGGCCATCGTTCTCGGACGGCATGGCGATCTTGACATCGTCGTTGTTGACGACTTGTGGCGGTGTCATGTGATCCCAGTAAACTACCTCAGGTAATGAGGAGAAAACCAGCTGAGGGCCCTCTGAATCACGCCTCGGTATTGCTCGACCGGGCAGGCTGTCTTGGCCCTCGGCCAATTCTGGAGCTTCTGATGGTGACATGTCTGTGACCGAGGCCAAGTCTGTCGGTGCGGGTTCTGGCGAGGCCGGGTCTGGGTCGGTGATGAAAGACATGGGTATCCCTGGCGACGACAATGGTGGTGATGGTTCAGGGAAGTCGTCCATGTGGCTAACTGGTGTTTCGGGTCTCCCGGGCTCTACTAACCTATCAAAGTAGACGGGCTCGTCAGGAACATGGACGGGAACGCCGACAGGAACATCAGGCGTATCGGAGGTCTCAGGGACGGCAGCCCCTCCGGGCGCCGTGGCCTTTTCCGACATTGTGCGACGGAGTCGAAGATGAAAACAAGACGCCTTCACTTTCCTCTCATTCGACCAGTGGGTGCTGCAGCTCGGGGGCCCTCCGAGGGGCCAAATCGCAGACTAGAGAACATTAAGGAAGGAGAGGGGGAAAGAAGGGGAAAAAGAGGGGAGCTGCGGGTAGATCGACATGGCTATCTGCTGCTTCCGCGCTTGCTGCTGGTGGTGGTGCTTGCGGTTCCTGCTGACCCGATAGCTTACCAGGTCCCAGGTATTTTTGGGGGTCCGGACTTTGCTGGCAGCGTGATGGAGTGAGGGCAGAGGCCCATCGATGGCAGCTTCCCAAAGTCCCGCCGACGTTCGGGCCCAACCGGCGCCAAGACTTTCTGCTTTGGGAGGCTGAGTCAAGCCGTGTGCAGCGAGTGCAGCGAGTGCAGCTGCCGCAGCCAATAGCGACTCGCGGGGCGTGTGCATGCTCGCATTATTGCAGGAAGAGGCCCCCAAATCTGCTGCACGGTCCGGCTGGTGCAGGCAGAAGCAAACCTCCTGTTGGGCGGTGAACCACCCCACTTTCCCACTTGCGCTGCAAAACGACACCGCACGGCAGGAGCAAATGCACCGCGGCAGACGATGCTCGCCTGCTGTCCAGCAACCACGGCCGCGCCTTCCAATCTTTGCCTGTGCTGACCCTCCACTTTTGCCCGCCCTCGCACCACGTCTGCATCGCACCACTCGTCGTGCGGGGTTGTCGCAAACATTCTCTTCTTGGTGTTTTTTCTACCCGAGCGGGAAACCGATCGCGATTGCGTCTGAGACACGGTGAGAACTCTACCGCAACGAGAGTAGTTCCAGGCAAAGCCGTTGACAAGATTTGAGGCTGGCAGCTGCTGCTGCAAGTTGCAGGCGCGAACTAAATTGCGAAATCTTCAGCCTTTTCCCCGGCCCCTCACTTCCATCGGGCTGGAAGCGGATGTTCGGCTCCGCACCTCGCCGCGGGGACCGAAATGTCGGTATCTCTCCCCCTCCCGTCATCAGTGTGGAGTGTGGCCGGGGGTACGAAGTACTTCCCCCCCACTACGATAGCACGAATGCCCCATGTGCTGAGTTGGACCACCTCGTTGCGCCATTGTGGCGCCCAACCCTTCTGCAATTCTTTTCTTCTTCTTCCAGCCGATTAGCTAATGCGAGCATTATTGTTCGTGACATTATAGCCCAGTGCAATCGAATGACTGAAAGTTCCGACGTCGGGCTGCGGGATCTGGATCTTTTTCCCCAAACTGACAACATCCTCGCCAAGCCTTCCCACCAGGATCCATCGGACATCTCGACTCAGCGAATCAGCTTACAGGCCATGTTCGCCGACGGAGTCTGTTTTGTCAGATGCATCAGCACAGGGCGTAAAGGGCTGGCAGTTGTCACTGAGTAAGACACTTTCTCAAGGTGTTGCGGAGAAATTCCGTCCGTTCGACAATGAAGTCGGCTTTATGCCAGAAATTGTCTCACAATACGGCAGAGCAGCAGCCCAGTGCTCAATCCCAACCATCCGACACCCCCCCCTGATGTCTGATGACTTGCATGATTGGGGGCTCATTGCCACGAGAAGGACCCACCTTTGACAGGTGCAGCAGTCGGCAGTACAACCCACACCGTCACCGTCGCACTCGCAGTCGCAGCAGCTGCTCTTTGTTTGCCCTGTTGAAGCTTACAGTCCGAGGGCTGGACCTTTTGACCATGATACATGGTATCTGCCGGACCCGATGCCCGAGAAGAGACCGATGCACGCAAACGGCGTTCTTCCCCAGGGTTGGGGGCCAAAACCCTCACTGCCCGACTCGGTAACCCGGAGGACTCGGCCCAGCTGTCTCACTGTAAGCTTAAGGCGGCGCTGTGCCACACTGACGAGCGACAGGCTATTCATCCCATGCTTTTACGACATGGTGATACTACAGCAGGGCCCGAGTTACACAAGTACAAACACTCGAACCGGCATTCAGACTGGCACTGCCACTGCGCCCGGTAGGGTGCAGGATACCACTACAGTTCGTGTTTGGGACTACGAGGTTTTGTTGACAAGTTTAGATTCTGACCGATCGTGAAGTTGTGGTAGTTTGAACCCCTGCCGTTCCTGCGTTTGCCTGCCGACATGGAACCGACGAGTGGAACATTGAATTGTCGATGGTAACGAGGAATCACAAAGGTTGGGGAGCGGATAGCGGCATGACGCCGACACAGAGCAGCGCAACTCTTTTCGGGCTTACCAACTCGGGGAGAGTTTCTTGCTACAAATCTGATCAAAAATAGAAACACGGGCCGACTGGGTTGTCCACTCACGGGTTCCGGTCGACGGCCGAGGCGGGATGCACCCGATCATCATGGCTCCAACAAACAGCTTATCAACACTGCGTCGACCTTTTGGTCCCTCGTGTGATATTCCGTACGATATCTGCGTGTCGTTCAGTTTGGATTCCGTCGGCAGGGATTCGTGACATGGGACTTGTGTTGGACAACTGACATCAAACTGATCTGACGTCAGCCCCGCGGGAGGAAGAAGGAGCTGGCAGGAAGGAACATACCAAGTTTCTGACTGTTAATTGATTCGAGCCAACACACTTTTGCCATCACCAACTTTGCTCAAGGCAACAGCGAGGCCTCTTTCTCCGTCATGTGTGATCAACGATGTCAATCCACTTGAAATCTGGCGGGTAAGATCGGCGCGATGACAGAACGGAAAGGCTTGCAGGGCTGAGCGCTCAGAAACAAAATCGAAGACACAAGGAACGACGCGGGACTGTCGCGACGGGGGGAGATATGTGGGCTGCGACCAAGGCATCTTCTTTTCTTCAGCCCCGACAAACGCGTTTTGACAGAGTCCCCGAAACGGTTGTCCGATATACCCAGGAAATGCACACAGTGCACAACCAGCTTGCTGCTAGATGCACTCAGCTGAAACTTGAGATTAATGTGTTTGTACACAACCGTCTATGACAAGAAAACTACAACATGCTGATATGCCAGAAGAAAAAGTTACAATGTACAGTGTGTAAAACCAGTAAAACCAGGGATGCAGCCGCACGCTCAGCGCCTCAAACCAGCAGAGCGCCAAAGCCCACCGCCAAAACCAAGCCAACAACTTGGCCGGCCCAAACCGGTGTCGCAGAAAGCCCAGCCCCCGAAGCCCGATTATTCGTGGAATTCGAGCCAGAGTTCGCAGGCGGCGTAGACGTCGCCGAACCCCCAGGCGAGCCCCCCGTCCCCGATGCTGTCGGCGAGACCGACCCCGTGGAGGACACCCCAGCACTGTTGGAAGGCGGTTCGGGCACCGAGATATTCAGCACAAAAGTGGCGTTATGCTTTGAATTATCACGGAAATCCTCATCGCTGGCCCAACTGGGATCTTTGGAAGATTTATCTTTAAGCGCGGTGCAGAGACGAAACATGGCATTGCTCGCGCAGATACTGGTGCCGTCGCTAACCACCCCGCCGCCGGCATTGGTGCATGACACGAAGAGTTGTGTGACGGTTCGCGCCATAATATCGAAGAAGCTGTTCATGCCGGCTTCGTTGCCGGATCCCAAACAGGTTCGGCATTGGTCCATCCACCCGTACCAGCCGTCGGGGTTGCCGTTGGGCAGGCAGATGCATTCGCGGGTCTTGGCGTTGGGGCCTTTAAGTTTTTGGCATTCGGTCCATTTCGAGACAATCTTGTCGCAGGGCGTGCATTCGGTGAGTTTGTTGGGTCCGTCAGGCGCGGTAATTTGTTTCGAGGGTTGGCCTGGTCCGCCGGCTTTGACACCAGGCAGGAAGACGGCAAGCGATGCAGCCGCGAAGAGAATTGGACGGAACATGTTGACTTGAGCTGCTGGCGGTAACGACTGGATTGATTGAAATCTTGTGCAACGTGAAAGAAAAATTTAGACATGAGGTTGATGTCAAGCTCTTTAAGAGGGAGAGAGAGCAATCTGGGGGTTGTGGGGTCATGCCAAGAAAAACAATCTCGCAACACAAAGTGGATTCAGGCGGCGCAGTTTCTCGTATCCAGCGCGGTATCCAATACCATTGCGCGGATCGCCAACAAGACAATTTTAACTTTCTTTGAAGCTAGCTTTCGGTACCGTATACGGGGTGTATTTACCCGCTACACGACAAACGAAAAAAAGAACTGATTCGATGTTGTATCGTGCACAGCCGGATATAACTGGACATGACTAATATCAACCCCGACCCAGCCAGTGATCTCCAAAGCAGTGGGAATGTCAGAACTCAATCCTGAAAATGTCGAACAGTATCCATAGAAATAACCCTGAAGTCTGACGAAAGTAACGCAAACACTCAACCACGTCCAGTCAGTAATACACTGCAACACCCAGACTTTGATTCCACAAGTTACCAGACACGTAATACCAGACCTCATGCCAACCAAGTCCCTTCCGCGACTCAAACGGGACTCGTCTTAAGAGTAGCAGTCTGGACGGGACGAAAAGCAACCCATGATAATGGTGAGAAGGCGGTAGAGAGTGGATAAAGCGACCGGGTGGCAGAGTCCAAGGAAGAGTGGAGGAGATGGGATTGGATTTACGACGGGAATATTTCTGACAGGCGCTTTGTCGGTTTTATTCACTTCCAAATCAGGAGCTTGTTGGGAAGGTGTCTGGGTTCCTGGGTGGGACTGGGAGATGGCATTTTCGGGTTATTGCCCGAGAGTTCTGGTCAACATGTTGCTTGTATTAAGCTGAGATTTTGCAAGACAAACGTGGATCACCGTGTAGTGCGAGACACTAATTGACATGCACTGCATTCTTATCAGTGACACAATAAGGGATTATCCAACAAAAACAATCACGTTTGTTCGTTTCCAACTTGCCCGTGACAGTAGTAAAGTATTTACAAATGTCCAGCTTGTTTTTCTCACTGCGGTCTAGCTGAACTGTCAAATGCCTTCTGTACAACTACCTACCATATGGCCCATCCCTTTGTCCTAACATGACAAGGCTCGCTCCCGATAAAACCTAAAGCAACCCCGTGACGAATCCCGATGCCAAAACCACCCAGACCATCATCCCTGCCATACCCACCATCCTACCACTGGCCCCATTGGCGAAATGGTAAGTGATAATATTCGACTCGCTAATATTCCGCCCATTATTCTTCAAGCACCTAGAGAAATTTCTCATCCTTGCCGCATTCGAGAAATCCACTCCGGCGGGAACGGTCAAAGGTGCCGGAAGCTGATACCACAGGTAGCACCCGTCAATCAAACTGACGGGATTGGGCTGGCAGCACTCCAGCATCCAAGGGGGGAGCCGTTGCCGTTGACGACGGGGAGGAAGGCGAATGACTTGTCTCGCGGGATTGGGTATTGGATGGGGTCAGGAACGGCGTTTGGCCCACGGCAGATTGTGTTGGACATTTTCCTTTGGGTGTAGGGTGCGAAACAGTGTACTGGGTTGTATGAGAACGGGTTGGTGACTGATGAATAGGTAGGTAGGTAGGTAGAATAGACATAGAACAGAGACCGGAAGTCTGCGATATAGAATTCCGGCGCCAGGCTCGAGGGGTTAGTTTGAGTATTTAGAGTACTGAATACTGTCACAGTGACACCCTTCAGCTGTCTCATGATCACATCGCGATCGCCTCGTTCGGAATCTTGATTTCAGACAGGGTAGTATAACTACGTCAGAAGCGCGGCGACCGTCGGAAACTTGCAAGGGAGTTGAGTCGTGATGGAGACCCGAGGGCCTGGTTCGCTTCAGCCAGCTAGTGGATGTGAAATGATGAACTACCAACTGCCAACCAGCAACATGCAGTGTGGCGTTTTACGTTCGGGCTTGGCACACTCGGCTGAACCCTGTGATCGTTTGTCATGGAAAATGTGTCAACGCAAGAATAAAACAAGAAAGGAAAGAAAGGGAAGGTTACTTCCTTCGGGCCTGGCACACTTTTCTGGGCGCTGGAGACTACGGTGATGCATCATATGCCAACCTCGACAGTAGCGAGACTCGTCCATCTCGATCTCGATGAGCATGAATGTCCCGCTCAGCCTTGAGTTTGGTGGCGCTAGAGTTTACAATACCAAGGCACTCTGCTGTCATCGCGACACATCACCTCAGCTTCGTCGATTACGGCCTTCCATACTCGGAAGGAGGTATGGAAAACTCAGTTTCATCACGGTAATATCTCCATTGCATCCTCATTGCAACAATGGTTGGGAACCTTGACGTTGAAATTCTGAAGTAGGAGTTGTGAAGTCGGAATTTTGAGCTGGGAACTTTGAAGTGGAACTTCGCGCGGGAATCTTACAACGGGAACTTCAAGGTGGGAGGAACATGGCGATAGGGAGGTTGAGATCATAGAGCCAGAGTTTTCTCCCCTAGTTTGGTCTGGAGCAGTCTCAATCAGAGCTTATATTCGCACAGGAAACCATAGATATTGCAGTCTAGGTAACCAGCAAAAAAACTTAAGTCCATTGAGACCGGAACTTCCAACGAATGCGACGGTAAAGAAGGCGAGCGGCTCTGTGTCTGGAACAAAATCGGTCGAACCGCATATCAAGTCCACAACATGAGGTCGAACCAGTGCACCGGCGCAGAGCCGACGGGAGGACCCTTCACCATGATGAGTCCCAACATGTTCGGCGGCTTTTACTGCGTGCACAATGAGTTTTGTCGCCATATCTCGGCCGGGTATGCGGACCCGCCCGTTCCGGCACCTCCTCCGTTGGCATAGACCCTGGAGGCCCGGGGGTTTAGTACTGGGGAGGTACCTAGACAGTATGAAATCAGTGGCATTGATGGAAGCAATAGTTTGATGTGAAATGGAACAAGATGTTGTTTCTACTAAAAGAAAATGTAAATCAACCTTTCAAATGCCGGGCTCGAATCTTCTTGTAAAGAGGCAAAAGTCCCGTACATAGTACCGTACATGATACCGCACATCCGACACGCTTGTACCCAACGCCAAAACCCAAGCCTTGACCCATGTTTCCTCTCTCGGCTTGTTCCGACTGTATTGCAAAATTCGAACTCATACATTGTGCGGCTTCCTTGCGTAAACATAGCGCAGCATCAGATATCCGTGTATCTTTCTGTTATGCAGCGTGTTCCGTAGCGACTCTAGAAACTCGGGGTATTCGTCTTTCGGCCAGTTCAAGACGCTGTGCCAGAGAAAGTGAGTGTAGCCTAGAGATATAGGGAAATATTGTCAGAAATTGACTCCCGGGGTTCATGTTGTTGCGGGGGTTCTCCTCGGGGTTAGTTGCTGTAGTTGCTATAGAGGTATCTTACCTTCCATGTCGGACTCCAGCGCCAGGCGGGAAAAGCGACCAATTTGTTTGAGCTTCGGGTCCAAAGGCCACCCTCCAACTGGCAGCTACACACCCACCAAGTCAGTCTTGATCACACCAACCACCGGATAAAAGACCCACCTTCTTGTTAACCACGGTAATGCCAGTAAATCCGGCCGCTTCCATACAAGTATACTGTAACCCATCCGCCACGACGGTGAACGGGCGGCCCGTCTTCTGTCCTGCTTCGCGGAACATTTGCGTCCACCGCGCGAGGACGGGGTGAGGTTCCGCCGTGCCGTCGTCACTTCTAATCGCCGCGTCCAGCTCCGATGACTCGATCCATCCGCCGGGTCGACAGCATCGGTAAGCTTGAGTGAAAAGCGCGGTCCAGTTGGGGATGGCACCGAACAGATGGCGCAGGTGGATGAAGTCGAACGTGTTTTCAGCCCAGGTCCACGGGAGGGTGGCGTCATCCATTTCGAATCGGAGGTTAGGCGGTATCCATGCTGGTTGCATGGGAGAAAGGTCGGTTCCGATGACTTGGGCTTGGGGGTGGGATTCGGCAAAGTCGCTGTTGGGGGTTCATGTTAATAGCGAAGTATGTGACGGAGAGCGGTGACTTACATGGCCCATAAGCCTTGCAGTGGAAGTTGAAGTTAGCATGAGTTGAGACCCCGGGATATCAACTGACTTACCCGTGCCAGTCCCAATATCGAGGACATGCTGTACGGGGTTAGCATTATTATCCGAGTCATGATGAAATCTCCATCATACGATGACGTCAACGACAGACCTTCACATCCTCCGAGATGGGAGCAAGGTAAAGTCGCCCATCCAACAAGATGGTAAGATAGTGGTGACTAGACTCAGACTTAGCGATCTAATATGAACGAACACACACACATGACACTTAGGTGAGGTGGTCCAGCGTACGTGATATCCAGAGATTCCTGATGCTGCTCATCATTCGGGGTGAAATAATCGGTAGCATGTCTCGCGCTATGATAGGTACGACCATTGATGGCTCGATACTCTAGGATGCTCGATGCGATTGATGCGGTTGAGCTGAATCTGGGGAGATTGTCAATACCAACTCGTTTGTGATAACCCCCAGCCCCCTCCCTGTTTTATCTGCCACTCACGCGTCTTCGGATTCATCGAGATCGGTATCCTACAGTAGTAGTAGTAGTATTAGATGATTTTGAATCTTTTTTTTT
>Ga0247760_1002965_pt1 | contig 11791 bp, 1 predicted proteins | sample UWRJL171409R4_FD_179936 | JGI IMG/M metagenome (GOLD analysis project Ga0247760, IMG submission 179936) | Plant litter microbial communities from Arlington Agricultural Research Station in Wisconsin, United States - UWRJ-L171-409R-4 | ecosystem: Environmental > Terrestrial > Plant litter >...
TTCTTGTTTTTTACTATAACCCTAAATCTGCTTTTTTATAATACCTTTTATATTTATTTTACTACTTATTTATACCTTATTTATACTGCTTTTTAATACCTTATTTATACTATATTTATACCACTTTTTTATATTACGTTTTTACGTTTTTACTCCTTTTTTGTACTCCCTTTTTCTACTTAAATTATATTAATTATAATTATTCCTATATTTTTCTACTTACTTAATATATAGACTTCTATTGTATAATTAATTTATACTATATCTTAACTCTAAATTTATAATAGCTATTTTACCTTTTATTTTATTTATAATAAATAATATTATAACTTATATAATAACTAAATAAATTCTTTTCTAATAAAATAAATTATATAATTTGCTAGCTATATAGCTTACTTAATAGTAAAAATATAATTATAATACTAATAATTTGTATATTGCTAAGTTAAACCCTCGTATAAAGAAAATCCTCTTATAATATCGTTTCCGGAATTAGTATACCTTACGTTTATACGATTTTTACCGCTATTTTTAAAACCTTCCGCTAGTTAAATACTATATTAGCCGCTACAACTTGCGAAATAATTAATAAATACGTATAACGTATCAAATTTATTCGTACGAAGTTACCTTTGTTACCTACCTTTATACGTTAACGCTCGTAATAACCCTACGGTACGTAATAATACTAATATACGTAGTATTTGGGAAGTTTTTTACGTTATATAATATCGCTAAGTACCTATATCGTATCCGCCTACTTACTAATAACCTCCCAATTAACCGTATAATTTTACTTAAATATATTATACTCGTACGCTATATATCCTTCCTTACAACCTATCTTATAAAGTATATAATTATTCTTAAAAAATCGAAATCCTTGTATAATATTATTAATCTAAACCTATACTATACGGTTATACTAAATCGCCTATTATCGTATTACCTATGCGTTATAATTAGTTGCGATACCTTACTTATTATTTTCCGCTACTTACTGCCGCTATACCTTCCGTACAGCCTTGTAAAGATTATATAACGCCTTATCTTTCCTATACTTTGTATAATCGTAAAAGCTATTTATTACTTGGGATAAAATTAGCTACTAATATAATATTTAATCGTTAACGTATTTTTCGATATCTTCTCCTACTTACCGAGCCTAATTACCTTCCCGGTCTTCCTTTTTTATATACCCTTAGCTACCTTCCTAATCTTCCTTTTTCGTACAACCCTAAATTATAATTACAATTAATTCGAATCGCAACCTATCCCTTTTAATACGCCTACTTTTTTATATAAAGTCCCGAAACGTTTTTAGTAAGTTTACGTAGATAATAAGCTATATATTTGGAATATTAAACCTAGCCCTAAGCGTATTAGTTATAATAATTACCCCCCCTTTTTCTTACTAGCTTTATATAATTTCGTTTTTTTCTTTCTTATCCGCAATATTAGTAAAATAAACCCTATACCCCAACCGGGAATTAATAACCTTTATTAACTGGATTTTCCAGTAATAAATAATAATTTTTATACAATTTACCAAGTCTAAAACCTTATAAGCCATTTAAATAGCTATACTCGTAATCTTTTAGTCGTCGCTAATAAATTAAATTAAGTACGCGATATTAAACCGATTGGTTTATATTTATACAATTCGGACCCGCTCTACCGGTAAATTAATTATTTACTATAACGTAGCCTCGTCTCTAGGCGGGAGCGTAGCTGTAAGAAAGATAAGCTGAACGCCAACCCGGTAAAGAACCTAACTTATAGTTATTAATTTGGGCCGGTATTTATACGAAAAATCCAAAATTATATAATACTCGTCGAAAACGATATAATTAAGCTACTATTATACAGTTAACTAATTAATAAAATTAGTAAACGCCTTAGTAATAAATGACTTTAGTATAATTAATATAATCGTTACAATAACGCTTTCTTCCGATTAGACTTTATAGCTAAGCCTAACCGTACGAACCCGGGAAAAAAAATCGTACTATAACGTAATAAACGGTATAATAATAATTATAACGCTATTTAGTAACTTGCTACTAAATAGAAACGCTAGTAATATAAATAATATACTTTTCCCGTAGCTAGTTACCGTAACCTGGAATACTAATATAAAACCTTATACGATATATTCCAACGCCTTTTGCTAGTTGCTACGGAATACTAATTCCGGGTCCTAATATATATCCCGTAAATTACCTAGCAAATCGGCTTATTACAGTACCCCTAATTGTATTTGCTAAACCCGGAAAGCCTCGCCGTTTTTAAACCGGTTTAAAACCAAATAAATATAACCGTTATTATACGAATTAAATTATAATAGCCGATACTACGTTATACTAGTTTACCGGAAAAACTTGTTTCGTATAATTAACCCCTACGCTAATTATTGGAGATCCCGGCTGTAAATTATATTAGCTACGTACGATAAGTGCCCGGCCTATATATTAACGATATGGTTAATATGCTGGTTTAGGTTTAATTTATCCTCTAAATCCTCGTTTTTATCGTACGAGCTGCTTTTTCTAAACCCCTAGCCCTGGCCCCGCCCCTGCCCCTGCGAAAAGATATTTTAAAGAAACTGGCAAGTAATAGTAATAGTAATATATTATTATATAAAAACCGTAATCTTACAGCCTAAAAACTTATTACTTCTAGCTTTTAGTATCCGGCGTATCTTATTTAAGCTTTATAACTATACTAAACTATTATTATCCGAATTAAGCCTTCGGGGTTGTACGAAGCTTTTTTCCCAGACGAACGGGCTAATTACCTCCCCGTAGCTAGTATTAATCTGGATTTACTGGTAGAACGGAATAACTAAAACGAGATATCGTACGAAGATTTTGCTGAGAGCCCTAAGAAGATAACGATTAATAACCTTAGTACTGCTAGTATACTAGTAGCCCTTATAGTAAGAATACTATAAGTAAACCATTTTATTTTCGATAAAAATATTACGGAAATAATTATACGGAGTATTAAAATACCGGATACTAAGTATTTCCATTATACAAGCCGGCTGCTTAGTAAGCAGATGGATTGTAAAGAGAAGATACTCCCGGAACAAATCTACTATATCCAGATACGTTTTACAGGCTACGGGTTGTATATATATTATTCCCAGCTTACGTTACCTAATTTATAACCTTATATTTTGGGCTAATTTTTGTATAAACTACGTATTAAGATTCTGGAAATACCTATTTCGTCGGTTTTAAATAAACGAAAAAACTACCTAATTATTACTTATATCGTTATATAATCCAAGCTAATTAACTTCGGGTTACTATACGTTATCCTTTTTAAACGTTAAAAAACGTATTATATAATTTAAGCGTAAGATTATCTTATATAGTATCTTTAAAAACTAATTAAGTATAAACGAAACTAACCGCAACGTAACCCTATTATTTTTAAATTACATAACCTAGGCTCGGGCTGGGGTAGTATAAACGATCCTTAAACTGTACGATCTAGCCCCGAAGATCCAGTTTATTAGTTACAGCCTGGTAAATATACTAGTAATAGTTATAAACCTAATTATTTTACATCGTACGATATCGAAAAGCCCTTTATCTAGATTATCGGAATTTTTAACCTTAAGATACAATTAATATACAATAAATATCCGTATAATGGTAATAATAACCGAGTAAATTATTGTATACTAATCCGGCGTATACTAATCGCCATCTTCCCGGACCCCTATGGCCGTAAGTGCCGAGAGAAGTACGCTATTGTAATTTAAACCCTTAAACTTGTAGTTTAAAAGCGTAATTAAAAAGTTTAAATAAGCCCTATTTACGGAATCGTATAATTTATACTAGTTAATACTATTAATAAACTTGCTAAGTACGCTTTATTATTATTTTATTGGCTTAAACGGGGGTTAATTATCCTTATCCAAAATTATTATACGGAAGATATACCCGACGATACGTTTTTAATAACCGATATATTATACTATTATCTTAGGCTCCAATTAGGTATTAAACGGGTAGGTTGGCTTTGGCTTTTAGTAATTTACCCGGTTGGTTTCGAAAAGTACCGTTATCCCAGTACTATTGATTATATAAAAGCCCTGGGCTAATCGTACGATTCTATTAAGGTATTCCCAGGTTGCTAAAAGTAACTTATTTAAATCGATAAAGCTTTTAAATACCGTATAACCCTACTAATACCAGCCTTCCTCGGCTTTTATCGAAACTAATAACCGGACCTAATTTGCTGGAAAATCCTGTAAATAGGTTACCTATTATACTCAATTAAGCTATTAATTTAGTATAATCTTACCCTCGGATTTTTAAATGGTAATTATACGTTACTGGGTATCCTGGAAACTAGCGATAATCTGGGAAGAGAAATCGCCCTCCTCCTAAATTAGTAATTTTAATCGTATAGCTTTTAAAACCGGTATAATCTTAAACTATTAAAATACGCGCCTTTTTAGGAAAAACCGTTGGCAAGAAACCCCCCCAGTCTATAGCTTTTTCGGAAAATATACCAATTACTAGCAAGTATTACTTCCTCTCGTACGAGGATTAACCTAATTGTAGATCCAACGGTAATATTTTTATATTATTCGTACTTAAGTAGAAGCAATTAATAATTATACGATACGAGAAACCAATAACGTACCGTATAAGTTACAAACCGGTATATATCGTAGCGAAAAGCCCCTGTAAATAGGCCTTTTAGTTTAGTAATTGGTAGGATGGGCTTTGTTGGTATTTTAAAAGTATTAAGCGATTATTAATTATTGTATAAGTCGGGGTTATAAGTTACTTCGAAGATAACCTATCGCTTTGTAGGTATAAGTTACTAGTATTAGTCCTTAAGATGGGTTGGGATTTTGTTAATAAAAACGTAATATCTATATATAGTATAAATAAGTAGCTCGTACGATAGTAAGATTTTAAACGGTTTTATTTTGCTTTTTAGTATATATTGTAATAATAATTTGCTTTTTCTAAGCGAAATTTACCTACTGGGGTTAATTTTTTAGCTTATACGCAGCCTCCCCTGGGTAGGGTGTAAGTATTTAATTGGCTAGGTCCAGCCTTGGTATTGCTTCCTATGAAAATAAATGCAAAACTTTCCTACTATCGCAATTACCTTAGGATTAATCGTACGAGCCTGGGGTTAAATAGGATTATATACGTAATTGAGAGCTTTCAATACATATAGATTTTATACGTTTTTACCAAAAGAAAGTCATTGGATCCTACTCCTAAAGGTTATAACGGATCCTACCCCCTGTAGGGCTGTGGGGCCATACAAATTTCAACGGATGCTACTAGCATCCGTTGCGGATTAAAGGATAGGGTTATAGTATAAAATTATAGTACTTAGTACCTTGGCCTAGTACGGTTTAAGCTTAGCGCCGGGCTGGTTTAAAGCTCTAATTAATATAGTTTTGAAATTAATTATACGAAGGTAGTAGAGTTGTTGGATATGTACGTGGCTTTGCGTAATAAGTAGGTTGCTGGTATGCCTGGTTCGGATACCGGAAGAGTTGGAATTAAAGCTGAATAGCTTGTATTACGTTGTATTAACTTTAAGGTACGTTATTAGGCTTTTAACGTTGCTAAAATTAGTAATAGTGCAGCTATACGTTATTTAGGTTGTGTGGGAAAAGTAGGCAGCTTATAGGTTAAGGTAGTTATCCTCATTATTTTCCGTATCTAAATCCTCGTACGAAGGAACGGCTAGTTTGTACTGCTATACGAATTGGGTGTTTTTAATAAACCTGCGGGTGATGGTGATGGCTATGTAGCGTTATTTATGGATGGTAATAGCGTATTTTAAATGGTGTTTTATATACGCCTTTAATACCTAGCGTATTTTGTTAGATGATTAAATGTGCTTGCTGTAGATAAAGTGCTAATGGTGAGGTGGTTGTATAATAGCATCCTTGTGGTTTTGGTTATCTAGCGGTATTAAACCGTTTTTGTTATCGTTTAGTAGTTTAATTAGCGAATTAACTTATAATTATAATATAGTAATATAGTAAGGTGTATTAGCGAGTTTAGTAGAAAGGTATTAGGCGAATGGGAGAATTATTTAAAGGTATTATATAAACGAAGGCGTAAGCTTGCAAGGTAGAAATTGGGAAATTAGCTTTACTTGCTTAGTAATTGCGTAGCTTTTATAGTAGCCCGTTTATATACAGATCTAATTGTTCCGTATATATATATTCTATAGGCCGCTATTGGGTGTATTGATTAGCCGTATAATTAGAAGTTTCGTTACGTATACCAGCTGATTAATAAATAGGTATACGGTAACGAGAAGCTGTTTCCGGAACTTTTTAACCCAGGTAAGGTAAGCCGAAGCCTCGTTTTATTGTATTTTAATATTACTATTTACGTTATTAATTTAATACTTTTATAATTGGTTTACAATATAGATTTGCTCGAAGAGCTACTTACGGCCTAACTTAATTTATAATTTATTTTTTGGGTTCTTTATAAAGGAGAAACTGGGTATAGGATTATATAAATTGTTTTTTATATTATTTGGAATTTTTAATAGCGTATAATTATAAGGTATAAAGATAAGCTTATTTATAAAGTTTTTTAGAAATTATATAAGCTTTTGTATTATTTTTAAGAGATCTATTATTATAAAAGATTATTACTTGTACGAGAGAGTTATTCCGTCCTTACCGCTCTATAAAATATAACCTTTTTATATATTATTCCAGGTAAGCTTTATACCGTACGTTTTAGTATTAATAATCTAATTAAAGGGCGTAGGCCGACTCTTTTTGGGTAAACCGTTAAAGGAAGCGTGAGGTTTTCGCTTATATAAATTTAAAAAATCCGTTATTATTTAGTATAAAGGTTAGCTATTATTTAGTAAAAGCGTAATACGTATACAGGGTTAATTTACCATCTCCTTACGTCGGATTCTCTTTTATTTCCAGCTGGCTTTGGTATAGAACTAGGTACTTCGTTACCTGGAGGATTACAAAATACTTATTAATATATATTATAAAGGCTACCTAAATATTATATATTAGATTAACGCTTATCCCCGCTAGCGCTAATAGTAAAGGACTTTTATACAGTTAATTTAGTAGTTAGTAGTTAAGTAAATTAATTAAAAAGTTGAGAATAAGCTGGTTAAAGGTTATACGGTCATTACTTTTAAATGTATCGTATAGTTACTTTCCGGCCGCTTGGATAATAAGTTATTATAAATCCTTTTAATACGGCGTTATTTTCTATAGTATAAATTTCTCTTAGATGCGTAGATCTTTGAAAAATACCTGGGTACGGTAAATATATAATACGGCCCTTTACTAGACCTTAGTATACCTGATAATGGTGGCGGTTTTAACCTGTATATTAAAAGGGTGTTGTAATTTGCTCCCCGACTTATTAACGATTTCGAATAATATAACTAAACCGGCTTCTAAACGATTGGATATTAGTTACGCTTTTCGTATAATAATATTAACGGCCTCCTGAAGGAAACCCAGCTACGGTAAGTACTTTTCCTACTACTATACTAATATTTCTAATATATCCGGTTACTTAGTTTTTAAATCTTTGCTAATTAGTTGCTAAATTGTATTAAATAATAACCCGTTAAAGTATTTACCCTATTTTATACACTAAACCTAGGGATTGAACTTAAGGGACCCGAATTTATTATTAACGATACTTGTAACGTATTATATACCGTTTATTTACTTTATAGCTAAGTTAATAAATTACTATACCGCTATTAATTATTCGGAATATTTACTTAATATAATATTATATATCGGAATAGGTATAATAACCTTAAAGTAAGCTAAGCCTTTCCTTTTAGTAAAGAAACGTTAATACGGAACTCCGATACACTACGGTATAGTAGCACCCATTATAGTTATTGACCAGCCTTAAGGCCTCGGGTTAACCTAGCCGTAGTTACTTCTGCAGTAACCTTATATATATTTAATTAATATTATAATATACAAATATACAATATAAAATAAGTTATTATAAAAAGGCCCTTTAAATTGGAAAATTATAGGTACTAACCTTTTAGGTAGTTTGAGGAAATTAAAATTAGCTTATTTCTGGAACTTTATATTAAATAAGGTTAAACGTTGTATAATAATCTTCCAAATTGCAAAAAGTATACTCTTATACTAGCTAGTAAGGTATACTTTAGCTTTGCCGGGAAGTATATAGTAATAATAGCTTATATAAACGAAAAAATTATATTCTTTAAAATAACGAAATAGGTTTATAAAAGCTAAATATAAAGATATTACGTAACGTTTGGGTATAAAATTATATAAAAGCGTATATGGGAAAATTAATTTAATAGGATAAGAAGATAAATTATAATAAAAGCTAATAATTTGCTGATTTGAGAGTTATATAGTGAGAAGAGGTTGTAAAGATATATTAGTTTTTTAAATCAGCGGTATATATTAACCCAAAGTAGACTTATTTAACCTTTTTTATCAGCTACAGGTTAGAACTCCCAGTAATAACGAATTAAAGCCCCTATATACTAGAGAGGTATTGTAATAGGTTAATTCTTTAATTTGTTTAATTATTAATATAAAATAGTATAATATTATAGTATAATAAAGCGTCCCGCCGGAGAAAATGGTATAATGCTATGGAGGAGCTCTCCAGCTAAAATTACATCTTAGTAGCTAGCTAAGTTTATTTAATCTAGCAAGCAAATATATAGTATAAGGAGTTATCTGGTTTAATAACTGGCCTTTCTAGTATTGACGTAGCATTCTGGATAATATATAATATATATAGTATCGAGGATATAAATTAATTATTAATATTTAACCTAATGTTATTATTATATAGCAATTTTGCAAATAGGAGCCATAAGACCTGGGTCGGTATATAACGCGTATATTGAGTCATAAGACAAAAATCAATATAATTGCTAGCTTTTTATCCAATATCAACTATGTATAACGCTGCCGCTGCATTGAAGAGCAAACCACAGTACCGAATAACTGCGTATAACGCTGTTTTTACCTGGAACTGTAAAGGAAGGAGTAAACTAGCAATAGCAAAATCGGGCCCACTCACCAAGAACAGTGGAAACCAGTACCTTAATGGCCGGTATAATTCCTAGGTATAAATACCCCCCTTACCCTCCACCCTCCACTACCTTTCTTCCTTCACATAACAACTTCAATTACTACCTACCTCAATAACCCATAACCCATTACTCACTACATCTCAAGGTACGTAACATTTTCTTGCTCTGTACACTACATATATACTCTTTACCCACTTTACACGTTTATCTTCGTACGTGTAGCTAAGAAACTTACGCTTAGTACAGCTTTCAGCATATCACCCGCTCCAGCTTAAGGTACGTTATATTTTCTTTCTCATTTTTCTGCTCTATATACCAAGTATACTCTCCCTCTGCTCACTTTCCACCCCACCTTCGTACACGCAACCGAGAAATTTATACCTAGCACAGCCCGTAATATATCGTATATTATATTTCAAGGTGCGTAATATTTTTTTACTCTGTACACTACATACATACATACTTTACCCACTTTACACCTCTATCTTCGTATACGTAACCAAGAAATTCACGCCTAGTACAGCCTACGGTATATTACCCGCTCCAGCCTAAGGTACATGATATTCTCCTGCTTATTCTCCCACTCATATACTATATATATACTCCTAATACTCCCTATATATTTCCCCGCATCATATACTCTATAAGATAGCTCTTTTTAGTTTCTCCCAATTAATATATTATATAATTTGCAATTTATACTACTCTACCTTTTATTATATTCCAATTATTTAAATCTCTACCTACCCCTACCTTTTATATAATCCCATTATTCTTTACCCCAGGCTACCTACTAATATTACCGTTTACTAGGTATTATATAAAATTCTAGCTAATACTAACAACTAATAAGCTACAATATCTGCTACCTTATACAGCTTATCCGCCTTACTTCCACCCCTAATAACATTTATAAAGTATATACAGCCTATAACTAGTTATATTTAATATATTAACAACACATATAATAGTAATACCTCCTCGCGGACAGGCTAAAATTATTACCGCCGCTATTAAGTAGCCTACAGGTATACCAGCGGATTATATTAATAACGAAAAATATATTAACTTCTCCATAGCCCCTTAGCCTTTTATACTATAAAGCCTTACTAAATACGTTAATATAACTACCCGTATAGCTATCCTAAAATCGGGATCGCTTAATAAGGTTATACTTATTAAGTACAATAATTTTATTAAGTAATACCCAACGTAACAAACCTTAATTAAAGATATTTAACGCGGAAATACTTTAGTACTAATATTAAAAGGCAAATAACCAGACGACGGCCCTTATATAAACCGCTATAATACTAGGAATAAGAAGTTCTTTAAGCATTACCTTACTATATAAGGCCATTTTAATAACACGTACTTTAATTACGTATTAGTAGATTAAAAGATAAAGTATTTCTATTATAAAATAAGTAGGGGGGCTAATATAGGACCTAATATATATTACAATATAGTTAAATAAAATAATTAATTTATATAATAATTAAATACGATATACTTATCCCCTCTAAGTTAAGTAAGACCTTAAGGTACTAAACGCTAAAAAATACCAGTACTAGCTTTAAATAAATGGTACTAGACTTTAATAACGAGGAGGAGAATAGTAATATTAATAATAACTTACTATAATTTATTAGTATAAATTTAATTAAAACTAATAACGGCGTCTTAAGCCCAAACTTATATAATAAGCTAATTGATTAAAGGAATAAAACTATAGGTTATATAAAGGACTTAAGGAATATTACGTATTAGGCCTCTTATCGGGCTAAGGGCCTAAATATAAAGGTACAACGCTAGAGAAAATATTCCGAAAACCTTTTGCAAAAGGGGGGCAAGGGTAAGGGCAGGTATTAGTTTTATATAACGATATAATATAGGGTTTAAAACTAGTAATTCTTAAACGCGTTTCTTAGGCTTATATTATTGTAAGCTGGGGTTATAAACCTTAATAGAATGACCGGGTAGTTAAGGGCAGCAATAGCGATAATATACGTATACTATTTTACGATATTTTTTATATTAGGAATTTATAAAGGCGATAGCGAATTTATACGCCTATAACCTATAATACTTTTTTATATTAAAAATTTATAATAGTAATAGTAGTCTTATACACCTATTATCTTACCTATATAGATAAAATACGATACGTTTGTAAAAATATAAGTCTATATAATTTGTAAATCCTACCATATAATACCCTGCCTCCAGAAAATAATTAATACTATAGTAGCGGCTATTTATAATATTATACCTTGGATTTTAGTATATATAAAGATAATTATATTATATTTTGGGATTTTTATTATACTATATAATATTTAATTTTTTTAGGGAGCTTTTATATCTTTCGTATATATATTTTAAAAATATTTTAAATATATACAGGAATTTATTCTAATTATATTTAGATTTATATTTTATATAATTTCGAAACTTTAATACGCAATTTATTAATTGTCTTCTATATAATATAATACGTATCGTTCCTTTTATTATATAATATAACGCCTATAGTTTTAATTATAACGTACATGATAAGCGAGTCAGCCAGACAAGCGAGTCAGCCACTTTTTTCCCCATATATAACCCTAAAAATCACAAATGCTAACTCTCTCAAAGTTACATATATAACCCTGAAAATTTAAGAATAACTTATTTAATATAA
>Ga0247760_1002968_pt1 | contig 11768 bp, 17 predicted proteins | sample UWRJL171409R4_FD_179936 | JGI IMG/M metagenome (GOLD analysis project Ga0247760, IMG submission 179936) | Plant litter microbial communities from Arlington Agricultural Research Station in Wisconsin, United States - UWRJ-L171-409R-4 | ecosystem: Environmental > Terrestrial > Plant litter >...
TCAAGCAACATATCCAAGAGCATGCCTAGGAGGTATGTTAGTTGCGACAAGCAATCTGCCGCGGAACGTGGATCATCTCACCATGAACGTGATGGTCAGCCCCAGGAGGATCGCGCGCCGGTTGAGAAGAGGGGCAGTCGGGTAGAGGTCCAGGCCCAGCGCCGGCGGCGGCAGTGGGGCCTGCCTGGCCGAAAATGGCGCGTCCATGTCGACCGTTGAGGCTGGGGCTGAGATTCAGCTCTCAGTCCCTGCACAGCAACAACCGAGAGAGTCTCGAAGATTCGGGCATTTGGTCAATCCTGGCGGATTGCCTGCCGTCGCGACACATATGTAGTCAGGCGCGTCCGACGGGTGAAGGATGCCGTCTCGTAATTAGCGAACGACGAATCCACCGTCAATGCGAGCACACCAGTCTGGCGTGCTATAGGGGCCAGCGAATCACAAACGGCTGACCACACACCACAGCTGTTGGTTCAGCGATTTGTTTCCCCGTAAGCGGGAGGGTCAGTGTGCTCGGCTCCCACCTGCGGGGACTTGGCACAGGACTAGCGGTTGGGAGGGTGGACGCCGCGTTCCCGCCAGTTGAGTATGCAGTGGTTGCTGACTTTGGTTTGGACCCAAAGCAAGGGCTCGCATGGTTGACGGCCGCATGCGTAGAAGGTACAGAAGGTTGGAAGGGTGGAGGGGGGATGGCGCGTTATTGAGGTAGCATTTGTGATGAGTGGTGTCGATGGGTCGAACGGCCGACCCCCAGACCATGTCGCTACTTTGTATTGATGCTCGGCGTTGCATTCGCTAACCCCAAAATGGTAAGTTGAGGGAACCGTGCCAAAGCTCCTTGACGAAGGGGTGAAACATACCTGATATGACCCTACCAAGTGGGTGACAAAAAAAGAGGTCCACACAACACGTCAGCCCACCAAAAAAGAGCAAAGATCCTCGGCCTCCTACAAAATAATCGTTGTACAGCCCGTGATAGTTTTTGGTGGTGTTGGAATATTTTGTGGGATCTGGTTGTGTGGACCTCTTTTTTTGTCACCCACTTGCCTACCACTTTCGGACGAGCATATTCTTAGCAGAGCCCAGATAGGTGGAAATCGTCGATCCCCAGCGACGGATAAAAGCCCTGAAAGGTAGCATGATCAAGGTTGGCCAAGCCAAATGATCCATCGCAACGTCTTGCAACCCAATGCGCCCCTTTGAACATTATCTTGCTTTGCAATCTCCCGAAACAATCAGATACTGCTGGTCCCGCCGCTGCAGGTACGCTGTGCAATGACGAAGAAATGGCGAAAGGACTCGGAGCGATCAGCCGTCCACTTAATTTGGAGCTTACCGGCCTGTATCGCGCGTACAAAACAACCCACGTGGGAGCGAACGAATGCCGAATTTTCTCTCGGGATTGATTGGTGAGGAGCTGGCCTGTTGGCGGCGCGAGATGTCGGTTATTCTGCAACCCGACTGGTTGAAAATCTGCATCATGGGGAACGGGCACAGCAAACCTTGAGCGTGATACGCGTCCGAACCCTTTTTATCGGCGGGTTCCTGAAACTGATGTGGTTCCCAAAAAGAGAAGGAAGGACGGAAGGAGGCACGAAGGCTCGGGCCAAAAGAAAGGGTCCTCTAAGCCAGTGCAAAAGGTGGTTTATCACTGTATATACCGCCTATAGCTGTCGTTATTACAGGCTATCTCCATTCCAAAAACACCTACATCAATACTGAAAAGGCCTTCCTGCATGTTAAAACGGCCTTCGGAGAAAAGAGACCCTTTTATTTGGCCCGAGCCTTCGTACCGCACCCACGTGTCGACCGACCACTTAGCTCGAGTTTCCTCACAATTTCAACCTTGCAAGAAAGATGAGATGCCGAGCGCCGATAATTTGCCAAGCTGCCTGACTGGACGAGCACGTCGACATACTCGGGCCCGAGCCAATAACCCGCGAATCCTGCCGTTCATCCAGGCGAGGTTCCGCATAAGGCATACATTCCGACAAATGCATCCATCCAAAGATTTTGAATTGCTGGCCGGCTTGAGTCCAGCCGGAGTGTTTGCGTGATTCTGATCGGGGACTTCGGAGTGTCAAATATCCGAGATCGTGCTCTATGAGTCGCTGCGATAAAAGGGGGCGACCCTGAGAGGCGCACAAACAACCCCTTCCTTGGACTCCTCCTCAAATGATTTCCCGGGGAATATCAGGGTTCATCAAAGATTCTTGTGCCATCAGCGATATCCGCGCTCTCTGCTCAGACCAACACTTCAAAGATTCCTCTGCCACCAAACATCACTCCTTGACTTACCTCCACCCACGATGTCTCTCTCAAAGGCAGTTCTCTTGCTGGGAATCATCGGCAGCGCGATCGCTTCCGCCCTCATGTCTCGTGAGACACCGCCAGCGAGTCCTCGGGATGGACCGTTCCAGTGCAACGAGGTCAACGTGTTCTTCACGTACGTTTCGTAAACCCTATCTCCTCCTCTGTGCCCATCAGCTTACATGAAAACTTCCAGCGGCCTGCCGCCCTACCATCCCCTCGTCAAGGAGCATGGACACGACCCTGCATTTGTGGATGCCGCTCTGAGAGAGGACGCAGCTAACATCATCAAATCCGGCTACAATCTGCGAGGTAGCCCAGTACTCTTGCTCATGGCGGAAACGATCTAACTCCTACATTCTCCCTCATGGGCCCCGAGCGGGGCACCGAAGTCCTGGTCGACCGTTTGAATGGAATTCCTTGGGCTGCCACCGGTATCGGCAACGGAGTGAGGAGCGCCCGCCTGGAGCAGCTGATTGTCTGGTTCGAGGGTCAGATCCTATATCCTATTGCATCTGTAAGAGCGGTTTCTCATGGACTTCACAGACACGATCCGGACTTTCCACGAGAAGAGCCCACGCGCAAAGATCATCTTCAACTACTCTCCTAATACTACCGAGTGGGCCGTCAAGAGACGACTCCCGCTTGTGAGCGACTGCGCCAGCTCTCCGGGATTGGATCTTGTAAGTTCTGTAGCCCGAGAAGTCGGATTTGGGGCTATAGATATCTGACCGCTTCGATAGGGGTTCGAGATTCACTGCGATATTTGCGAAACGCCCGCTCTTGAGAACTGATTGACGAGCCGTGCGGGGAGATATTCGAGATTTGGTTGCAACTTGCGCAGCCGGCTATTGAGGCCTGATTGACAAGTCATGCGGTGGAAGAGATTTTGAAATGTGGTTACATCTTGCGTAAGGGGCTCATTGGTAGTTCCATACATGAAATATCGATCGTCTTCCGTTTTCCTTCGCTCATGGTTCCGGAGGTGAGGCAATCGGCCTTGTCCCGTGCTGCCAGTGATACTACCTCACTGTTCTTCCGCAGGGATTAAAATTAACCCAGGGAGCCACGGAAGGGGCATTTTGCGATAATCAGTTAATGGAGATACTCCCGCCTGATCATCATGAACGGCGTCATGTTTGTTGCGAGAACACACAGTGCCGAAAGTGGATGCACTGTAATGTCGGATGACTAATCAGGTCACTCCAATTTTCACGACCCAGACCCACACCTCATGACGCGCATCACTCAAATTCAAATCGAACAGCCAGATGTTGTCGCTCTTCAAACCCGGGCAGGTCCTCCCGGGCCGGTTGTCGACATATACACTTGTCAAAGAGCTCTCTAACAAGAGAGAAAGCTGGCTGACTGGAGACCAGACCTCGGTCTTCCTCGCCACGTATGTTTTTTTCCCTACTTCCGCACTCGAAATGAGGCCTTCATCCAAGCTGCATCTGACGACCCGCCAGCAACGAGCAGGGTAAAAACTGCATCGTCAAAGGCGCCATAAACACACCCCGCATAAAGAGCGAGGCGAACACACTGAGGAGATTCACGCCCACCTGCGATTTTCTGCGCCCCGTCAAGGATGAGATTATAGACCCAGACGGCCCGCAGGCCATTGTGCTGAAATACCACGACACTAACCTGCGCGATGAATCAATACGCAAAAGGCTGTCTCGGTTCGAGATCAAGGTGGTGGCCCGAACAGTGCTGGAGGCGCTCAGGGACTTGCACAGCAAGAACATGATTCATACCTGTATGTTTTGCTCTCTGCAGCACCGGAGTGAGATGGATAGGATGGGTGCGCTGACTCTGTTTGCGATAGATGTCGCGCCGGAACATGTATTCGTGAGTCTGGCGCCAAAAGGGGAAGGGCAAGGGACGCGCTTCTCCCTCAAGCACCTGGACTCTCCCATCCAGCTCGGCGGCTGCGGAGGCGTCGTGCCAGAGGGCTCCAAGCATTCGTCGCTGGCCCAGCTGATTGGCAGCAGTTTGACCCGTAGCCCTGAAGCTCAGTTGATTCTCCCCTGGACGCGGGCCACAGATATCTGGTCTTTTGGAAATTTGGTAAGCTCACTTCTTGCAGAACGACGCGAAGGCCCCTTGCTCACACCCTGATTCAGATCCTCGAGCTCCTATACGGCAAAGACTTCCACTTGTTTGACCCCATGCACATGGGCGTCGCCCCGGGAGCCGAAAACTACGAGATGTCGGTGCTGTTGCGAATGCACCGCTTCTTCGGGCCATTTCCGGACCCCAAATTTCCATTCACCAGTGACGCACACGGGGGGCAAAACGCATTCTGGGCAGTCAACTGGGTTGACGGATGGAAACCTCCAAAGAAGCCGTTCTGGAATGTCCCCGCTGTCGAGATTCCAGAGCCAGACAAGGAATTTCTGCTCCGGATTATGCATTTGGACTATAGAGAGCGCCCCACGGCAGAGGAACTTCTGGAGGATGATTGGTTTCATGAGGAGTCGAGTGATACCCGGAGGCGGGGTCCGAAAAAATGGAGCAGCTCATAGAGAGGGCGTGTATATTTCGGTAATCCTGTAACATTATTGTACGGTGTAGGTAAGCATATCCAGGCGTTCAGACGGGACTAACCAGCCCACCACACGTGGTAGTTCGTCAGTTCTTCCGAGTCCTCTTCACATCCAGAAAGCCAAAGGGCTGGATCAGCTTGCCAGCCGTCGTCGAGTGGTCTGCCTCCAGTGACGTACAAAAACTAGCGAAAAGAATGAACGACCCAAACCAGTGCGCATAAGGATTTCATACCGTTCTATCAACATCAGCAACCAGGCCTTCCTTGCCACGAAAAGACGCCTTGCGCACTAACTTTAGCCAGCCGATCATTTCCTTTCCGGACCATTGGTAACAACTCAGTGGGGTGGGTGAACAGCGCGTGACAGCAATACCCTCTCCATTTACACCGCCATGACTGACGATGACGCCACTAATCATTCGTCCCGTCTTCACTTCCTCACTTACATCAGGTGATCGTCTCCGCTCCGATATTAGATTCGAATGACATCCCCCAATAAACCCCCGCTGCGAGACAGCTCCAGCTCACACCATCGACCACCACAGACCTCTCTCAGCGAGGACACAGCAACAACAAGATGCCCAACAAGATATCCACCAAAGTTCCCAAGAAAACCCCCGACGCGGGCAAGCTCAATGAGATATCGAAGAAGGCAGAGCATGACCTCAGCACGTACCAATCTAAGACTGGCACAGGCCCCGACCACCCCAAGAACATCGAAGACTCAGCCTCACGCATCACGAGCAAGTTCCCCGGATCGAGCGTCAAGTTCGGCGAGGACGTCGTAACCAGCGCCAGCCTCAACCGGCGGATCCCTCCCGACGAGGGCGGCGAGCTCGATGAACACAACCGGTACTTCCTCTTCCTGCCTCCCCAACACACTGACAATGCCAAGAAAAGGAGCTAACTCTACATATCAGCTTCGTCCACGGCTCCGCCTACCTAGGCGAAGGCGGCCCCGGAGACAAGATGGCCAAGCAGGTCCAAGAGAACCCCGGCGGAGCCGAAGACACCAGCACGAAGCGCGTGGTCAAGATCACTCGCGCGATGCGGCGAGGACGAGTAAATCTCGAGAGGCCGGACCTGCTCCCCATCGACGAGCAGCCGACCGTCACGGCGGGCGCCTCGCCGCGTCGGGACGAGATCCTCGGGGCGGGCCGTATCGCGAGCAAGATGAACCTAGGGCGGCACGAGTATGACCGGGAGAATCTGCCAAAGCACAGGGGCAGGTCGAGCATGTACAAGGGGCGGGAGTGGACCCACACGGAGAGGGTCGAGGATGAGCATGCCATGATGGGGATTATCCCCCCTGAGAGCGTGATCATTCCTTCGAGGCGGGCTATGATGGTGTGAGAGCACCAAGCTTTGAGAACAGTCACAGCATAGCTCGATCAATATGACATCCGGGCAATGTATCATCTGTGTCATCTGTATCTCTACGTCTATCACCGTATCCATCCTCTATCCCCTCCTGCCCCCATCTACAACTTCGCTCCCTCAACACACTTCCTAATGAACCCTACCAACGGCATCACCCACTCCTTACTAACCGGCACATAATGCCCCCCCGGATGCACCACCACCGCCGGGTCCTCACACCTCTCCACCAACCCCCTACTCCTCCCCTCATCAACCACCGTATCCAAACTGCCCAAAAAATGCAACGTCGGCGTTCTCACTTTGGGCTCATAAACCCACCCAAGCCTCTCCGGTACCGCCCAAAACCCACTATAGACCACCGCAAACTTCAGCTCCCTCCCCTCATTCGCCTCCCTCACCTTCCGCACCCACTCCCCCTCCTTCCCCTCAGGCACTGCCCTCCCCTCCTCCATCGCCGCCGCCAACACCGCCGCGACGCTGCCCCCCTGGCTAAATCCCACCACGCCATCCACACCCCCTTCAACCTCGCTGATCGTCTCCGCCAGCCGCTCCATCCCCTCCTCTAGAAACCTGTACTCCCCGCTCGCTTCATCCCGCCGCCACCAAGCCCAGCTATCAACCTCATTCTCCTCCTCCTCTGACCCTCCTCCCCCCTCCCCTTCCCCTGCACCCCTCCGCTCATACCCCGGGATATCCCTAGCAGACAGCCTCGTCGGCGCAGTGGGGTATATCAGCGCCGGCACGAGATTGAGCGGGGCGAGGGCCTTGGCCATGAGCTTCTCGACTGCGCGGGTTTTGGCGCGGAAGAGCGGGCCGGATTGGGTGTAGCCGTGGAGCATGAGGATTTTGAGTTCCTTCTTGGGAGGGGGAGAGGGCTTTGGGGGGCGTTGCTGTTTGGTGCTGTTACTGTTTTGGTTCTTGTTCTGTTGGGCGGATGCTGAGTCAGTTGCGGGCGCGGGCGCGCTTTGCTGAGCGGTGCGGCCGCCCATTGTGTAGACGGTGAACAGTCTGATGCTGGTGATAAAAGTTCTTTGGGTGTGATCGAGCGACCTGGCTGGAGTGCGGAAGGTTTGCAGCAGCATGGGTGAGATATAAGGGTGGCGTTCGGGTGAGTCGGGGGCGTCAGCGAGGTTCCATCGACGACTCGGGTGCTGAGAAATCTCGGAGAGCCGCAGAGCTCGGATGTGGGGCAAAATTGCTGGCCAGACCGACACAGTGGAGAATGGCGATTGCGATTGCGAGCACTTTCAGAGCTGTTGAGCATCAAGAATGATGTCAGAATTGATGGATAGGTTTGTTCATTGCCTACGAGAATTTACGAGGGAGGAAGGCCAAAGGCGCACCAACGGTTCAGCACCAAGCCTAGAGCATACATAGCGAAGAACTCGATTGGAGAAGTCCGCCAATCTAAATGTTGACGCAAAGACATGTCACGATGGAATGTAACCACAGCTGATTCCCAACACATCGGTGAGCATCAGAATGAGCTCTAAATGCGGGCGCCCAGCAACGGGTCAATGATATGAATATATGCCAGAGCGAAAACGTCCACACCTACTGAAGATGGCAGAGAACGTCGATAACATGTTGAGGAATCAACATGTATGCTGGCAAATGCGTCGGCTTGCGCCTCGGCGTGTCCCCCGGATCGGGCAGTGTTCGGGCAAGGGAAGGGCGGGGACCTGGGAGCTGTGATACTGGTCAGGTGTCCGGTGAGGTGTTCTGCGGCAGATGCAGAATCTCTGCCGTGCGGTATGCGTGTGGTATGCGAGTGAGGTGTGTGACGAAGGAGTCGGGGTCGAAAGCTAGCAAAAGCCAGAAATGACGAAGCCATCACGATGATGCTGGACCGAAAGATGCCACGTCGGACTGTCAGGTCCGTATCCCACAAAGCTCAATTGATATCGCCAGTGCTTCTATGATACAACGCCGCCTTCGCCGAGCCCGGGAGCCGGATCGGGGAATTAATCGCGCAGCGAATCTCGTCTCGTCGTCTCTCGATCACCGATGTGAAGGTTTAGTGGGACGCGCCGGCGGACTTGTTCCGGGGGTCGTTCTTCCACTCGTCGCCTACAGGGTTTGTCAGTGTGCGTTCAGGGCGTGCCGGCAGTGGCAGTGAGCATACCCTTCGACATAGAGTTCTGAGCAGCGTTGATGCCCCAGGCAATGACCAGGCCAGCGGCCATGAAGGGCGCCATCGGCCGCACTACAGCCAGGAGGATGGTCAGCAAAGATGTCCAGCATCGAGTGTCCGCAACCGCGACGGCGACGTCGCTGCGTCTGGGTGGTCAATTGACGTACACACAGGCGCCGGGAACTTCTTGAGCGGGGTGACACCGAACCAAGACATCTTGAGGGGTGATCGAAAATTTGGAAAGATGAGTGTCGAGGAAGCTTTTTTATGGGAAGAGAAAGGTTCGGTCGAGTCAGCAGGACGAGCGCTTTTCGCCGTTCCGATTTTCCGAGAGCTCGGCTATTCCAATCATGGCTGGTGCCTTGTAGTTCAGGCGCCCAGAGCTTGTTTGGCAGCGGAGCGCGGGAACGTTTCTCCAGCTCGGCAGGTGACATCATTCCCCGCACGATCCACCTGACAACCTGCTCCAGGTGGAACCCGTGGAGGCTGTTAACGAGCTACTTTCTGGCGTCGCAGGATACGTCACGGTCGCGCTCATTCGAAATCTAAACGGCGTCAACAATATCCGTAGGAAAATTACAAGCAAGTGTGATGTTTTGCAGGGAAAGTCAGATGCCTGTTTGTAGCCTGTGGAGGGGGTTTGGGTGTCTGGCTGTGTGCCGCACTAACACCCTCTAGGAACGCCATGGTTGCGGGCCAGGCCCTTCCAGTTTTCTGGAGTGAGCTGGGTGAGCTCAGCATTGGGGTGCAGGCCCAAGCTCCAATGCAGCTGCCTCCTCTCCATCCTCGTGCCCGTTCCTCAACCGTTGTCCTCCTTCAAAGTGCGGGGTGACAGACGCTCGCATCGTAGCGACTATTCTCTTGCCCAATTAACCTGCACCGCTCCCCTCCTCTACGATTCATCCTCCCGTTGCGGTCGACCTTTGACTCCTACCCCAAGATACGGCGTCTCATTGCCGCTGTGCTGTTCCCGTCTTGTGGCCTGGCCTCCTTACTGCCGCGATCTCGCACCTGCACGAGCTGCTCCAAACGGAAACCACCAACCATTCGCGTTCTTCTTCTGCCGTGCTGCTGCTCCGTTCTGCTGCCTCTCCGTCTCCGGTCCCCGCCATCACCGAGCTCTGTCCGACATCTGGCTTCACCTCGACTTCGATCCCATCGCCGATAACACTTTGTGCTCCTTTGTGGCCCATCAATTGGCGTTATTAGCATTCCGCCACGAGCCTCTTCGCGGCAAAGCGGCTTGCTCAGACGTCCAGCCCCTCAAACCCCTCTTTTCCAACGAGCGCAACCTGATCCAGACATCCCACAACGACCATGCTGTCCCGCAGCGTTGTTCGCGCCGCGACAGGCGTGTCCGCCATGCGACCGTCGGTGCGCGCTTTTACGACCTCAGTGGCTGCCCAGAAGCACACGCCCTCCCTCGGCGACATCGAACCAGAGCAGCAGGATAAGTTTATGGCCCGGCAGAAGAAGTTTCGTGAGCAGCTTGCGGAGGCGCAGAAGCAGAGGGAAGCCAGTGCGTTAGCCTCCAACGTCCATAAAACTTATTCAGGATCGGCTATTTCGCAGGGCCTAGGAAAGCTAAGCACAGCGAGCACAGGGAGCGCAGCCCAAGTCGCCGAGCAGGAGTCGGCGCGGAAGACCGGCGCACTAACCAACCTCATCTACGGCACCAAGGAGGGCCGCGAGCTGGACGCCCAGATCGAGGCCAGCTTCAGCCAGGTGCTTGCCCGCGGCAAGTACGTGCACTCGATCGTCTTCCACGATGTCAAGCCCGAGTGCGTTGAGGAGTATGTCGACCTCGTCGGCACGTGGTACCCCCGCATGGCGAGCATGCCAGAGAATAAGGTTCATCTGGTCGGGAGCTGGCGAACCGAAGTGGGCGACTGCGACACATTCGGTAAGTCTCCCTGACCTCAAAAGGCTGAACATCTGCTGACCCATCTATCCGCAGTCCATATCTGGGAATACCAGCGCTACCAAGGCTACCACGCCTCGCTCCACTCCATCGCACAGCACCCCGAGTTCCCCGAGTTTGATCGCAAGCTTAGGAGCCTGATCCGCGGGAAGCACAGCTCTCTGATGCAGGAGTTCAGCTTCTGGCCCACCACGCCGCCCCGCCAGCTCGGCGGTCTGTTCGAGCTCCGCTCTTACACGCTGCACCCGGGAAACCTCCTCGAGTGGGAGACGCACTGGCGCCGGGGTCTCAAGGCCAGACGGGAGGTCATGGAGGGCGTCGGCGCCTGGTTCGTCCAGATCGGTGACCTCAATACGGTACACCACCTGTGGCAATTTGCCGACCTCGAGGAGCGCAAGATTCGCCGCGAGAAGAGCTGGGGCATCGAGGGCTGGGCCGATACGGTGCACAAGACGGTTCCTTTGATCCAGGAGATGAAGAGCAGAGTCCTCATCCCAATGCCCTGGTCGCCGGTGGCTTGATTGTCCTGTGGGACAAACTTGCAGATTTGAGCGTCTAGAGGACGCAAGAAGAGGCGGGAGACGTGAGGAAATACAGTGTATATGGAGGACAGACCCGGTTTGACTTGATTTCTGGCGCAAGTATTCGAGGTCACTTAGCATTTGCTCTTTTGTCAAGATTCATACGAGGAAGGATGTATGTAAACTTTTACAGCGGAATTGGGTCCTTGATCCTCCACTTCTTCAGAAAATATTCGTCAAACGTGACGATACTTGAAACAGCAGCACATGAGGCTGGAAGCATACTATCCCTTATCCAACTCCGCGCAGCGCTCACAGGAATTATCTTCATCCGCTCCATCCATACCAAACACGTCCCGCCGCAGCACCATATCAACACACGACTTGGACCCAAAGGAAGTCACGTCCAACTAATCCTCAAGTTCCTCGCCCATCACCGCCGCGAGATTCCGCCTCGCCACACCAAGCGTATGTCCCAGCGCCGTCAGCTTCGACGACAACGACAACAAACTTGGATCCGCCGCCCCAACACGCACTTTCTCTCGCACATACACATCCACTTCCCGATCTCGCTCCCGCTTCCCACTCAACGGAACCCCTGACCCAGCCGCCCCAGACGTATCCCCAGGAGGAAACGACGCATGCCGCCCCGCCGCCGCAAGACTCGCCAACGGCCCTCCATGTGATTGCGCGCGCGCCGGCCCCGACGAAGGAGGCGGATGGGCATGCGAGTCCGCGCTGGTGTCGTTTGCGCAGCAGAATCCAAACATCTTCTCTGACTCGTCGTGCTCCAGCCGGCGGGTTGTCCCGATTGCCAAAGCGAGTTTCGTGCCGAAGTTTACCGGGGCGTCGGCGGGCTCGAGGCTGCGTAGCCACAGTACGAGGCAGCTGTCTTGGATGGAGAGGTGGAAGCTTAGCGGGGGCACGTTGTGGTGCGTCGGAGGGGGAGGGTGG
>Ga0247760_1002969_pt1 | contig 11766 bp, 13 predicted proteins | sample UWRJL171409R4_FD_179936 | JGI IMG/M metagenome (GOLD analysis project Ga0247760, IMG submission 179936) | Plant litter microbial communities from Arlington Agricultural Research Station in Wisconsin, United States - UWRJ-L171-409R-4 | ecosystem: Environmental > Terrestrial > Plant litter >...
CACCATAGTGCAGTCGACAGCACTCCCAGGGCAGTAGATCAACCAGACTACAGCACCCAAGGGTGCTGTAGCTACAGGGCATCTGGGCTGTAATTTCAACAGTACCGAAGCAGGATTGGAATGCGTGGCGTAATGTTACAGACTGGGCACTCCTTTTGGAGGGAGGGTATAATATAGTACCGTATATAGACAACTATGGCTACTTAACCTGGATTACGGTTTAAGAAGGGTATATGGGCTTTGGGTGGATGTCCCATCCAAGTTAGCAGTAAGAGGAGTCGTGGATGTCTCATCCGCACAACTACTTTGAAGGGGAATGGAGATATGTCGTTCTTTTACCTGGGTATACGGTATTTTTCCCGTCCGGTACTATTTACTTTGTCTTTAGGGTACGAGGCGAGCAAATATTTGCCCTGGGCGGCTACATTTTTTAGTAGTCTAGTATTGATCGATGGCTTGAAGTCGTTGTTGCTTAGATGAAGAATCTAGATATTATAAACGAGGATATAGAGCCGAGCGTGTTAAAGTACGTTTATGTTGTTAAAGGACTTTTAGAGAATCGGATCCGAGCGGGTAGAGTGGAGGAAGTAGGCGGTTAAGATGTAATTGATAGATTTTTTTTATTACTTAGGGTAAGTCAGCTGCTTTTTTTTGCAGAGTGTAGCTAATGGTTACTAGGAATTTAAGAAGGCTGTTAAGGAAAAGGCAGAGTAGTTTAGCAGTGTTAAATGATACTGAGTTAGTGTTACGCAGGTGGGCTGTAGTGTGTTGAGAGTGGTGTCGTGTGCTTTAACAATCTCGCCTACTTTAAATGTTGGTATTTCAGTCTTATGACAACTGCCTGACTCTGCAACTACCAACTCTAATGCCTATTTGCACTACTGTATCAAGAGATATCTATGTGTTACTGTAACTAATTTTCAGAAGAGCAAACTGAGCCGCGGAATACTGTACTGTAGCTATAAAATGTCGTGACGATGTAGTAGAGTCCCGTGTCACATGACTTTAGCATTTAGCTGAACCTCCAGGTTGGTGGATACGTATAATGAAATTGTGCGTTAACTCTTCTAGAGTGGGGCGTTTCTAGAAGCTTCGGCAGAGCCGTACGATGACTGTTCACTTCAGAATGGAATCACTGGCTAAAGCATTCCACAGTGATACTGAACATATATATAGTAGCGTGAGTATACAGTACCGCAAATATATGAAATGGGTAAGTGCTGTCCTTCCGAGCTAACCAGATAGAGTAAGCCTTTACAATTTGCCTTTAGACCCTTTTGATATCTGGACCGAATTCCGGCTGGAAGACCTTTTTATCGATACAATTGAGGACTCAAGCCAACGCCTGCCTGCACAAACCCCGCGGTCGATTAGCCTTGAAAGCGACCAAGAAGTAGCCTCACCATGTTAAGGCAGAGTAGATAATGGCCGGTAGACGTTGCCGTTGTTACAATTGGCTGACTGGAACGAACACCTGGTATACAACGAATATCCTTTTATCTGCATTTATTACTTTATCGAGTGGAAACTGATAGTTAACAACAAAGGGATTGCGAGAGACACGGAGCAGAACCTTGTTCTTGCACCTAGTGCTTACTGGGGTAGGGTCTTGCAGCCGAAGTTGGAAAAACTGCTGCAGAAGAAGTTACCACTGAATAAATCCTTCCGGGCCGACGATATTATGGTGGCTGTATCTGTAACGGACCGTGCCGAACGGGATTTGATTAAGCGTTTCGACGAGCTCGATATTGATTGGCAGGTTATTGAACGACAGCTACAGGCGTAGAGTCACCTGTTTCGTGATGGGAAGAAGCTAAGAGTCGATATATCGTTTAATTATATAGAGACGGGAGCTACTGTGTTAGCTCGGCATGGTAGTAAAAGGGGGTATGCTTCTGCAACCTAGTAGATGCTTTCCGAACGGGCTCTACAGCTTGATGCCGAAGAGGAGGCCTCCAGTTAACCCTCGATTTGGCGCGACGTTTATAATCTCATGCGCTGCCCCGAGCTACCTTGCAACCTTGGACTGTACTGTTGGCGTGATAGTGCCGGCAGGAGATATTATAAACTTAAGACATACCACCTTAGAAGCCTTATCAGGTATGTGGAATAGGGTGGTAGATTATACACTTACGAAGATATGCCTAACGAGATTCGTGAGTAGTTGTATGCGGAGGAATAGCAAGACGGAGAGCGCTAGCGGAAGCGTAGAGCTACTTCCCAGGCCAGTTATCCGCCTATTAACATTACTAACGTATTGCCTCGTTAGGCGTTAGCGTTTGAGGAGCCAATACCTGCCTCGACCGGGACATCGTTTATTTCTCCTATTCCTTTTAGGATTCCGGAGCCACTAGATGTCGCTGTCAAGAGATATAGTGACTGGTAATGCTCGCGATTCACTGATAGAGCTATTAAGATGGAGTATTAGAAGGCTTGCTATCTGACATTGGCTGAGGGGCTCGACCTTGAGTTGGTCTACGAAGGCCAGGATGCAGACTTTTACATCAAGAAGGGCGTGAAGAGTGGTGTTGCGCGACGATTTGTCCGTGATATAAAAATTTGGGCTGATAAATATAATGAGGACTAGGTTTGGTAGGTGAAATTTAAAGCAGAGGATTTCTTTGGCTCTTTTACAGTTCTTCAATAGAAACCCCAGCGTGCCGAAAGTGGCCCTCCGCACTTTGCTTCCTTACACCTACTGTGTCAACACACCACTCTAGAAATTGCCCAAAGTCCTCTTGGGGAAGCCTTGCGTAATGTTCCCAGTTACGTTTGATGAATACTTTTAATTCTGCGAAGAACTCCTCGATTGGGTTTAAGTTGGGCGAGTAGGGCGGCAGATAGAGCAACTTCACACCAGCCTCCGCGCACAACTGGTCGATGGTGTTGGAGCGATGAAATGAAGCATTGTCCATAATGAGAACTGACTTCGGTTTGGGCCATTTACCACAGTGGTGCAGTAACTGTTCAATAAAATCCTCAAATACGGTGGTATCGGTCGATCCTTGGAACACTCGTGCAAGAATAATTCCATCCTGTGTGTACGCTGGTAGAATTTGGTGTCTTTGATCACGGTGAAGTCGAGCGATTTGCACTGGCGTAACACCTAATGGCGACCATCCGGTCCGCCGGAACCCAATACGTTTATCGCATACGGATTTGCTCGTGCTGTGCGGCGGCGAGATTTGGCGCCATGGTTACTGCATGTACTGGTGCTGGCGAGTTGATGATGAAGATGACTCAACGGGTGATGCTGACAAGTTCAGTTCTGTGCAGCGATCTCTAGAGATGTTGGATAATTATATATGAAAATATATACTGTATGCAATTACAGCGGATATGCGATGAAGTAGGGCGGGTACAGCGAAAAGAACCATTCTGTATGCACTTTATCGACATCCACTGTCGGGCCTTGGGCTTGGTGAAGTACATTGGAATTTCAAGGTTACAGTACATGACAACCTTTTCAGTCCACGGCGCTTCCCTCAATGTACTGATGGCCCAAGGGTCGCTCGTGCCGAAGTATTGGGCACGTCTAGCAATGTATCTGTCAGCGCCAAGACTGAATGGTCTGTGCGCAGAAGCAAATGTGCAGCCGTGAGAACCGGAAGCCGATTTCGAACGCGACCTACCGTTCACCTACCAAGCGTTCGAGCCGGGAAAGAGGCCGTGGGAAAGGAATTTCGGATTGCGTTTGGCTGTCTGGCCACCTTGAAAATCCGCGCCCACTTCTCCCACGCAGTCCAAGCAACCAAACTCTCTTCTCCCAACCAGGCATCTAGTTCTCACTTGGCCTCGGGAGGCGGCATGGACAACCTGTTCTTCAATCTAATCCTCGGATATCATGCAGAATCCATGTTGGACAATATAGAGTACATTGGGGTTCTAGAGCTATGGTGGCGTTTGGGTGCAGAAAGGCATTGGTTTTTTCTTTCATTTTTTCTTTCTAACAAACCATAATGCATGGAGCAAAAAACTTCCGCCACAAAGCACAGGAAGGATTGGATTGTTGCCGGTTTGACCGAGGGAGTCATCTAGTGATTCAGACGGTGCAGGGCTCATCCATGTGGGCTTTCGTCATCCACACCGGTTATAGCGTCGCACAGATGTGTATAGTTTTGGCTGCGCTTTTCTGGATTGGCACTAAAGCGTGACGGTTTGTCGGGTCACAAGAGACAAATTCTCAGCCTATACGAAAGGATCTGTTCTAGCTAGCTGAGCCAAGGGTCCAAATGGCATGCCGCGCCCTCAGCCAGCCAAACGAGAGTGACATGGATCGACACATTGGCAGAGGCCAGGCCAGGCGGGGAGCTGGGCTCTTCTGTAAGTTCTGTTTGACCACGAAAGTTAAGTACTGCAAGCGGTTTTTTATGGGTTTCTGTAGTACGGATGGACGGCAAATTAAAAGTGCAACGGTACTGAAGATAGGTGCTAGGTGTCGTATGGATAAGATTTGATGTGGGGAAGAGACGTCCTTGACTTCAATTGGCAGCGGATTTCAGAACTTGAAAGCGTCCGTCCCCACTCACGCAGATCCACAGGACACGACTACTGCTGGAACCTTGAATTCTGTGCATGGCGTTCCACGTAGTCAATTTCACCAAAAAAAAAACATCTTTGGTGACCCAATCCCGCGTGCAGGATGGTCGCTCACGTTGCTGGCATTCCCCCATTTCGTCGCTCCGATTCCCGATTCCCCAGGTTCTCCGATCGATCTGATCTTGTTCGTGGTGGAGCTAGTGACGCCAAGTAACGCTTGGCGACGGAATCAACCTTCGGCCCGTTACACCCGCCAGTCCCCACTGATTTAAGCCCCTGATCGGGCCCACCGAGGTGTGCCGCAAGAAAAAACGCCAACCGCTGATCAGCCTATCAAATTGCACACCCTCGGCCCTGGGGGCAGAATTCAGGCAAACAGAAATTTAGCGCCTATTTTTACGACAATCTCAGCCCCCCTGCTCCTTTTCTGGACACCCTCCCTCCCAAGTCAGCCGTGCCACCTTCAACAGGGGATCAAAAACGTGGCCCCTTCCCTCTTTCCATCAAACTTCAGATTTCCATCACTGCAAAACTTCAAACTCCACACAAACCCAAACCCAAACCCATCAATCAATCGCATCAGCTATTCATCGCCAGCCATGGAATTCGCAATGGATATCGACATGAACCCTCGCAAGCGCGTGCGTGACGAGGATGCGCCCCTTGCAGACACTGAATCCCACGTCGCGAAACGCACGCGGCAAACGGAAGCTGACGCGGTCGCGCTTGCATCTGCGACTACCGTCGCAGTCGCACCACTCGACGCTGAATTCCAACCGTCGACGCCTGGCGACAGCACGCCCACAACGCCTGCTGCCATGCAAGTTGACGACGATGCTAGCTCTACAACGTCGTCGACAACATCGCGCGCAACCACGCCAGACCCAGAGCGGCTGCGCCGTTACCAGCGCTACTTGCGCCAAGGCTACCCCTTGAGCTGGTTCCAGTAAACGGCGAACTAGGTGAGCATTTTTGGCTTCCCCATCTCTCTCTCAACACGCACTAATGTGGGGTTCGCAGCTCAGCATTGAGATCATGAGACGTGCGCCTCGAACGAAGAGACTGACTGCCGAATTTTTTTGTACGACTAATTGCGACGGATCGCTTGTATTGTAATACCACCTGTATGGTTTTGGGACCTGGGACTTTAGAGATTGGGAATGGCACACTGGGGGGATTGGGATTGGATTGGGTTACCTCCTATACAGAGGGTGTATAGGGATGGATGGTCTGTAACAAAAGTTGCCATTTTTGCTTTGCGAATCCAAAAAAATCTCTTCGTTGACGACATCTGCGGAATCTTTCTCGGGGAAATGACACGGGCACGAGCCTGTGATAATTCTTCCTAGAGTTACTTGTACCACCAAATCTGCAAACACTCGGGCCTGCCCAACCCCGCCGTCATATACACACTATCCGCATCCCTCCCACATCTCGTGACGGCCGCCGTCTTTCCCGTCGACAACATGGTCCGCATAAACCCATGCACCACGGACGTGCCCCGTCCCAACACCCCACCCACCTCTCTCCACTTCCCCGGATTCACACTCGCCAACCCGCGATACCCCACCACGGCATGCATCCCACCTTCAAACACCCTCCACCAGGGTTCAAATGCCTTTTGTCCTTGACCAGCCGGGAAATCAATCGGTGCCGGAATGACACTACATTCCCCGAGAATCCAATACGCCAACCTTCCTGTTGATCCCGTACCCGTAGCAGTCGTCCCCCCGAATCCTTTTGCCGAAATATCTCCCGAAATCCTGACTCGTCCATTGTCAGACTTACTGCCATTCGTAAGAAACGAATGCGGTGAGCCATGGCCATCGCTAAACGCGAGATGAACGGTGTTGATATATCGCGAGCTTCCAGAGGTGGTATAAACATAGGGATCATCCCAATAATATTGAGAATCTACAAATCGAGAAGATACCCCCCGGAGTCCCCGAAGGAGATTCGATGCTTCGTCAATAAAGTTGGGAGAAAGTCGGTCGTTCGACATGAGATACCGGCCGACAGAAATCGATGAAGCTTGTCTTCGCTGTTGAGCTGAAGGTCCAGGGAGGAGGAAATCAAGATTCCGACCACGACGACGACGCTGGGTGGTAGTAGAGTTGGTGAGGTCTGGGTTGGAAGGGATTGGACCGGTAGTAGACGGGGTGGTGATAGTCGGGAGGGGCTCGAGTTCTCCAGAAGAGCTAGCGGGGATGAAGCCTTCGAGAAAGGTGATTTCCGGACCATGGTCGGATTTAACAGTGGCGTTGAACCGGAACGCAGGCTGGAGGAAGTGGTTGTTAGCGTCGTAAAAGCAGAGGTCTACGCTGGTGATGGTGGCCGAACTGCCGATCCCGGCAGCCATGAGACGGCGCGTGATGTTGGCTTGGATTTGGTCCGTGTTGAGCGGGGTGAGGAACCGGTTCTGGTCGGCGGCGATACGCCACGAGTGTCGCAGGCCGCGGATGTTGCCGTCAATGTCAAAGTCGAACGCGGCTTGGCTGCCGAAGCCGCAGACGGGGTGGAATCCCGAGGCATAGGGGATAGATCGTTGGATGAGACCCTCTAGGAGGTATGTTGCTGGGTCGGCGGGCTGCTTGCCCACAACTTGGCTGGATCCGGTGAGACGGGAGCCAATAACGATACCGGCGCGGGTTTTGTCTTGCGGGATGATGGACTGGTCGCCGACAAGAGCCTTGAGCGCGCCGTCGTTGATCTTGAGATCGCCGGGCTTGAGCGAGGGGAGGTAGGGGAAGACCAGGGATTCATTGCTCGTCTTGTTGACGTGGCCAATGAGGATCTCTCCGGTCCACCAGTACTTGGAATCGCCCTCTTCGCGGACATCGATCTTAGCCCCTCCCGATGCGAGTTTGATGATGGACTCTAGTTGGCCAGAGGGGAAGAGGGCTGCCTTGCCAAGAGCAATGGTGGGCAGCTTCTCTGTGAAAGACGGGATCTTGCAGTCAAAGACTGGGACGCCTTCATCCACATCGGCCAGGGCTGTGGCCAAGAATAAGGAGGCCGCAAGGGCGCTCAAGGTGAGATGCATGCTGTTCAATGATGGATATGACTGAGAGTATGTTGAGGTTGTGGAAGTTGATCCTGTCCCTTTGCGGTGACTGCCAAAGGATTAAATAGATGGGACCTGGAGCGCTATTCACGATCACCTGCGGTCTCGATCACAAGGTGAATCGAAGCGTTCACAATTTCCAGGTGTTACACCGTTAAACACAGCCCTTCTCCCGGAGATATCCAATCATGGAGCGGTGCTAGGTGAAAACTTCAGCCGTTCTGCCCGTTCTGGAAGTTTACCTCCGCATAAAGTCGTCCACGAGGCGCACCACGAAAATCGATAGATTGATTCCAAGTATTTGCGATACCGATGGGGACATGGAGCAAGGTGATAAAACGGAAGTGATAGGCGAGAAGGAAAAATGTGCCTGGAAGTCTCCGTGGTTGTTTGCATCCATGTCGCTCTGCCACCGCCGATTGCAGCCATCTCCTGAATTTCGTGCTACTCAGCCTCACTTCCCAGCGTCCCGGCGTCCCAATCACGTAAAATTCCATATCCTGGCCTTGCTAGCCTAGCGTTGATGGGCTGGGTGTTCACCATGACGCAACTCCGAAAAGCCTCGGCTGGTGGTTACGACAGCCAATGAGAGCTCAAGGTCAACGGTCTCGGTGAGACACCCATCCACTCTACTTCTCTCTCTCGACACCGTACCACTTCACCATTTCAATGGATGCGACTTTGCAAAATTAATGCAAGACTCTAGTGTGTGGTTTCTGTCGCAATATGGTCGGTCGGTGCATCTCGTATTTATGCCAAAACGTGCAATCGTGTTCAGCTGATAGGGGTAGCATTGAATGTTCAGCGACAACCCCGACACAGGGAATTCCTACTTCTGATGGCCATCACGTTGGCGTAGCCCGCCAGGGCAAAGCCGGAGTCATTAGATACCAATAATGCATGCTCTGCAGGTACATGTAGAGAAAGTCAAGGGTCATACACGACAGTGCCATCAGTTCCCGGCCGCGGCGCACCCGTCGCCAACTTGCCCATAAAACCCCCCTTGACATGTCCCAGGGCATTCTCAAAGGGATCTGCCCCCTTGTCAGCCTTCTTGAGACCCGCCGCCACAAACGCCTGTTCGAAATCGAAAATGATATCTTCAATGTCCTCAATGCCTGTAGAAACACGAATCAGGTCCGGCGTTACGCCGCCCTTGATCTTTTCCTCATCGGGTAGCTGTTGATGCGTCGTCACCCACGGGTGGATAATGAGCGTCTTTGCGTCACCCACGTTGGCGAGGTGGGAGCACAAGCGGAGATTGTTGACCACGGCGCGGACTTGGTCAATGTTGCCGGCCTAACATGGACAATTAGGGGTTAATATCAGCATCTTCTCGAGGTGACATTGACATTGACAGGAGAAAAAAAAAAACCTACCACACCAAAAGTCACCACACCACCTTGTCCATTCGGCATGGTTTTCTTGGCATGTTCATAGTCCTTGTGGCTCTTTAGGCCAGGATACAACACCCAGCTGACACAGTCATGCGACTCGAGCCACTCGGCCAGCAACTGCGTGTTCTCGCAGTGTTTTTTCCCTCGCAGACTTAGCGTCTCCAGTCCTTGGAGAAACAGCCATGCATTAAACGGACTCATACACGGACCCAAATCCCGCATGGAATCCATGCGCAATTTCGCCGAAAGCGCTTTGTAGCCATACGTCTCCCAGAACCGCATACCGTGATATCCATCCGCCGGCTCTGTGAATCCGGGAAATTTCCCCGAAGCCGACCAGTCAAAATGGCCGCCGTCAATAACCACCCCGCCCATGCTCGTGCCATGTCCGCCAATCCACTTGGTTGCAGAATGGGTGATAATGTCGGCGCCCAGCTTGATAGGCTGGCAGAGATAGCCGCCCATGCCAAAGGTGTTGTCGACAATAAGCGGGATGCCGTGTTTGTGACAGACACTGGCGATTTTGGTAATGTCCGGAACGTTGTGCTTGGGGTTGGAAATTGTCTCAATGTACACACACCGCGTGTTTTCGTCAATGGCCTGGTCGATGAGGTCGGCGTCGTCGCCTTCCACAAACTTGACGTGGATTTTGAACTTTTTCATATACACCCTTTCTATACCGTTAGTCGAGAAAGCAAATGGATGAGGATGTTGGGCATCAATCAGAAGGCTCTCGGTAAGGTAGGTATACAGACCGAAACTGGTTATAAGTCCCTCCGTACAACCACGATGTAGACACAAAGTTGTGTCCCGGCTCGCAACACTGCGTTATGGCCATGAACTGTGCAGCGTGTCCTGAAGCGGTAGCAATGGCTCCGACTCCGCCCTCTAACATGGCCATGCGGGTTTCAAAGACCGTGTTGGTGGGGTTCCCCATACGGGTGTAGACATAGCCATCTTTGCTCCAGGCAAACTTGCCTGCCCCGTCGGCGGCATCTTCAAAGTTGTATGAGCAGGTTTGGTAGAGCGGGACAGCTCGTGCACCGTTGATTGGGTCTGGTTCTTGACCGCCATGAATGGATTGTGTGGCAAAGCCAGGTTGTCTACATAGGTGATGTCAGTGGAGAGAATTACGACGGAGTGGTGAGGACGTACTTGGCAAAGTCCTTGAGAGAACCCGAGATTGATGGCATCTTGATGTGAGAGACAACGGTGCAGTTCACCGAAGAGTGATATTGAAGGAAGAAGCATGTCTAAAGCCGACGGTTTATACCGAAACAGTTTTATAGAGTACAAAGTTTTCCTGGCCGATGATATAGAACTCATACCCGTCTTCTATCCGACCAGAGTCCGATTATGGTGCGATGCAAATGCGATCAGCCGAATGTCCGTTACAGCTGTACAGGTCGACCCCGATGCGAGTCGGGAGAATGCAGGCCAGGAGAGCTCATGTCGGTCGGATCCAACGTAATACATGTAATAAGGTAGCACTGGCCCAAGACATAGTGAGAGACTCATGTTCCACACAGTGTGTATTCCACTACAGAAGCCGAAGTTGCCGAGAACATCACTGTAGCTAGCAAATGGTTTAGCTAGGGTTGCAAGGTTGTCTTAGTTGCAACGCGATATGTTGAGAACAGCTACCAAGACCAGAGAAAACCCAGATTGAAACTATCATCACACGACTTCATTGTGCCAGTTTTCCCAACTGCTACACTAAATGAGTGCGTTTGAGGTGATTTGTCAAAAAGACCGACGCTGTGCGAGATATTGACATGTACATGTATGTAGGTAAGGTATGAACGCAAGTACCCTGCAGAATGTACACCAGGGGTAGCATTGCAGCTCCGGCTTGATGTCCGATAGTCCGGGGTTGCGGGCATTGCATGTAGTCCTACTATGTGCTCACTTATGTCTATTTCCTCGGGAATGCAACGAGAGACGGGCATTCTTGACCAAAAGTCTTCAAAGATTGATGATGGTTCTTGTTCCTCCGGTTTTAACCTGTCCGTTGTAAATCCATACCAAGCCCTTTCCTTACCTACCTAAGTTGTTGCCCAAAATTCTTTTCCCAACACAAGTACCTACCCAATAAACCATTTAAACCCATTATACCCATTTGCTATGTCCAAACTATAAACCATGAAGCCAACGTTTTGTTCACCGCCGCCTAATCCCCGGCCCGGGGCGGACTAGGCTTCCCTGCATGTCCATGTGTAACCTCAACCAGCTCCACTGTGCTATCACCCTTCATGACGTGAAAATTCTCATCATCACCGTAGTCATCGCCATCGCCGCCCGCCTTGGTCGTCACGGATGGCGTCCCCCCATCCAAAGTCGTGTCGCCAGACGCAACCGTTAGACTCTGATCCGTCGTAGTCGTGCTCCCTCTTGTAAAAAACGCACGTCGCCCCCCTTGTCTTCCCAATCCCCGCCAAGATCGCGTCGTAGTTTGTTCTTCACCGTTTCCGTTTCTTGGTAAAGGTCTGGTTCCGTCAATCATATAATGATCATCGGTGAAGCCCCACCGCCGACTCATATGCGGAGCGCATTTATTGAAAAGCGGTTTCAGCGTCACGATGCAGGCGCAGAAAATGCCTAGGTTAGGCTCAATGACGCCGTACAGCGCACTGCCAACTTTATCGTACGTGGAGTCTTTGGATTGCGTGGATTGCACAATGGTGAGAAGGCGGAGGACGGAAATGATACATGCCCTGTTCATGTGTTAGCTTCGACCAAATCTTGCAGCGAAAAAGAGAAGGGAGA